>Ga0256830_1000223_pt1 | contig 49627 bp, 50 predicted proteins | sample 128326metaG_FD_190537 | JGI IMG/M metagenome (GOLD analysis project Ga0256830, IMG submission 190537) | Hydrothermal vent microbial communities from Lau Basin, Pacific Ocean - 128-326 | ecosystem: Environmental > Aquatic > Marine > Hydrothermal vents | place: Pacific Ocean: Lau Basin | collected... | reverse complement strand
TGCCGTTGTTCTCCACCCTTACGTTGACCTCCTTGCATATGAACTTAAGCCCCTTGTTGCGCATGAGCACGCCTGGAAGTATCCCCGCCTCGCAGAGTATCTGAAAGCCGTTGCATATCCCCAGGACGAGCCCGCCCTTGCCCGCGAACCTCTCGACCTCGGCCATTACGGGAGAAAACCTCGCTATGGAGCCGGTCCTCAGGTAGTCACCGTAGGAGAACCCCCCCGGCAGTATCACGCAGTCGAAGCCTTCGAGCGAGGTGGACTTGTGCCAGACATACTCGGCGTCCTGCCCCATGACATGTTTCACCACGTGATAGCAGTCGTGGTCGCAATTCGAACCTGGAAAGACCAATATGGCGAACTTCATTGACAATCCGTATATGCCGTCCGTCGGTGGAGGCGGGGGCCTGGAGGGACCGTCAACCGTCCGTCCGGGACCGTATAGTGTTGCGATTCAGTCCTTGAGGCTCCGCACGGGGAAGCCTCCGGATATAAGGGATCTGTACGCTCGCAGCACACATCGGGCGATCGTCAAGCGCCGGTTGCGGCTTTGTGCGGATGCGTGACGAGGCACCTCTTCAGGCTACCAAGGGCCCGGGCGCCGGCGCCATGCCCTTTACCCCTTTATCTCGACCTTGAAGTCTTCTATCACCGGGTTTGCCAGGAGCTTCCTGCACATCTCCTCAACCCGCCTTTCGGCCTCGTCCCTTGAGTCGGCGTCGAGCTCGATCTCCATGAACTTGCCTATCCTCAGGTCCTTGACCTCCTTGAAGCTGATAGAGTTCAGCGCGCCCATAACGGCCTTGCCCTGGGGGTCGAGGACCCCCTTCTTCAGGGTAACGTAGACATTGGCCTTCATTGTTTCTCGATACTTACCCTTTCCAGGCTTATAACCTGTTTATCTTGTACTGAAGGTAAAAGATGGAAAACAGAAACGTCAAGATCCAGGAAAACTTGACATCCCTTCTGAGATGTTCATTGAAGTGGTCCATCAGGATCCTTCGCACCTTGAAGGTCTGGAAGAGCACCACGAGCTGGATCACGAGACCCAGCACGTCGGATGTATCCAGAAGGCTTTTCGCCAGCCCCGGGGATATCGTGCCCTCTGAAAAGGCCACGTAAAAGACTATGGCGATATTCACAAGGCATCCTGCTATGACGAAGCCGAAGACCCCCTGGTTCAACTTGAAGGGTGACGCGAGGCTGTTTAGTGCGTTAAGCCTTCTCAGGAACCAGAATGCCGCGTACAAGCCGCCGGTTATGAGCGTGAGCACGAGCACCTTTACGACACTTGCCTTTTCAAGAGAAGTATCTTCGCCCTGCACGACCTCTACCACCTCCCCGCTCTCCAAGACGATCCGTTCGCTCAGCTCCTCCCCGCAGGAGGTACACGAACGCGCCCAGCTGTTATTCCTGTGACCACACTTCGAACAATACATGCCTCTTTCCTCCCCGGCCGACCCCGTATGCGGCCTATGCCAAGACCTTCCTCAGGACCTCCTCGTAGGCCTCTTCCACCTTGCCGAGGTCACGGCGGAACCTGTCCTTGTCAAGCCTTTCGTGCGTCTCCTTGTCCCAGAGCCGGCACCCGTCCGGTGTTATCTCGTCGCCGAGAAGCACCTCTCCCTTGTGCCGGCCGAACTCCAGCTTGTAGTCGACGAGTATTATGCCCCGTTCGTCAAAGAACCTTGTAAGGAGTCCGTTGATCCTGAGGGCTGCCTCGCTCATCTCGGTGATCTCATCGCCCGTGGCGAAACCAAAGGCCCGTATTATGTACTCGTTTATGAACGGGTCCCCGAGTTCGTCGCTCTTGTAGCAGAACTCCAGGACTGTCTCCCTGAGCTCCGTTCCCTCTTCTACGCCCAGACGCTTGGCAAGGCTGCCTGCGGCGATGTTTCTGATTATGACCTCCACCGGGATGATATCGAGCCTCTTTACGAGCATCTCCCTTTCATTGAGCTGCTCGACGAAGTGCGTCCTTATCCCGTTTTCCTCCAGGTACTTGAATATCCTCGATGAGACGGCGTTGTTTATCTCGCCCTTCTTCCGGATTATTCCCTTCTTCTTTGCGTTGAAGGCGGTGGCCTCGTCCTTGAAGTACTGTATCAGAAGATCCGGATCATCCGTCTCGTAAAGGATCTTCGCCTTTCCTTCGTAGAGTTTTTCGAGTTTCTTCAATGTCATCTCCTCCATTCCATTCTCCATACCGTCGGCCCGGTAAACGTGATGTGTCCCGTGGCCGAACAACCCCTTCAGGCCCTGCGCCTGAAGACCCTTCTGAAGATGTACCCAACGTTCTTTACATACGGCTTCAGGTCGAAACACGAATCGAGCTCACCGGGTCCGAGGAGCTTTGTGACCTCCCTGTCCCTGGACAGGACGGTCCTGAAGTCATGTTTCCGCTCATTCCAGACCTTCATCGCGCATCTCTGGACGATCCTGTAGGCGTCCTCCCTCGATATGCCCTTTTCAACGAGCTTCAGAAGAACGCGCTGCGAAAAGACCAGCCCCCTTGATAGCTCCATGTTCTCCCTCATCCTGTCCGGGTAGACGACGAGCCCCTTGATCAGCCCGGTGACCCTTGCCAGCATGAAGTCCACGAGTATGGTCGCATCCGGTCCAATGACCCTTTCCACGGAAGAATGGCTTATGTCGCGTTCGTGCCAGAGCGCCACGTCTTCCATCGCGCTTACGGCGTAACCCCGGACCAGCCTGGCGAGGCCGGTCAGGTTCTCCGAGAGTATGGGGTTGCGCTTGTGCGGCATCGCGGATGAGCCCTTCTGTCCCCTGGTGAAAGGCTCCTCGGCCTCGAGGACCTCGGTCCTCTGTAGGTGCCTTATCTCTACGGCGATCTTCTCGATGGAGGCCGCGATGATGGCGAGTGTCGAGAAGTACTCCGCGTGGCGGTCGCGCTGGACGACCTGTGTGGCCACCGGCTCGGGCTTGAGACCGAGCTTCTTCAACACGTATCTCTCGACGAACGGATCGATATTGGCGAATGTCCCGACAGCACCCGAAAGCTTGCCGTACGAGATGACCTCCCTCGCCCTTTCGATCCTTTCAAGGTTTCTCTGCATCTCCGCGTAGAAGAGGGCGAGCTTCAGGCCGAAGGTCGTGGGCTCAGCGTGTATCCCGTGCGAGCGGCCCATCATGACGGTGTCCCTGTGCTCGACGGCCCTCTTTTCAAGGACCTCCATGAAGGCCTTGATGTCCCCTGTGATTATATCGGCGGCTTCCCTGAGCAGCAGGGCCAGCGAGGTGTCGAGTATGTCCGACGAGGTGAGCCCCATGTGGATGTAGCGCGCATCCTCGCCCACGTGCTCCGCGACCGATGTCAGGAAGGCGATGACGTCGTGCTTCACGGTCTTCTCTATCTCGTCGATCCTCTTTACGTCGAAGTCCGCCTTCTTGCGTATCCTCGCAAGCGCCGCCTTCGGTATCTTCCCCTTCTTGTGCCATGCCTCGCACGCGGCGAGCTCCACATCGAGCCACTTGCGGAACCTGTTCTCAGGCTCCCAGACGCGCCCCATCTCTTCTCTCGTGTACCGGCTTATCACCTAATGACCTCCAGTGACCGAAGTTATTATATATACCAAAACAACACCTGCTAATACAAGCAGTATATTCAAACGCGCGGTGTTCTTGTGCGTTTCTGGAAGGAGGTCCGATGCGCCGATGTAGATGAAGGAGCCCGCCGAGAAGGCCAGGAACATACCGAGTACGGACTCGTCGACACCTTTGATGAAGAGGTAAGCCCCCACCGCGCCGAATGCCGTTGCAAGGGCGACGACCCAGCCCATGACGAGCATCTTGGTCCTTGAAAAGCCGGCATGGAGCAGGAGCGCGGTCACCGTGATGCCGACCGGGAGCTTGTGCAGGAGGATGGCCGCGGCTGCGGCGAGCCCGACCGAAAAATCGGCCTCGAAGCCGACCCCTATGGCCACCCCGTCGATGAGCGAATGCAGGCTTATCCCTATGAACGCCGGCACGCCCATGTAGTGGACCTCGCACTCGTCCTCATGGCAGGTGTGAATGGCGATCGTGTGCTCGAGTATGTAAAAGCCTATGAGCGTGAAGAGCACAACGCTCAGGGCGCCAGGGTTGGTCCTGAGCGCCTCGGGCAGTATGTGGGTGAATGCGACGGTGAGTATAACCCCTCCGGAGAAGCTCAGAAAGAAGATGGCGTTTTTTTCGGCCCAGCTCTCCCTCAGAAAAAGGATGTACACGCCGGCAAGCGTCGCCAGTCCGGCTACCGCGCTGTATATCAGGGTATTTCCGAGTTGACTGTCCATGTTGTTATGCAACCTCCGTTATCGGGCAGAAGCCCTCGCCGTCCTGTAACGCTTCAGCGCGAGGGGCGTTCACATGCCCGTCACCCCGTGAGCCTCTCCATGCGACCCGCCGCAGCAGGGAAGACGGCTCTATCGATCCCCGCCGCCGGGTTCCCCCGTACTTACAAGGGCACGGACCGCATCGAGCTTCGCCTTGCCTATGCCCTTGACCGTCCTGAGCTCATCGACCGATCTGAAGCCGCCCAGCTCCCTCCTCTTTGCGACTATCCTCCGGGCGAGCCTCTCGCCGATTCCCGGGAGCACCTCGAGCTCCTCGGCGCTTGCGGTGTTGATGTCTATGGTTCCGTGGATGACGAAGTTTTCGGAGGGCTTCGGCCCGTCGGGAACCGTCACCGCCGCGGTCCGACGGCCGGTGTACACGGCGTGCAAACGGGCCTTGAACGCCGGAACGAGCCATTGCCTTGAGCAGAAAACGAGCAGGATGATGAGGGCAAGGGTGATGAACGCTGCATAGCCACAGGGGGCTCCACGGCACTTCTTCATACCGTCCGCACCGTCGAGGCCCTGGCCGCCGTCTCCTCCGGCCGGGCCCACCTCCGCGTAACGACACACCTCAGCCCCTCTTTTTTTTCTTCTTGTCCTTGAAGAGCTTGTACTCGAGGCTGTCGACGAGCGCCTGCCAGCTCGCCTCTATTACATTCTCCGAGACACCCACCGTGCCCCACTTGTCGACCCCGTCCCCGCTTTCAACGAGCACCCTTACCTTCGAGGCCGTACCCGCCCCGCCGGCGAGCACCCTTACCTTGAAGTCCAAGAGCCGGACCTTCTTGAGTGACGGATAAAACCTCTCCAGCGCCTTTCTCAACGCCTTGTCGAGGGCGTTCACCGGTCCGTTCCCCTCGGCCGCGGTGTGTTCGACGAGGTTGTTCACCTCGAGCTTTATGGTGGCCTCGGTGTATGGCTCCCTTCCTTCGACCGTCTTTTCGTCTATCACGCGGAAGCCCAGGAGCTTGAAGTACTTCTCCTTCCTTTTCAGGGCCTTCTGTATCAGGAGCTCGAACGACGCCTCGGCCCCTTCGTACTGGAACCCCTGGTGTTCGAGTTTCTTGAGGTCGGAAAGGACCTTTCTGAGGACCGGCGAGTCGCTCTCGAGGTCCAGGCCGTACTCCTCCGCCTTGTAGAGGATGTTGGACCTGCCCGAGAGGTCGGATACAAGGACCCTCTGGTGGTTGCCGACAAGCTCGGGCCTTATGTGTTCGTAGGTCTCCGGGCTCTTCAGGACCGCGCTCACATGGATCCCGCCCTTGTGCGCGAAGGCGCTCTCTCCGACGTAGGGCTGGTGCTTGAAGTGCGTGAGGTTGGCCAGCTCGTACAGGAACCTCGATGTCTCCCTGAGCCTCTTAAGCCTTGCCCTGCCAAGGCACCTTATACCCATCTTGAGCTCCAGGGCAGGGATGATGCTCGTAAGATCCGCGTTGCCGCACCTCTCGCCGAAGCCGTTTATGGTGCCCTGGACGTGCACGGCCCCCTCCTTTACGGCTGCAAGCGAGTTCGCAACGGCCGTGGCGGAGTCGTTGTGGGCGTGTATGCCTATCGGGGCGGAGAGTGTCCGCCTCACCTCCCGTACTATGTCCTCCACATCAAAGGGCAGGGCGCCGCCGTTGGTGTCACAGAGGACGATGCAGTCAGCTCCGGCATCCTCTGCGGCCCTTAGTGTTTTCAGGGCGTAGTCCGGGTCTTCCTTGTAGCCGTCGAAGAAGTGCTCGGCGTCGTAGAAGACCTTTTCAACCCTCTTCTTGAGGTAACCGACCGAGTCGTGTATCATCTCGAGGTTCTCATCGAGCGAGACCCTCAGAGCCTTTGTCACGTGCAGCTTCCAGCTCTTGCCGAATATGGTCACGCAGGCTGTACGTGCCTTGAGGAGCTCCTTTATGTTCTGATCATCCTTTACCGCGGTACGGGCCTTGCGGGTGGATCCGAAGGCCACCAGGCGGCTCGCAAAGAGCTTCTCCGAGCGCATGGCCTTGAAGAACTCGATGTCCCTGGGGTTGCTTCCGGGCCATCCACCCTCGATGTAATGGATCCCCAGACGGTCCAGCGCCCTTGCGATACGCACCTTGTCCTCCACCGAAAACGAGATGTCCTCGGCCTGCGTGCCGTCCCTGAGGGTCGTATCGTAGAGTTCCACGGTATGTCGTCTTCTGTCGGCCATATCGTAAACTTCGTTTCGTCCGCCGCGGTGTATGCGACGGCTACAGGGGCTCCTCCGTAACCTCCTCCCTGCCCAGGCCGAAGGCCTCGTGCAGGACCCTCACGGCGAGCTCGGTGTACTTCACGTCCACGACACACGAGATCTTTATCTCGGAGGTGGATATCATCTGTATGTTGATGCCCTCCCTCGAAAAGGTCTCGAACATCCTGGAGGCCACCCCGGCGTGGCTCCTCATCCCGGCGCCGACGATCGATATCTTGGCTATATCGGGGTCCCCTATGACGTCTTCGGCCTCCACCTCCGAGGCCTTTGACCTCACGAGCTCGAGGGCCTTGCGGTAATCGCCCTTCGACACGGTGAAGGTAAGGTCCGTGTGGCCGTCATGGCTTATGTTCTGCACTATCATGTCTATGTTTATCCCGGCCTCTGTAAGCGGACGAAAGAGCCTGGCCGCTATACCGGGCCTGTCCGGGACCCTTACGACCGATATCTTGGCCTCGTCCTTGTTGTAGGTTATGCCGGAGACCATCGCCTTTTCCATCTCCTCATCCTCCTTGCAGACTATCGTCCCATCGTCCTCTGTAAACGAAGACCTAACCATGAGGGGGACATCGTATTTTTTTGCGAACTCCACGGACCTTGTCTGAAGGACCTTGGCCCCGAGGCTCGCCATCTCGAGCATCTCGTCGTACGATATCTTCTCGAGCTTTCTCGCATCAGGGCATATCGCCGGGTCTGTGGTGAATATCCCCTCAACATCCGTGTATATCTCGCAGAGGTCCGCCTTGAGCGCCGCGGCGAGCGCGACCGCCGTGGTGTCCGATCCGCCCCTTCCGAGGGTGGTGATGTCGCCCTCCTCGTCGACACCCTGGAAGCCCGCTACCACGAGTATCGTGCCGTCGGCGAGCTCCTTTCTTATCCTTTTCTCGCCGATGCTCTTTATCCTCGCGGAGGAGTGCACCGAATCCGTGATTATCGGTATCTGGTGGCCGGCGAAGCTCTTTGCCCTGTAGCCGAGGTCCTGGAGCGCCAAGGCAAGGAGCCCGATGGTCACCTGCTCCCCGGTGGAGAGCACGACGTCGTATTCCCTGCCGGCAGGGTGCCCGGAGACCTCGCCGGCGAGCCCTATGAGCCTGTCGGTCTCACCGGCCATGGCCGAGACAACGACCACCACGTCGTGGCCCTGGTCCTTTGTTCCGGCGACACGCCTTGCAACGTTCTTTATGCGTTCCGCGCTGCCCACGGATGTTCCGCCGTACTTCTGTACTATCAAAGCCATATGGTCTCGGACTATCTCCTTCTCGTAAGCTTGTGCACGGCCATGCCGTGTACGTCCTCGGCCGCCTCGAGGACGATCTCGGGCAGGGTGGGGTGTGCGTGAACGGTCTCTACGATCTCCTTCACCCCCACGCCGGCCTTCACGGCAAGGGCCACCTCGCCTATGAGGTCCGTTGCGTGCGCCCCCACGATCGAAGCGCCCAGCACCTCGTCCGTGGATGCATCCGCGACGATCTGCACGAAGCCCTCTGCCTCGGACATCGCAAGCGCCTTGCCGCTTGCGGCATAGGGGAACCTGCCCACCTTGACCTCGATGCCCTTCGAAGCGGCGTCCTTCTCCCTGAGCCCCACGCTCGCTATCTCGGGGTCCGTGAATATGCCGGCGGGTATCACCGAGTAGTCCATGCGTCTTTCGCCCCCCAGGGCGTTTGAGACCGCGACCTCCCCTTCGACGCTCGCCACGTGGGCAAGGAGCATGCCGCCCGTAACATCCCCTATGGCGTATACGCCCGCAACATTCGTCTCCATCCTTTCGTTCACCCTGATGCACCCCCTGTCGAGCTCCACCCCGACCTTGTCGAGCCCTATCCCCTCTATGTTGAAGCTCCTTCCTATGGTGACGAGGACCTTTTCGGTATGGAACTCGGTTCCGTCCTTGAAGGTCGTCTTAACCCCGTTCTCCACAACCTCGACCCCGTCGACCTCGACGCCGGTATAAACCTCCACCCCGGCGTTCTTGAAGGCCTTTGAGACGACCCTCACCACCTGCTTGTCCTCTGACGAGAGTATGGTGGGCAGGAGCTCGGCTATCTTTACCTTGCACCCGAACCGCGCGAAGATGGTCGCGAACTCGCAGCCCATGACCCCGCCGCCTATTATGAGGAGGCTTTCGGGGACCTCCCTCAAGTCGAGCGCCTCGGTGGAGGTGAGGACGTTTTTCCTGTCTATGTTGAAGGCCGGTATCATCGCAGGTTCGCTGCCCGTGGCTATGATGATATTCTTCGCCCCGACGACCTCGGTCCCCCCGGCGGAGACCACCCTGACCCTGCCCCTGCCTTCTATGGCACCCTCGCCCTTCAGGACCTCGACACCGTTTCCCTTGAGGAGCTGCTCCACGCCGCCCACGAGCCTCCTTACGACGTCGTCCTTTCTCTTTACGGCCCTCGAAAGGTCGAAGGCAACGCCGCCCGTTTCCACCCCGAACTCAGAGGACTTCTTCACGGTATGCAGGACCTTTGCGCTGTAGTATAGGGCCTTTGTGGGTATGCATCCCCGGTTGAGGCATGTCCCACCGACCCGGTCCTTTTCTACGAGACATACCTTGGCCCCGGCCTGGGCGCCCCTTATCGCCGCAACGTAACCACCAGGACCGCCTCCGATAACAACGACGTCGAACTCCTTCATCAAGACCTCCGTTTCTATTTTATCCGTATTCCTTCCTCGAATGCTTCAGCGGGCATCATTCCGGCCCCACCGGATCTCTATCCTTCTCCTCGACTCCCCCTCGTATGAGAACCTTATCCTCACGGCGCCCTCGGGGATGAGCTCCTCCGCCCTTTCGGCCCATTCTATTACACAGACACCGTTGCCGTAAACATATTCCTCGAGCCCGAGGTCCCGGACCTCTGCCGTGCTGTCCATCCTGTAAAGGTCTATATGGTAAAGCGGAAGCCTTCCACCCTCGTATACGTGCACGATGGTGAAGCTCGGGCTCTTGACGTAATAATCCCTTATGCCGAGCCCCCGTGCAAGCCCCCTGGTGAATTGGGTCTTGCCACCGCCGAGGTCTCCGCTGAGGGCCACGACATCGCCCTTCCTGAGCCTTCCGGCGAACCCCTCGCCGAGCCTTTCGGTCTCTTCGGGGGAATCTGTGATAATGACTTCGCGCTCACTCTCCACGCCCTTCTCCACATCTCCGGTCCTTGACAGGGACCGTGGGATCGAAGCCCGGACCGATGGGCAACCTCCGCAGCCCGCGACGGCGGTTCCAGAGGGCTCCCGGGCTTCCCTCGTGATCATGATAACAAGCTGTGCCTCTTCAGGAGCGGCGGTATCTCGTCCAAGAGATCGGTGGCCATGAGACCCGCCTCGCCGATCCTTGCCGCCGCCTCGTCCCCAGCAAGCCCGTGCAGGTATACCGAGGCCACCGCAGCGTCCACCGGGGCGAGGCCCTGGGCAAGCAAGCCGCCGATCATCCCGGATAGCACGTCACCGGTGCCCGCCGTTGCCATCCCGGGGTTGCCGGTGGGGTTGATGTAGATGCTTCCGGATGCCGCCACCACGGTCGATGCGCCCTTGAGCACCACCACGGCCCCGGTCTCTTCGGCCAGCCTCTCGGCACAGCCGATCCTGTCGGCCTGCACCTCCCCGGTGTCCGTACCCAGAAGCCTCGACATCTCGCCCGGGTGCGGCGTAAGCACTATCCCTGCCCCCCTGCCGGCCGCCTTCTTCAAGATGGATACCCCTGTGCCGAGCGAGTTCAACGCATCGGCGTCCAGGACCACCGGCAGGCCTGATTCCGCGCACATGGAGACGACCTTTTCCACGAAGCCGAGCATGTCCAAGGTGCCGAGCCCCGGGCCCAGGACAACGGCGTTCTTGCCCGCGAGTATCCTCCGTGTCTCGTCGAGCGCATGTTCGCCGAGCGTCCCCGTTATGGTTTCGGGCAGGGGATGCGACATAACCTCGGTGGTCTTGGCCTCCATCACAGGGTTGAGCCCCTCTGGCACGGCCACCGTGGCGAGCCCTGTTCCTACCCTCATCGCCCCCATGCCTGCCATGTAGACGGCCCCGCTCTTTCCGGTGGAGCCTCCGATGATGAGCACGTGCCCGTATGTCCCCTTGTGCGTATCCCTCCTGCGAGGGCCGAGGAGCCGGCCCACCATGGAAGAGTCGATGAGGTTCCACCTGATCTTTTCGCCCTCGCATACCTCGGGCGGCATGCCTATGTCGACCACCTCAACCCTTCCGGTGTAGTCCCTGCCGGGGTAGAGGTAGCATCCGATCTTTGCGAATGCCATGGTGGCCGTCAGGTGCGCCCTTACGGCCCTGCCGAGGACCCTGCCGGTCGTGGCATCCATGCCCGAAGGTATATCCACCGCAACGACCGGTTTTTCCAGCGAGTTTATGGTATCGATCACGTCGCCGTATATCCCGCGCACCTCGGAGCCGAGTCCGGTGCCGAATATAGCATCCACGATGACCGAGGCGTGCCTGAGAAGCGTTGTGTTCTTCCTGAGATCCCTTCCGGAGGTTATACAGATGGTCCTTCCGCCCATCCTCTCCCATATGCGCGCGTTCGTGCCGGCATCACCCTTGATCTCCTTGGTCTCCGCGAGGGCGAAGACCGTTACGTCGTGGCCACGGTTATGGAGGTGCCTTGCTGAGACAAAGCCGTCACCGCCGTTGTTGCCCTTGCCAGCCACCACGGCGATCCTGCCGGGCCGGTCCTTGTCGAGCACCTTTTCGACCGCATCGGCCACTCCGCGGCCTGCGTTCTCCATGAGCACGAGCCCCTTTATGCCGAACTCCCTTATGGCCTTCCGGTCCAGGGCCCTCATACTGTCGGAATCCACGAGCTTCATCTCTTCCCTCTCCGCTATTGTATCATACCATACGAAAAAACCCGCCGTCTCCCGCCAGGACAGCCATCAGGCGACCCTTTCGGCCACGGTCTCCGCAACAGCGAGCTCGCCGTCATGCGAGAGTGATATGGCGAACCTCAACCCCGCGGCGGACGCCCCTTTGGCGGTCACCGAGGGGCGCCCCTTTTCGTCTCTCGTTACCTCGACATCCCTGAAGGGCAGGGTTCTTCCGAGCGCCTTGAACAGGCTCACCTTTGCGGCGAAACGCGCTGCGAGGTGCCTTTCCGGAAACCTCTGGCCTGAGCAGTACCGGAGCTCTTCGGAGGTAAAAAGCCTCCTTTCGATCCTCTCGCCCCACCTCTCCAGCGCCTTCCTGAACCTCTGAACCTCGATGATCTCTATGCCTATGCCGTGTATCATACCGCCTGGACCGGGCTCCGTGGCTAACTCACGAGCCTTACCATCTCCCTTACCGCCTCCTCGATCCCGGTATAGATACTCCTTGCGATTATGCTGAAGCCTATGGCGAACTCCTCTATCTCCCTTATGGAGGCGATATCCTTTATGTTGTGGTAATCGAGTCCGTGCCCGGCGTGCACCTTGAGCCCGAGCCTCTTTGCGAGCATGACCGAGTCGCTTATCCTCTTGAGCTCCACGATCCTGTCCCTTGCGGTTCTGGCCTCGGCGTAAAGGCCGGTGTGGACCTCCACACCGCTTGCCCCTATCCTGTGCGACATCTTGACCGCGTCCGGAACCGGGTCTATGAAGAGGTTGACATCAATGGAGGCGTCCCTCAGCGAGGCCACGAACCTCTTGAGTGATTCGGTGTGCGTCCTCAGATCGAGCCCGCCCTCGGTGGTAAGCTCCTGCCTCTTTTCGGGTACGAGCGTCACCATGTCGGGCTTCACCTCGAGCGCTATGGAGTGCATCTCCTCGGTTGCGGCCATCTCGAGGTTGAGCCTCGTCTTGACCGTCCTTCTCAAGAGGAGGAGGTCCCTGTCCTGGATGTGCCGCCTGTCTTCACGCAGGTGGACGGTTATGCCGTCGGCACCCGCCGTCTCCGCCCTAAGGGCCGCTTCGACGGGGTCCGGTTCGTTCGCAAGCCTTGCCTGCCTTACCGTTGCGACGTGGTCCACGTTGACCGAGAGTCTCGCCATGTTGAACCGCTCCTTTGTTTGCGTGTTAGCCAAGCTCCTCTCTCACCACCCCTGCAAGCTCCTCGGCCATCCCTTTTATCTCATCCATGTTCTCGCCCTCTACGGTTATCCTTGCAAGGGGCTCTGTACCGGAGTAACGTATGAATGCCCTTCCCCTGTCCTTAAGCCTCCGCCGGATCTTCTCCAGTGTGTCGCGCACCGCCGGAAGCCCGTCGAGGTCGGGCTTTTTCGTAACCCTGACGTTAAGGAGCACCTGCGGATAGCTCGTCATGACGGCCGCAAGCTCGGAGAGCGGCTTTCCGCTCCGCACCATTATGGCGAGCACCTGGAGGGCGGTTATGACGCCGTCTCCGGTGGTGGTATGGTCGAGGAAAACGATGTGGCCTGACTGTTCACCCCCGAGGTTGTAACCGCCCCTCAGCATCTCCTCGACGACGTACCTGTCGCCGACCCTCGTCCTCACCACCCTTCCCCCGGCCCTCTTCAACGCCTCGTCGAGCCCGGAGTTGCTCATTACGGTGGCAACGAGCGTGTTCCCCTTGAGCGTTCCTTCCCTGAGCATGGCCGTGGCGCAGATGGCCATCACATGATCTCCGTCCACCACCTCGCCACGCTCATCCACGAGTATGCACCTGTCTCCGTCACCGTCCAGCGCTATCCCTATGTCCGCGCCCGACCTCATGACCTCCTCCTTCAGGGACTCGGGATACAGGGAGCCGCAGCCCTTGTTTATGTTCTCCCCGTCCGGGTTGACCCCGATGGGCACGACATCCGCGCCGAGCTCGTAGAGCGCTTCGGGGGCCACCCTGTACGTTGCGCCGTTCGCGCAGTCGACCACTATCTTGAGCCCGTTTAGAGTCAGTTCCTTTGGGAAAGAGTTCTTTGCAAAGACGACGTACCGCCCGACGGCGTCGTCGATCCTGTAGGCCTTTCCCACCTCGCTTGCCGTGGGCCTGTGGCTCGGATCCTCCTGGTTCTCGAATATGAACCGCTCTATCTCCAGCTCGACCTCGTCGGGCAGCTTCAGCCCGTCCCTTGAAAAGAACTTGATGCCGTTGTCCTGGTACGGGTTGTGGGAAGCCGAGATCACCACCCCGGCGTCGGCCCTCATGCTCGATGCGATGAACGCTATCCCCGGTGTCGGCAACGGTCCGACTATCATGACGTCCACTCCCATCGAGCAGATGCCCGCCATCATGGCGCTTTCGAGCATGTACCCGGAAAGCCTCGTATCCTTGCCAATCACTATCTTGTGACGCCGTGAACCCTTCTTGAAGACATAGGCGACGGCCCTTCCGAGCTTAAGCGCCGTCTCCGCGGTCATGGGCTCTATGTTGGCAACGCCTCTTATCCCGTCCGTACCGAAAAGCCTCTTTTTTTTCTCCATGGCAGCGCCTCAGCCTTGTTTCTCGATCTTCTCGATCCTTATGACAACATCCACGGTATCGGGCTCAACATCCGTGAGTCCCTTCTCCGACATGTCCACCAGGACGGACCTGGTAACGGTCGAGGTGAGGCCGGTTATGTCGACCGGGGTCGTCTGTATGCCCTTGAGCCTTTTTACGCTCTTCCTCCTTCCCAGGACCGTCACCTTCTGCGGTGTAACCACTACCTCCGCCACCCTGTAGCCCGGCGGCGGAGCCCCTGTGACCTTCGCCCTGACCGGCAGGGTCGCCCTCACGAGCCTCTCGAGGTTTATGTCCAGCGAGGAGGGCCTTACGCTTATCACCTTTATGCCGCTGGGTGTCTTTATGTTGTGCGGCAGCAGCCTGTAGGTGTTGAGCCCCTCCTTCGCGTTGCTCAGGTCTATGGACGCGCTCACCTCGGTGGGTGAAAGGTTGTCGATGAACCCCTTGGGGCCCGCGACCCGCACCTCTATGTCCAGCGGCGGCTTGTCCACCACGATCATGTCCTCTGGTATCCCCTTGAAGCCGAGCGGCACGAGAAGACCCACCTCGTAGGCCTTTTCGCCGACTACAAGATACCACAGTGCGATGGAAAAGATAAGGGCGAGCACCTTGAGCCCCGGGTTCCTGAAGACGAGACCCTTCAGCCCGTCGAGTCTTTCGCCGCCGTCACCGCCCTTGTTGATGAAGTTCAAAAGCCTCACGCCTTCGACCTCCTCCAGTGAAACAACCCTCTTTTCTGCCCGTTCTCGGTCTCTATGACCCGCTTGAGCCTGGAGAGCAACTCGGTCGGTTCGATGCCGAGCTCGAGCCTCTCCTCGACGACCAGCGACACCTCGCCGGTCTTCTCCGAGACCACCACGATGACCGCATCCGTCTCCTCGGAGAGCCCTATGGCCGCCCTGTGCCTCGTGCCCATGGACTTGGTAAGCTCCTTGCCCGTAAGCGGCAGTATGCAGCCTGCCTTGAATATCCTGCTGTTACGTATGACGACCGCCCCGTCGTGAAGCGGGGTGGAGGGGTTGAATATGGTCAGCAGCAGCTCCTTGGAGACCTCTGCGTCCAGGGTGACCCCGGTGTCGATGAAGTCGCCGAGGTCTATTCCCCTCTCTATTACTATGAGCCCGCCTATCCTGTTCGTGGACATGGTGATCACGGCCTTGTATATCTCGTCGAGAAACTCGGTGGAGCTCACCCTGTGGCTGGTAAAAGGCCTGCCCATCTGCACGAGCGCCTTCCTTATGTCCTGCTGGAAGACGACGATGATGATGATGACGATGGATGCGAGAAACTTGTTGAGGATCCAGTGGAAGGTGTACAGCTCCATCCTGGCCGATATGAAGTACACGAGCACTATTATCGCCAGTCCCCACAGCATCCTTTCCGCGCGCGTGCCGCGTACCAGCAGCATGACCCAGTAGAGGACGACCGCGACGATGATGATGTCCAGAAGGTCGACTATGGAGGGGAAGCTTGCGAATCCCTCGAGCATTCCTTGCCTTTCCTTTCAGAGCTTGATCTCTTCCTGCGTTGCCTGGGTTCGGGGCGGACCGCACCTTACCGCATCAACCATATCGGCGGTCTCCCTGGCCTCCTTGACATCGTGCACCCTCAGTATGCGCGCGCCGTTCAGTATGCCGGCCGAGAGGGTGGCGAGCGTCCCCACGAGCCTCTCGCCCACATCACGCCCGGTGACCGCGCCGATGAATGACTTTCTCGATGTGCCGAGCACGACAGGCCTTCCCAGGGACCTCAGTTCGGCGAGCCTGCGGATTATCTCCAGGTTCCCCTCGCAGGACTTTGCAAATCCGATCCCCGGGTCCACTGCGATACGCTCGCGTTCTATGCCGCTTCTGACCGCGTAATCCACCCTGTCGGAGAGGTGGTTGAAGATCTCGGTCATCATGTCGTCGTAATGGGTGTGCTCCTGCATGTCCGCAGGCGTGGAGCGCATGTGCATGAGTATCACCGCGGCCCCGTGCCGTGCCACGACGCCCGCCATATCGGGGTCGCGTCCCATTGCGCTCACGTCGTTTATGATCTCAGCCCCCCGACAGAGCGCCTCCTCGGCCACGGCGGCCTTTGTCGTATCGACCGAAACGGCTATACCGCGCGAGGCAAGCTCCTCCACGACCGGTATGACGCGCGAGATCTCTTCCTCGGCGCTGACCGTGCCCGCGCCAGGCCTTGTCGACTCGCCGCCCACGTCTATGATATCGGCCCCCTCCTCGACCATCTCCATGGCCCTCTCTACGGCGCTCTTCCTCGACAGGAAGATACCGCCGTCGGAGAAGGAGTCCGGCGTTACGTTCAGTATGCCCATTATGAGGGTCCGCCTGGATATGGTCCAGCTCCTGGTGCGGCCCCTGAGTGCGACCTCCTCCCTGGTGGCGTTGTCGAGCGCCTCGCCTATGCTCGAGGCCACCTCCGGGAGGCCGTAGGGCTGAAGCTTGAGCTTCTTTACAAGCCTTCTCAACTGCTTCAGCGTGCCCGAGAGGATGCAATCGGTGTGAACGACCCGGCATGAGACCACCCCCCTGGCCACGGCGGCCTCGCCGCCCAGAGAGAGCATGTCCTGCTTTATTATGTTGGCCTGTGCCGGGGAAAGCCCGGTGAGCTTCAGGTTGAAGTGGAACTGCTTGGGGAGCATGAGCCCTATGCCCACGGGGTCCACCCCTATGCGTTCCATCTCGAGGTGCGCATCCTCTCTACGCCTTATCTCGATACACCGGACCTTCACCTTGAGAGATTCTCCGTTCGTCTCGGTTAAGGGTGCATTGGGGAAAGGTTTCCCCGCAATAACGGGTTTTATTCGCACGCCGTACCGTCGCGATGACGGTCAGCGGACGAATCCGGTCTGATATGGTCGAAACCGCACGGTCGATGGCAGGTTGTGCCGGGGAAATGAGACCGGAGAGTACCCCTATCTCATCTGTAAATGGTGCAGATATAAGGTTGCGGCTTAAGCAGACGTCCGGCCAGCCTCTTCAGTAGCGCTGTCTTGAACCGGTGCTGCGGGTTCAGGCTGAATCTTCTCGTCCTTGGTGGTCTTCACCCCGGCAGGTATCTCGTCACCGAAGATTATCTTGTCGATCTCGTCTCCGCTCAAAACCTCTTCCTCGAGCAACGCCTTGGCGAGTTTGTGAAGCGTATCTATCTTGCCGCTGAGAAGTTCCTTCGCCCTTAGGTAGTTGTCGTTGACGATCCTCTTTATCTCGCTGTCTATCTCGAGGGCGGTCTGCTCGCTGTAGTCACGCGCCTGGGCCATCTCCTTGCCGAGGAAGATGTGTTCCTCCTTCTTGCCGAAGGTGAGGGGGCCGAGTTTCTCGCTCATGCCCCACTCGCATACCATCTTCCTTGCGATCTCCGTCGCCTTCTCTATGTCGTTGCCTGCGCCTGTGGTCAGGTGGTTCAGCACGAGCTCTTCAGCGACCCTGCCTCCCATGAGGACGGCTATGTTGTTGACGAGATACTCCCTGCTGTACGTGTGGCGCTCGTCCAGCGGCAGCTGCTGTGTCAGGCCGAGCGCCATGCCCCTCGGTATTATCGAAACCTTGTGTATGGGGTCCGTGCCCGGGATAAGCCTCGCCACGAGCGTGTGGCCTGCTTCGTGGTAGGCCGTGCTCACCTTTTCCTCCTCGCTTATGATCATGCTCTTTCGCTCGCTGCCCATGAGGAGCTTATCCTTGGCGTCGTCGAAGTCTTCCTTGTCCACCTTGTCCTTGCCCCTGCGCACGGCCAGAAGCGCCGCCTCGTTCACCAGGTTGGAGAGGTCGGCGCCTGAGAAGCCGGGTGTGCCGCGTGCTATGGTTTCAAGGTCCACATCGTCTGCGAGCGGGGTCTTTGCCGCGTGCACCTTGAGTATCTCGAGCCTGCCCCTGAGGTCCGGCTTGGGCACCACGACGGTGCGGTCGAACCTGCCGGGCCTGAGAAGCGCCGGATCGAGCACATCCGGGCGGTTGGTTGCGGCGATTATTATAACGCCCTCGTTGCTCTCAAAGCCGTCCATCTCCACGAGCAACTGGTTGAGCGTCTGCTCCCTTTCATCGTGTCCACCGCCGAGCCCTGCGCCGCGGTGCCTGCCGACCGCGTCTATCTCGTCTATGAATATTATGCAAGGGGCGTTCTTCTTGCCCTGCACGAAGAGGTCCCTGACCCTGGATGCACCGACACCCACGAACATCTCGACGAAGTCGCTTCCCGAGATGCTGAAAAACGGCACTCCGGCCTCTCCGGCGATGGCCTTTGCAAGGAGCGTCTTGCCGGTTCCCGGGGCGCCCACGAGTAGAACACCCTTGGGTATCCTTCCGCCGAGCTTCGTGAACTTCTTCGGCGCCTTGAGGAAGTCGATGATCTCACGAACCTCTTCCTTTGCCTCCTCTATGCCGGCCACGTCCTTGAAGGTGACCTTGTGCTGGCTTTCGGTCAGGAGCTTGGCCCTTGACTTGCCGAAGCTCATGGCCTTGCCGCCGCCTCCCTGCATCTGCCGCATGAAAAAGAGCCACAGCCCGATGAGGAGAAGCATCGGGAACCAGGAGACGAATATGGTCCCCCATCCCGGCGTGTCCACCTCGGGTTCCGCCGCGATCTTCACCCCGCTGGCCTCGAGCTTGCCCACCAGGCCCGGATCGTTCGGGGCGAAGGTGGTGAACTCCTTGCCGTCCTTGTACTTTCCGGTGATATTGTGACCCTGGATCGTGACCTCGGCGACCTCGCCGTTTTCCACCGCCTCGATGAAGTCACTGAAGATCACCTTGGCGGCGTTGTCTTCCTTGTAGTTCAGGAAGTTGAACATCAATACAACAGCGGCTATTATTATAAGCCACATCGCTATGTTCTTATATAACTGATTCATGACCGTTTTTCCTGCTATTCCCCCTTCTTAATTGTTCTCTAAGGTGCATCGTCTGCGTATCCCCCAGCGGCATGCTGCTGGGCAAGCAGGCGAATATACAAAAAGACTTCTTCTTTGCATCTGAAGATTCACCGCGGCAAGCCGCGTAAGCCTCAAATGTCCAAGATTTAAAATTTTCTCATATAATTAAACATTTTACAACAAAAATCTTGTTTTTTCACGCCTTCCGGGCCATGCGGGCCCCGCTGCATTCTCCGTGCCGGCTGCGCTGTCCGCGCTGATGTGTTGGCTATGCCCCTTCGCGACACACCGCAAAGTTCTCACCGTCTGGACCTGAAGGATATCCTGAGCGGCACATCCGTGAGTCCTAGGGACTCCCTGAAGCGGTTTACGAGGTACCTTCTGTAGGAGTCCGGCACACCGGCCGGGTAGTTCGTAAAGACCGCCAGCCTCTGCGGGGCGGTGCCGACCTGCGTGGTATAGTAGAACCTTATCTCCCTCCCCCTGTACGCCGGAGGACGGTGCGCCTTTGTGAACTGTGCGAGGAGCTGATTGAGCTTCGAGGTCGGTATCCTGCGGCTACCTTCTTCCATCACGCGGTCAATGGTGTCGAATATGCCCTCGACGCGCCTGCCGGTCAGGGCGGATACAAAGACCACGGGCGCGAAGCTCAGGAAAGGCATCTTTGATCGGATCGCCTCCGTGTATACGCGCATCGTGTCTGTGTCCTTCTCCACAAGGTCCCACTTGTTGACGACGATGATGCAGGCCTTGCCCCTGTCCTCAATTAGCCCTCCTATCTTCTCGTCCTGCGTCCTGACCCCTTCATTTCCGTCGATTACGAGGAGCGAGAGGTCGCACCTCTCGATGCTCTTTATGGCCGCCACCACGCAGTAGGTCTCAAGCCGCCTGCTTATCCTCTGCTTCTTCCTTATGCCGGCTGTGTCGATGAAGAGGTACTTTCTCCCGTCCCTCTCGAGCGGTGTGTCGATCGAGTCCCTCGTTGTGCCCGGGACCTCGCTCACGATCGCCCTCTCCCTGCCGAGGAGCCTGTTCAGTAGGGAGGACTTTCCGGCGTTCGGGCGGCCCACTATCGCGACCTTGACCCATTCGTCCGCCTCGGCGACCGGCTCGTACTCGGGGAGTGAATCGAGGACTGCGTCCACGAGCTCGGCCGTACCCAGCCCGTGCTCGGCAGAGACAGGAAGGATGCTGTCGATCCCGAGCGAATAGAACTCGGCCGTAAGGTCCATGAGTGATCGCGCATCGACCTTGTTCGCCGCGTAGATGACCTTCTTTTCGGTCTTCCTCAGCATCTCGACAAGCTCCCTGTCCGAGGGGGTAGGCCCTGTCCTTGCGTCCATGAGAAGTATGATGACATCGGCCTCCTCCATGGCAAGGATGGCCTGCTCCTTTATCTGCCTGAGTATCCCCTCCTTTGCAGCCGGCTCGAACCCTCCAGTGTCGACGAGGGTGAAGATACGCCCCTTCTCTTCGCAGTCCGCATAGTTCACGTCCCTCGTAACCCCGGGCTCTGCCTTGGTTATGGCCTTGCGCCTCCCTATGAGACGGTTGAAGAGGGAAGACTTGCCCACGTTGGGGCGACCTACTATGGCGACCACGGGTTTCATGGCTTCAAGCCTCCGTGCATGGAAGTGTGATAACGAAGATCGAAGTCCCTGCGCCGGAGGGTGAGGGGCCGCGAGCGCAGGGAGCCCGGTTTGCATTCGTTCGTATCGCGCCTTCACTCAAGGACATCAATGGTAGCCGAAGTCCTTGAGCGCCCGCTTGTCCTTTGTCCATCCCTTCTTGACCCTCACGAAGAGCTCCAGGTAGACCCTGACGCCCAGAAGGCTCTCTATGTCCCTGCGCGCAGAGGTGCCGATCCTCTTGAGCATCTCGCCCTTTCTGCCTATTATGATCCCCTTCTGAGAATCCCTCTCGACGTTTATGGCGGCCTTTATGGAGACGAGGTTCCTTTCGGCCCTCTCCTTGAACTCCTCTACAACCACCGCCACGGAGTAGGGGATCTCTTCCCTCGTGAGCATGAAGACCTTCTCCCTTATGATCTCCGAGACGATGAACCTTTCGGGCTGGTCGGTTATTATATCATCGGGGAAGTACTTCGGCCCCTCCGGCAGGAGCTCCACCAGCACCACGACCAGATCTTCGAGCCCGTCGCCCGTGAGCGCCGATATTGGCACGATCTCCCTGAAGGGGAAGGCCTTCGAGTACCGCTCCATGAGCGGCAGGATTCTGCCCTTTTCAACGAGGTCCACCTTGTTCACGACCAGGACGACCGGACACCTGAGGCCCTCGAGGTGTTCCATGACGAAGCTTTCCACCTCGTCCATCTCCCTTGTAGCATCCACGAGGTAGACGACACCGTCGACATCGGAGAGCGCCCTGAGCGCCTCCTTTACCATGAACTCGTTGAGAAGGCCCTTGGGCCTGTGAAGCCCCGGGGTGTCCACGAATACTATCTGGGCGCCTTCGAGGTTCTTGACCCCGCGGACGATGTTCCTCGTGGTCTGGGGCTTTTTGGATACGATGGATATCTTCTCGCCGAGGAGGGCGTTCAAGAGCGTGCTCTTGCCCACATTCGGCCTGCCTATGATCGCTATGAATCCCGATTTGAAGGGCATAATCTAAGCTCCGCGGCAAGCCGCCGTGTCATCTCTCCGCTGTCTGCGAGCCGCATGCAGCGGGCCCTGCGGTCCCGCTGCAGCCTGTGCATCTTCAAGGATAGCATTTAGAGGGGGTAGAGTCAAAGAGGCTGGTGCGGGTACAGGGGACCTTGCGCCCCAGACGGACCGCCGGTCCGGTCAACCTGCCGTCACTTTTTCGGGGCCCGTTTCGTTCCCTTCGCGGCCGGGCACGGCATCCCCTTCGAGATGCGCCTCTTGAGCTTCCTGCAGTAGACGGCGTTGAAGGTCATGCAGCTTTCGGCCGCACTCGTCGCCTTCTCGGCCTTTGCGTACCTGCAATCAAAGCTGCAGAATCTGACTTCCATATCCAGCTCCCAGGGTCATCGAGATAAAAGCGGCATTCCGTGCGGTAAAGCCAAGGGCCCCGCCGGACCGGCTCTTCTTGCTTGCCGGTTTAGTGCATCTTGAGGTTGCGTCCCTTATTCATCCCGGATCGTGCGTGATCCGGCCGATTTTAAGAACAGGGGCGCCTCGGGATAAAGTAAAGTAAGCGGGCGCAACAGGGACCTTCTGTCATCGACATCCGTTTCCAGTTAACCAACCTCGTTGTACTCCCTGACCCTGAAGGCCACCCCGATCTCTTCTTCCGCGACCTTCCTTGCGGCCTCCACGTCAAGGCCAGGCACGGCCACCACAGAGGCCACGACCTTCGGTATGTACTTCTTCGCCTCCCTCAGGAACCAGAGGATCGCCGGATACGCCCTGTCGCCGAAGGGTGTCTTGCAGAGCTTCTGGTAGGTCTCGGAGTCCGGGGCGTTGAGGCTCACCGATATGCAGTCGACGAACATCAGCTCCGGCAGCACGTTTCTTCCGTGCACCAGGTTCGCGAGCCCGTCGGTGTCGATCCTTATCCTGCAGCCCCTCCTCTTCAGGTGCATGCCCACCTTCTTGACGAGGTCGAGCCTTATGAGCGGCTCGCCGAAGCCGCAGAAGACGACCTCGTCGTACCTTTCGGGCTCCGGGCCGACGGCCTTGAGGACCTCGGCGAAGTCCGGTTCCCTCTCGAGCTTCAGGTAGTGCCCCTTGACCGTATAGTCCCTGAACTTCGCGCAGAAGGCGCAGTAGTTCGTGCACCTGTTGGTTATGTTGAGGTAGAGCGAGTTCCTTATGACGTACGCTATCCTGGCCCTTGGCTCCGTATCTTCGGCGAGGCCGAAGATGGTCTCTGCATTGAGCGTCGTTATCCTCGCTACGTCATCGAGGCTGAGCCCCTTTAGCTCGGCTATCCTCCGGGCGGTCTCGACGACATGGGCAGGCTCGCAGCGCCTGCCCCTGTGCGGCACAGGCGCAAGGTAGGGGCAGTCGGTCTCGACGAGTATCCTCTCCGTGGGCACCCCTTTAAGGACCGCGCGCACGCCTTCGGCCTTCGGGAAGGTCACGACCCCTGTGAACGAGAGGTAAAGGCCCATCTCGAGGGCCTCGCGCGCCATCTTCTCGCCGCCGGAGAAGCAGTGTATGACCCCTCCGGCCTCCTCCGCGCCCTCGCCCCTGAGGATCTCGATGGTCTCTTGATCCGCCTCGCGCGAATGCACGATGAGCGGCAGGCCGACCTCCCTGGCAAGCCTTATGTGCCGTATGAACACATCCCTCTGCACATCCCTGGGCGAGTGGGTGTAATGGTAGTCGAGCCCCGTCTCTCCTATTGCCACGAGCCTGCCCTCGGCAGCCAGGCGCCGCAAGAGATCAAAGGGCTCCGGGCCGGAGACATCCTTTGCGTCATGGGGGTGTACGCCGGCCGCGGCGAAGACACACTCATCCGAGGCCGCAACGGAGAGTGTACCGTCGAAGCCCCTCTCTCCGTCCCAGCAGCCGACCGTTATTATGGCCTTGACCCCGGCCTCCTTGGCCCTTGCTATGACCTCCCGGCGGTCTGTGTCGAACCGCGGGTCATCGAGGTGTGCATGCGAGTCAATGAGTCTTTCCATCCTGTCGATCATCTCCATGCTGTACTGAAGCGGCCTCGAGGCCGCTTGGATTGAAGGCTCCCTGCAGCAAGCTCAGCGCTCGCTATGCATTTTCCAGCAAATATGTTCCGGATACCATCGGGAGCCGCCGCATGCGGCGGCCTTGGAGTTGCTGAATCGTCGATCGATACGAAGTCACGTGCGGCTGCCTGCAGGCGGCCGCACGCTATGCTTCTTCGACCCTGGGAAAGAGCGGCGGCCCTTTGTCGACCCGGAGGGCCGGGACCTCGCTTCCCCAGCGCGCAAGTTCATCGATTGAGCGGTCCCCGATCCTTTCATCCACCCCGAGCTGGTCCCATATCCTCTGCGCCGACCCGGGCATGAACGGAAAAAGGTAAACGGACAGTATCCTCAGCCCCTCCCAGAGGGTGAAGAGCACGTTTGAAAGCCCTTCACGGTCCCCGGCCTTGGCCACCTGCCAAGGCGCCGCCCTCTCCACGTAGCCGTTCATCTCCCTTATAACGGACCATATCGCTTCGAGCGCATGGTGGAAGGCGAGCTCTTCCATTGAAGAGTCGACCCTGTCCGGCAGCTCCCGGAACATGGACTGCAACCGTCCTTCAAGCTCCGCCCTGTCCCGGGATGCTACCCTCGTCGGCACCTCACCGTTCAGGTACCTCGCTATCATCGAAACGGTCCGGCTGAGGAGGTTGCCGAGGTCGTTTGCGAGCTCACCGTTTATCCTGCCCTTCAGGGCGGCTGTGGAAAAGTCGCCGTCAAGGCCGAAAGGCACCTCACGCAGGAGAAAGTACCTGAACTGGTCCGTACCGTAATCTCCTGCCACAGCGAACGGGTCGACGACGTTTCCGAGCGACTTGCTCATCTTCCTGCCGTCTACCGTCCACCAGCCGTGGGCAAAGACCTTCTTGGGCGGGGCTATTCCCGCGCTCATCAGGAAGGCCGGCCAGTAGACCGTGTGGAACCTCAGGATGTCCTTGCCTATTATATGCACGTCCGCCGGCCAGAACTCCCTGTACCTTTCGTCCGGGTAGCCGGTTGCAGTGAGGTAGTTGGTCAGGGCGTCGAACCAGACGTACATGACGTGCGAAGGGTCTCCGGGCACTGGTATGCCCCATGAAAAGGTCGTCCTGCTGACGCTCAAGTCCCTGAGCCCCTCCTTTATGAAGCTTACCATCTCGTTCCTTCTCTCCGGCGGACCGATGAATCCGGGGTTCTCCTCGATGTACTTCAGTATCCTCTCGCCGTACCTCGACAACCTGAAGAAGTAGCTCGTCTCCTTGAGCCTGTCCACCGGTCTGCCGCAGTCCGGGCACCTGCCGTCTGCGAGCTGGTTCGAGGTGAGAAAGTTCTCGCAAGGCGTACAGTACCAGTCCTCGTATTCTCCAAGGTATATGTCGCCCCTGCGGGCCACCTCCTGCCAGATGCGGGTTGCGGCGCGGCGGTGCCTCTCCTCGGTTGTACGTATGAAGTCGTCGTTTGAGATGTTTAGCACCTTCCACAGGTCCTTGAACCTCACGACCACACGGTCCGCCAGCTCCTTCGGGGTCAATCCGGCGGCTGTCGCCGCCTTTTCGACCTTCTGCCCGTGCTCGTCCGTGCCCGTAAGAAAGAGGACCCTGTAGCCCTTGAGCCTCTTGTACCTGGCGAGGCAGTCCGCGCTCACGGTCGTGTAGGCGTGCCCTATGTGCGGGATGTCGTTGACGTAGTATATGGGTGTGGTGACGTAAAAGGTATCCATGGCTCTGTTCATGTCCCGGGCCTGTCCTCCGCGCGGTCGGGCTCCGCACATCCCCCGCTGTCGCATCCCCTGCCCCTGCCTTTCCTGTCCTTGTTGCATGAAGAGGAGTTGAGCTCGTAACCGAGGCAACACATGAGCCTTCCGCACAGCCCGGATATCTTGAGGGGATTAAGCGTCAGGTTCTGCTCCTTTGCCATCTTGACCGTAACGGGTTCGAAGTCCTTGAGGAATGACGCGCAACAGAGCTCCCTTCCGCAGGGGCCGAGCCCTCCCACGTGCTTGGCCTCGTCCCTCACGCCGATCTGCCGCATCTCTATGCGCGTATAAAAGCACGATGCAAGGTCCTTGACCAGGTCCCTGAAGTCGACGCGTGTCTCGGACGTGAAGTAGAATATCGCCTTGCTCGAGTCGAAGAGATACTCCACGTCCACGAGCTTCATCGGCAACTTGTACTTGGCTATCTTCTCCTTGCATATCCTGAAGGCCTCCTCTTCCCGGTCCCTGTTGAAACGGTCCCTTTCCAGGTCCACATCGTCGGCCTTGCGCACGATCTTCTTCAACGCGCGCTCGAGCCTCCGCTCATCCATCTCTACAGGCGCAAAGACCACCCTGCCCATGCCTATCCCCTTGTCGACCTCGACTATCACCACGTCTCCCCTCTTGAGGTCGAGGTCGCCCGCATCGAAGTGGTATATCTTTCCGGCTGTCTTGAACCTTATGCCTGCAACCCTTGCCATCTATCCCTGAACCTCCGTTCTGTTCCTTGCTTGCATGTGTATCACGGCGAAACACGGCTGGGCCTGCCGCCCGAAAGGCCCGCAAGAAGCGCCTCCAGGGCGAGCCTCTTGTTTGCGTTACGCGGCGGCAAGACGTTCCGCCGTGTCTCCTCGACGAGACCGAAAAGGTCTATCGACCGGTCGATAGAGCACCCTCCCAGGCACTCGGTGATGCCCTCTGTGTCACGGTCTATGACCAGCTCCGGGCAGCCCGCAACACGCACGACGAGGTCCCTGTACCAGACCTTGAGGATCTCCAGCATCTCGTCGAGGTCCTCGTCCTTGGAAAGCGCCTCCGCAAGGTCCAGGAGCCCGGCTGCATCACCCCTGCCTGCGGCGCGGAGCCTCTTTAAGAGGTCATCCCTCTTTTCGAGTATCCCCTTGTCCACGGCCTTGAGCGCCCTCGATAGGCTCCCGCCGCTCAGCCTGGCGACGGTCCTGGCCTCTTCTTCCCCGAGCCCGCATCTCTCTTCGATCACCCCTGCGACGACATCCTCGCCGAGCGGCCCGAAGTTTATCCTCTGGCACCTGGAGAGTATGGTCGGAAGCAGGTTGTCGGGCCTTGACGAAAGCAGCACTATGATGGAGCCGGAAGGCGGCTCCTCGAGGGTCTTGAGAAAGACGCTCGAGGCGGCCCTCACCATGAGATCGGCCCCGTCGACCACCGCGACCCTGAATCCGCTTTCGACCTTGTAGTTGAGAGCCCTCTGAAGCTCCCTCACGCTGTCTATCCTGAGCACGCCCTTTTCAGGCCCCACACGGAGCAGGTTCGGATGCGCCGCGGCCTCCATGGCCCTGCAGGACGGACACCTTCCGCAGGCGTCCTCTTCAAAGTCCTCGCAGTTGAGCGCCGCGGCGAATGCCTCTGCAACAAGGGACTTGCCCACCCCGTCCGGTCCGGCAAAGAGGTAGGCGTGCGCCGCCCTTTTGTCCCGGACGGCCCTCTTGAGCAGCCCGATCTCCTTTCCGTGCCCGAGGATATCCTGAAAACGCATATCTAAAAGTGCCCCGATGCCGGCCTGTACGTACGACCGTGGCTGTTGAGACGGGAATCAACCCATCATACCGTCTATGATATCACATATTTCCCTGTGTATGTCAGGGATTTCCCTGCTTCCGTCGATGAGCCTTATCCTCTCCGGCTCCTTTGCGGCCATCTCGAGGTACCCGCGCCTGACCCTCTCGTGGAACTCGATCTCTTCCCTCTCAAAGCGGTCTTCACGCTCCCCGGGCGCCGCGCCGCCGGACTCTATCCTCGACCACGCCCTGCCCAGCCCGACCTCCACCGGGCAGTCTATGAGGAAGGTCAGGTCCTGCCTTATCCCCTGTGCGGCCCAGCCGTTTATCGATGTCACCGCGTCGAGTGGAAGGCCCCTGCCGTAGCCCTGGTAGGCCACGGTGGAGTCAGTGAACCTGTCGCAGAGAACGATCCTGCCGTCTTCGAGGGCGGGCGCTATCACACGTGAGACGAGCTGTGCCCTGCACGCCTCGTAGAGGAAGAGCTCGGACCAGTGGCTGATCCCCTCCTTCTCACCCCCACCGTGCCGGTTCAGCAGTATCGCCCGCACCTTCTCGCCGAGCGCGGTGCCGCCGGGCTCCCTTACGGCCATGACGTCCATGCCCTTCTTGCGGAGGTGGTCCAGGAGCATATCGAGCTGGGTCGTCTTGCCGCACCCCTCTATCCCTTCGAACGTTATGAGCATTACACGGAAACCGCCTTTCGTGGGTACATCCTTTCGATGATACAAAAAACAGGGTGCTTAGGCAAGGATTAGGTTGGCCCTGCAGACCCCGGCGGAAGAGGTTGCAATTTACAATGCACGGGATATAAGATACTATGTCCCTTCATGAGTATTCCACAATCTTGGCTCCGGCCCATCCTAACCATGACAGAACGAGTTGTAGAGGTAAGAGGACTTACAAAGGTGTTCAACGGCTTCAAGGCCGTTGACGGTATTTCCTTCGAGGTCATGAAGGGGGAGATACTCGGTATCCTCGGGCCCAACGGCGCCGGAAAGACCACGACGATGCACATGCTCCTGGGCCTCACGACCCCTACGGCCGGTGACATACGGATACTGGGAATGGACCTCAGGCGGAACCGCGAGGAGATACTATCGAGGGTGAACTTCTCCTCGTCGTACGTCTCCCTGCCCTACTCCCTTACCGTAAGGGAGAACCTGACCGTCTTTTCGAGGCTCTACGGGGTCAGGGGCCGCAGGAAGAAGATAGCCGAGCTCCTCGATGTCTTCGGGATAGAAGAGATAAAGAACGAGCCCACCAGGAGGCTATCGTCCGGCCAGATCACGAGGGTGAGCCTTGCAAAGGCGCTCCTGAACGACCCGGAGGTGCTGTTTCTCGACGAGCCCACCGCGAGCCTCGACCCGGACATGGCCGACAGGACGCGTAAGCTCCTCAAGCGGTTCAACCGTGAACGGGCGCTCTCCATCCTCTATACCTCGCACAACATGCAGGAGATGGAGGAGATGTGCGACAGGATCATATTCCTCGACAGGGGAAGGATCGTTGCCTCGGGCGGGCCGGCGGAGATAATGGCGGAGTTCAGTGGGGCCACCCTCGAGGAGGTGTTCCTTAAGATAGCCAGGAAGGACGGTGGTGCAGGGTGAAGGTATCGCGTGTCCTTTCATACACCACGAGGCACCTTTACCTGTACAGGAGGAGCCTGCCGAGGCTCATGGAGGTCTTCTACTGGCCGCTCCTGGACCTACTCGTATGGGGCTTCATAAGCGTATACCTATCGACCTACAAGGGAAGCCTCCCGGACTTCGTGACCTTCTTCGTGGGCGCGCTCATACTGTGGGACATCCTATTCAGGTGCCAGCAGGGCATAAGCGTGTCGTTCCTCGAGGACATGTGGTCCCGCAACCTGCTGAACGTATTCGTGAGCCCCATGAGCCCGGTCGAGTACGTGCTGTCGCTCCTCCTGATAAGCCTCTTCAAGCTCTTTCTTGCATCGACCGTGATGATACTCGTGGCCATGGCGATGTATTCGTTCAACATATTCCAGTTCGGGGTCCTGCTCGTCCCGCTCGTGGCGAACCTCATAGTGATGGGCTGGGCCGTGGGGATAATAACGACGGGCATCATCCTGAGGTACGGCCAGGAGGCCGAGGTCCTCGCCTGGGGGATAGCATTCCTGTTCCAGCCCGTCTCAGCGGTCTTCTACCCGGTAAGCGTGCTGCCGCCGTCGATCCGCACGATAGCCCGCTACGTGCCCTCTTCACACGTATTCGAGGGCATGCGCCATGTGATAGCTACCGGGACCTTCCCCACCAAGGAACTCGTCTGGGCCGCCGGGCTCAACATGGTCTACCTCGGCGCGGCGGTCGTCTTCTTTTACCTAAACTTCAAGGGGGTCAAGAAAAAGGGGCTTCTTGTGAAGGTGGGGGAGTGAAGATATGGTACAGTCAGGTTCCGCCAAGGGGGGCGGCGTACACCGGCCGTCAGATGAACGGTCCCCCGCCGTGGCACTCTATGCAGATGTCCCTCTGAAAATCCAGCCTCGCGAAGTATCTCTTATCCCCGCCGTGGGGAAAGTGGCATGTAACGCAGGTTATCACTCCTCCCGGGAGCGTGGGCAGGTTCACGGGCACCCGCGTCCTCGGGCTACGGGAGCTAACCCCCACCGGATGGGACAGCCCGTGGCGGTGACACCTTACGCAGACGTCTATCTGTGAGACAATGGGCGGGAGGAACCCCTCGCCATGGGGGTCGTCCGCGGCATCCCCGGACCCCTCCTTGACACGTACCTCGACGGTCGAGGGCTTGTTGAACCTCGCAAGCAGACACACCCCGCCTTTCGCCGTCTTCACCACCTTCAGGTCCTTTATTACGGGGAGGCTCCTGTCGAAGGCCACCCGGCGGACGCCTTCGCCCTTGCGGTCGTCGACCGCCATGGATGTGTCGAAGGTGTGGTCCGCGGTCTGCACGACGTTGCCCAGAACGTCCCTTGCCACTATCCTGAAGTGGTAGACGGTGTTTTTTTTGAGCCTGACGAGGGTTGCGCCGTGGCTTCTGGAGTACGCGGTCCCCGAACCGCTCGTCTCCTCGTAGCCGGTGTCGGGGCCGTACTCTACCCAGGACGTTGTGTACGAGTCGGTCCTCCATGAAAGCGTGGCCTCGGGGAATATCCCCTTGCGTATCTTCTCAACCCTTATGTCGAAGACCTCGGGAGGCGAATCCCCGTCCGGCAGCAGGTCCTCCACGTTCTGCGGGTCGATCCCGATCTCCACCGGGCGCGACTTCCTCCCGCGCCGGTCCTTCGCAATGACCTCGACAATGTGCATCTTGTCGTAAGAGATGTTATTCAGCGGCAGCAGCACATCCTTCCCGGGCCGCGTGGACCGTATCATGGTGGCGAGTCCCGTCCACCTGGAGACCTTCCTTTCTACCACATGGCACATCCCGCACCTTTCGTCCACGACCGAGTGCTTGTAGGGCATGGACATCGCCTCGCTGTGTACATCCGCATGGCACTCCTTGCACAAGTTGTGGTTGAGCATACCCCCGTAGGCGGCGGTGCCTGAAAGGAGCTGGAGAAAAAAGGACAGGAAGGAGAAGAGGAGGAAGCACTCGAGGACGAGCTCGCGGTCCGGCCTGCTCACCCTTCCCCTGCGTTCCACCACCTCGTTCACCGTGTCGAGGAGTTTGACCACACTCAGCGGCTTCAAAACATACCTGCATCCGGCGGCCTTTATCAAGAGCTCGCTCTTCTGATCGAGGTCGGAGGTTGTGAATATCACCTTCCCCTTCATCGACGGCATCCTGCGTACGAGGTCTTTGTAGAAGGCCAGCCCGTCCATGACCGGCATCCGTATATCCGTTATTACGACGTCGTAGGCCGCAGTATCGAGGAGCGCGAGCGCCTTGAAGCCGTCCGGTGCGGTGTCGATCTTGCAACCGTATCCCTCGAATATCGCGCTGAGGAGCTCGATGTTTTTGGGCTCGTCGTCCACGGCGAGCACCCGAATGTTCCAGAACCTTTTTGCCATGCAACCCTCCGGAGATACGGCATCCCGGGGGATGCCGTATGGATCAACACGTGCAACAACAAGCAACCTCTCCGGTTGTGTCTTCTGGATGCAGGACTTGCGGGCACGGATAACATAACGCCCAAGGTGCTGGATGAATGTGGTCCGATGAGGTGTTTTCCGGGGTTTCCAAGAAGTAATGCCTTGACGGGCCGTGCCCGCGGGCGGGCCTTCCTGCGAAGGGCCCGTCCAGGGACGGTTCAGCGTGATGCGGCGGTGGATGTGAGCTCTTCCAGTGCCGTCCTGTATGCGTTGAAGTCCTTTTCCGAAAACAGGACGAACCTTACCAGCTCTATGCCACTGTGTTTCTTGAGAAAGTCCATGACGGTCCCGAGTGCGATGCGGGATGCCTCCTCCACGGGATAGCCGTAGGCGCCGGTGCTTATGGAGGGGAATGCTATGCTCTTGAGCCCGTTTTCTGTGGCCAGCTCGAGGCTCCTTTTGTAGGCGCCTGCCAGGAGCTCGGCCTCGCCATGGCCGCCGCCCCTGTATACCGGTCCCACGGCGTGGATCACATGGCGGGCCTTGAGCCTGCCGCCGGATGTTATGACCGCGCTTCCGGTGGGGCAGCCGCCTATGGCCCTGCACTCCTCCATTATCTCGGGCCCGCCGGCCCTGTGTATGGCGCCGTCTACCCCGCCTCCGCCCGCAAGCCTCGAGTTGGCTGCGTTGACGATCGCGTCGGTTGACTCGTCCGTTATATCTCCCCTGACAAGGGAGAGCGTGGCACCGTCTATCTTTATCTCCACCTTATCCATGGCCGTTACACCGTATAATTTTATCTCAAAAATTGCGAATCTCAACCCCGGAAGCGCTACCTCGGCCCTTCCGGTCCCTTCTTCGCCTTCAGGATGTAGTGAGAGGGGTTCAGTGAGGAAACCTTCTCCATTACGAACCCGGCGCCTTCGAGCAGCCCCGCGGCCTCCTCGCACGAAACCCTCTCCTCGAGGGGAGGCCCCTTGTCCTCGACCTTCTTCTCCCAGTCGATGAGAAGGAGCCCGCCGCCGTCTTTCATTATCCTCCTGACCTCCTTGAGAAACACGGGCTTTGATTCGGCCTCGTGCAGGACATAGGCAAGGAGGACGAAGTCAACGCAGCGGTCATCGATGGGGATGTGATTCTCCTCCGACCTTACAGGGATGATGTTAGGCGAATCTACCCTTTTTTCAAGCTCGTCGAGCATCTCCTGCTGGGTGTCTACGGCATAGACGACGCCTGCCGGGCCGACTACCTCAGCAGCCGGGCCGTCGAAGAACCCGGGGCCGCACCCGATGTCCGCAAAGACCATGCCCTCGCCGAGTCCGTTCTCCTTCAAGAGCTCCGCGGGTGTTGTGTCGCCCAGCCTGTCCTCTGCGAGCAGGCGCTCTATCTTCTGCGGACTGAACTTGTGCGCCATACTGCGTTGCCTCCGTCAAGGTATCCGGCGGGCAAGGTTGTTTGTCCCGCCTTTCCGGTGTCTGCGGCAGCATGCAGAGGCGGGTTGCCCCTGCTGCATGCAGGTGTGCTACAGCCCGCCCACCCTTATGAGTACCGCCAGCGCGACGATGACGAGCGCTATGAAGAGGTTGGACCTGCCCAGTATCATCGCAAACCTGGAAAACCGGCGCGAGTTCCTTGCCTTCGGCCCGAGCCAGAAGTCATGGAGTGCGCTCGACAGAACGATCAACGCCACGAACAGTATCTTGGTCAAGACGGCCCTGCCGTAAGGCGTGGAGTGAAAGGCAGGGTCCATGAGCACCTCAGGTGTCACGCCGAGGCGGTGGAGGTTGATCGGACCTGTAACAACGAGCACCGCGATCGCTATCCAGCCCCAGAACCTGAACTTTTTGCCTACTATCTGGTATATCTCGCTCTTTTTCCTGGGATCGTCGAGCGTCCTCAAAAAGGGCGCTATGACCAGGGTCAGAAAGAGCATGCCACCTATCCAGAATATGGCGGCCAGCACGTGCAGAAACAGGGAAACCTTGAGCACCTGAGAATCTCCTCCTCTTGAGATGAAGATGCATCGCGAGCGCCGACACCGCAGCGGGCCGCGGGGCTTCAATCGGCGTCAGAGTAGTTTAAATACCATACAATCCTTGCACAGTCCAGCTTGAAGCCCCTGTGCGGCCGCCCGTCGCCATGCGGTTGATCCTCGAATGTAATAAGGATTAGGGTACGCTTGGCCGCTGTGAGCCGTCAAGGTCGTCCGAGGGCCGCGCCGCGGACCTTCACCGTGCAGACCCCGCCGTCTTCGATCGAAAAACGTACGGGGAGGAACCTTTCTATGACGCGGACGTTCGTTGCGAGGTGTCCGGTCATCCCGGCGGTGGTAAAGACCGAATCTCCCCCGGCCAGGGCTGCGGCAATGAGTATCTGGTCCGCAAGGTGGCGGTCGACCGCCGCCGGGCTTTTCATGTACTCCAGAAAGGAGTCCACCGCCTCGTCGGCCACAGCCTCGGCCCTCTTGCCCCTGGCCCCGAGGGCCGAGAACCCGGCCCTCGTATTGTCGAACTCGGCGAGTATGAAGAGAAACGTGCCTCTTCCAGGCGATGGAACGCTCATCCGCCTGCCTTCCGCCTCGAAGGAGGCATCCCTGAGCCTCTCCATGGTCCTCTCGAGCTGACGCCTGGCGATATCCACGGGAAGGTTGGCCACGGCCGAGAGGACCGCGACCCTCCTCAGACGGCCCCTCTCAACGACCCTGAAGGGCCGCAAGGGCAACCTGGACGGCCTTACCGTAACATCCACCATGCCTCCCCCTATCGGATAGAAGCCCCACCTGAGGAGATCGATCCCGGCCTCCACGCCCATGGATCCTACCGCCGGCAGGAAGACCTCCTTTATGTAATCAACGGGAGGGCTCCACTCAACGTGTGTGCCGCCCTTTATGACCACCCGTGAGCCGGTGTGCGCGAAACACAGCGGCAGGCAGATGGTCTGGAACACGAGCCCGACCGAGCCGGCGCTTGACTTGAAGGAAGCGACGTCGAAGCTGTAGCTGCCCCCGTTTACCGCGCCCGGGCGGAATACGAGCTCCGTGGAGTCCTCGTGCGCCCCGTCGAGCTCTCCGCCGCTTATCTCCGCAACGGCGCGTGCACTCAGGAGGTGCTGCGGCCTCAGCCCGGGCCTCGGCCTTCCGGCCCTTATGTTGTAAACCCGCACGGTCCTGCCGGTCAAGGCTGCGAGCGTAAGGCCGGTGCGCAGGATCTGACCTCCTCCCTCGCCGATGCTTCCGTCGATCTCGACTACTTCTCGAGTTCCCTGCCCAAGCGCTTCTCTATCGATCGTACCTTCTCCGTTATCCTGTCCATCGGCCTGGACGGCCTGTCGTCGATGGTTATGCTCGATATGACCCTCGGCGCGCTCTTCAGCACCTCGTCGTGGCATCTCTTTATGACGCCGATCACCTCGTCCCACTGTCCTTCGATGACCGTTCCCATTGGATTGACCCTGTAGGGCAGGCCGCTCCTTTCAACGATGTCCAGCACCCTGGCGATCTCGTCGCCCATGCTTTCACCCTTGCCTACCGGTACTACATGGAACTCAACAAGCACGGCGTCCTCCTTTCCTGCTTAGGGATCTCTTAAAGAAGTATCCGATCGGTTCGTCACCGCAGGGACGGGCCATGCCCCCTGGCCCACCGGTTTGTACGGAGGCTGCGTCGCTTCGCCGGTGATTACGGGAGACCGGTTTTTTTCTCCCGGAGTTCCCTGATCACTGAAAGACCCTGGAACCGTTATACCGTACCGTCATCGGGCGGCCGCCGACAAGGGCCTTCATATCGTCTCGACCTCTACCGGTCCTCCTTCAACGGCAGGACGAAGTTTGCAGCCTCGATGCGTTCCTTCCACCCGCGCCTCTCATAGAAGCCCCTCTTGTAGGACGGACGGTTTCGCGAGTTTACGAGCATCAGGCGGGATGCCCCCCTGCGGACGGCCTCCTTTCGCACCTCTTCGAGGAGCCTCGTACCGACCCCCCTGCACCTGTACGACCTGCGTACAAAGAGCTCCGAGACGTACCCCTCGGGGCCCTTCATGAAGAGGTAGGGTAACCAGTGGACCGCAACATAACCTATGACCTCTCCGGCGTCGTCTTCAGCTACAAACGCCGTATGGTCCGTTCGGGCCGCACAGCGCCCGAGGGTACGTTCGATCCGTCCGGTGCTCTCTTCGGGTGCCTCCGCGTTTATGTCCGAGAACCAGCCGAGATCGCGCAGTATCCGTCCTATGGCTGCGGCGTCTTCTTCGGCCGCATGCCGTATCCTGAAGCCAGGCTCCCTTGAGTGCGCGTCCTTGGGGTCCCTCACAGCTCTATCCCGTCTATCTCAGCGCCGCAGTACGGACACCTGGAGTCCTCTATGTGGTTCGCCTTTATGCCGAAGCCGAGCCTCTCTATGAGGATCCTCTTGCAGGCATAACAATAGGTGGACTCTCCGGGATCTCCCGGCACGTTACCGGTGTAGACGTACCTCAGCCCCTCCTCGAGCCCTATCTCCCTTGCGCGGTCTATGATGGACGCCGGGGTTCGCGGTACGTTCATCATCTTGTAGGCCGGGTAGAAGGCGCTTATGTGCCACGGCATGGACTTCTCGGTCCTGCTTATCCAGCGGGCTATCTCCCTGAGCTCCTCCTCCGAGTCGTTGTGGCGCGGTATGACGAGGGTGGTCACCTCGACCCAGATGCCGAGCTTGAGCATGTACTCGATGCTCTCAAGTACCGGCGCAAGGCGTGCACCGCAGACCTTCCTGTAGAACTCCTCGCTGAAGGACTTCACGTCCACGTTCGCCGCATCGAGTATACCGGAGAGCTCGTCCAGGCACTCCTTCGTCATGTAGCCGTTGGTGACGAAAACGTTTCTTATGCCCTCCTCTTTGGCCAGCACGGCGCAGTCCCTGGCGTACTCGAAGAAGATCGTCGGCTCGGTGTAGGTGTAGGCGATGGACCTGCACCCCGCCTCCTTTGCGCTCCTGACGACCTCGTCCGGGGATACCTCATCGCCCATGATCTTCCTGCTCACCCTCGGCATCTGCGAGATGTTGTAGTTCTGACAGTGCAGGCACCTGAAGTTGCAGCCCACCGTGGCGATCGAATAGGATGAGGAGCCGGGCTGAAAGTGGTAGAGGGGCTTCTTCTCTATGGGGTCGATGTTCTGCGCTATGAGCCTGCCGTAATTGATGCTGTAGAGGGTGCCCCCCCTGTTCTCCCTTACTCCGCATATGCCGCGCTTGCCGTCGGCTATGCTGCAACGGAAGCTGCAGAGGTTGCACCTTACGGTGCCATCGCCGCCGCTTGTCCACAACCTCGCCTCATGCATGGAGTTCACCGATCCTTCCGTACGCACCAGGGACATGGCCTAACGCGTCCATGTAACCCTCGCTATCTTGACGTCATCGCTCCACTTGTATTCGACCTTGCCGGAGAAGGCCTTGTGCAGAACCCTTCCGATCCTCTGCGCGAACTTGTCGGTGGTAGTGGTTATCTCGATGGTGTCGCCGCTCTCGTTTATCTCGATTATGCGTTCGAGGGGGTTGGTGTATCTCGCCCTTTCTTCCTTGTTCCTTATGAGGTTGAGGATCTCTTCCTTGTGGTCCTTGAGGAACTCTCCGCGGAGGGTGACGTAGCCGCCCGCGAACTTGTCCCTTATCTTCTGGCATGCCGGGCATACGACCTTTGCGTATGACTCCTTCTTTTCGAGCTCCTCCTCGGTGGGAAGCCTCCACCTCTTGTGTTGGTACACGGCGGAACAATCCGTGCACATGGCCATCTCCTCCGGCTCCATCTTGAGCAGGTAAGGATCCTTTTCCGTGTCGATGGCCTTTTTGGTGGTGCCTGCCAAGTACTTCCTGGTGCCTTTCATAGATACTCCTCCTTAATAAAGATATGATTTATTATTTAGGAAACCGCTGATCGATCACCGGCGGTCCGAAGGGCGGCGATTCGAGCCCGCCATGCGCCGCACGGTCCATGCGGAACTTCAATGATATCAGAGAATCCTGGTCAATTCATCCCTTTGAAAGACCCTGAGCGCCTTCTGCCTGCCCCCGCTTACGATCCTTATCCCCCCTTTCCTGTCCGTAACCTTTCCTATGCACGACGCCCTGATCCCCTCCCTCTCGAATGCGCCTAAGAGACCGGCGGTGTCCCGCGGATCTACCGTAAGAAGGAGCGCGCCTGAGGCTATCGCGCCCATGGGGTCGAGGCCGTAGTGCTCGAGCAGCCTCAACGACTCGGGTACAAAGGGGATACTCTCTTCGTAGACGACAAGCCCCGTCTCCGATGCCTCCGCAAGCTCGTACAATCCCATGGAGAGCCCTCCCTCGGTCGGGTCATGCATGGCGTGTACCCTCGCGCTGTCCATGGCCACGCGCGCATCCCTTACCACACTCAGCCCCGGATCCTTGACGAGCCTTTTGCACCTGCGGATGAAACCTTCCGGAAACACGCCCCTGAGCTCCGAAGACATCTCCCGCGCGATCACGCTTCCCGCCTCGATGGGTACCCCCTTTGTAAGGACGATGTCGTCACCGGGCCGCGCGCCTGCCGAAGACACGAGCCTCCTTTCGGGGACCTCGCCGAGCATCTGCCCTACGACGATGGGCCTTTCGAGCCCCGGGGTCACCTCGGTATGCCCGCCGCAGAGCGTTATGCCCACCTCGTCACAGGCACGGCTCAGCTGGGAGAATATCCTCTCCGCCAGCCTTGCCGTCGTCCTGCCCTCTGGCAGGAGTATCGTGGCAAGGAACCACCTCGGCACCCCTCCCATGACCGCTATGTCATTGGCGTTTACGTGTATGGCGTACAGTCCTATGTCCTCGGCCACGAGGGTTACGGGATCGGTCTTTGCCAGAAGGAGGTTGCCGCCGAAATCTATCACCGCGCAGTCCAGCCCGACCGAAGGGCCTACGACCACGCTCCCGTCGGCCCTGGCGGCGGCCGCATACCTTTTAAGGAGCCTTGCGAGGAGTCTTACGGGCAGCTTCCCTGCAGGAAGCACGCCACGGGCTGCTTTGTTCACGGTCGACCCCTTTACTGTGCTTGTACGTTGCAAAGGACCTCTGCGGGGCCATGGAGCCGCCGGGCATCGAGGCGCTCGGCGGCGGACAGCTGCATGAGGCTTCGGTCTTCAAGGAAAAGACATCCTTAAACAAATATTCATAGCCACGGTACCGTCATGCGTCTTCAAACCGGTCTTTAAGGACCTTCAGCACCTCCGGCAGCGTCGTATACTCCATGGCCTCTTCCGGCAGCCTGTGCGGCTGGAAGGGGCCGTGACGGCGCATGTAGTCGCTGACCCTGCCGGCGAGCTTTCTTGCGGAATCAAAGCCCGGGTCGTCGAACATGTCATGGGGACCGATGAGGCGGCCGTTGGCTATCTGGAAGCCGGCGGCGATGACCCTTGGCGGGCCGTCGAACCTCGATGGGTTTGCCTCGTAAAAGGGTACCGGCATGAGTGGTCCTGTGTGCGACCCTCTCATCCATCCCTCCACGAGGTGAGGGAGCGTAAAGGCCTCCAGGACCTCGCCCACGGCGGGCAGGCCCGACTGGCATCTCATGACGGCGACAGGGTCGTCCTTGCCCACGTACCTGCCGGCGATGAGCGAGAGCTTCTGGGTGGAGACCACGGCCGCAACGTCGTTGTCTGCGTTCCTGTATACGGACGAGATCATGTACCGTGAGGTCGTGCCTATCAGCGACAGTGCGTAGTACGCCTCTGCCGGACACTTGAGCGTTATGGCCTTCCCCTCCTTGACGTCGATTATGCGGAAAGAGAACCCGTCTATCATCCGGGGATCTATGACGAGTCCGGCCGTATTGAAAGGGTCGGCGTAAATCTTGTACAGCGGCAGGTTCCACGCCCCCGAGGAGGTCTTGTCGGCCATGAAGATGATGACCGGCTCGCTCTTCCTCTCGACGAATTCCATTTCGGCGACTCCCGGCCCCATCCCCTTTACGGTCCCCGAGAAGGCGTCCTTCAGAAGATCCTGTCCGGCGCCGTAGAGCTTCAGCTCCTTGGCCACCGCGGTACAGGCGCTGAAGATATTCCATGCAAGCCCGTGTATCTCCGAGTTGTCGCATCCCCTGTCGTGCGTCATGATAAGCTCTATGTCATCGCCGCACCTCAGGACATGGTAGTCTATGATCTGGCCCTTCTCCTTCGCGTTGTGAAGCCTCTCCTTGGCCGTATCGATGAGGTCCGGATGCACGTTCGTGTGCCCCACAAATCCCCCTACGTCTGCCTTGATTACACTCAATGTAATCTTCGACTCTCCTGCCATCTCCCCTTCTCCTTTCTTGATATTACAAGGATGCTATGTTTAGACAATACAGGTTATGTCTTAATATTCCAACAAGCGATCAAACGATCCGGAGGATTGCGGGGTATGTCACAAGAGTCACATAAAGGCTTTTCGTTACGATAGGATACGCGCCAGGCACATGATCCGCTGAGTAAAGTATAACCCCTATCGAGGTGGTGTCAAGGAAAGCGTTGATCCACCGGCCGGACTGGGCGGCCTCGGGAGGTCTGGGGCACCGAAGCGCCACGAAGGCGCGCGGCCGGCCTACTCCTCCATGAGCTCCATGGCCTCACCGCAGCAGACGAGCTCTCCTCCGCCGACCTTCGTAACCTCGACCTCGTTGCCGCAGAGCCTGCACCTGAACCTCTGTCCGACTTCCGTTACCTTCATTTGCAGGGTCACCTCCTTAAAATATGTTGTACCCACATCCCCGGCCCGCCCGGAAACCCTTCCGTACAAGCCGACCCATCGAGTAGAGCGCATTAATACCCGCGTGTCAAGAGATGTAACAGGTGCCGCGAAGTTACGGCGTCCGCGGGGCTCACGGACGCTACTGCCCGCATTCCCAGTCGAATGCGTCGTAGACGCCGTCTTCCCTTCTTTTCTGCGCGGTCTTGCTCCTGTAGCTGCCCTTTCTCACCCGGAACCCCTTGCGGGCGAGTATCTTTTCTATGTAGCCGAGGTGGGGGCAGGGGGGATAATGGCCGTTGTCCGTGGCCATGCATGAGGCCAGGTGTATCACGATCTCGTCCTTTTCGATGCCCGCCTTTCGCTTGGCCCTCCTGGCGAGGTGTGCTGCCGTTCTGCTGATCCGCCTGCCCGGGCAGCCCCCGCAGTTGAACGGCACAGCCATGATCCCGTCCTCCGCGTAATCCTCGAACGCGTCGATCCTGTTCGTAAAGGAGTTGATGCATGCAAACCCACTGCAACGTTCCTTGGCAAAATCACACTGGATTATGCCGATCAGCCTGACCCTGCCGGTGCGCTCTTCCATGTGCTGCTTCTCCTCTCTTCATTTTTATTTTCGAACATGTGTCGCAGAGGCGTCGGCCAGCGGCGCTTCGAACCGTGGAATGGGTTCATGAAAGCGGTGCGCGCTGTGACTATCCACCGTTTTCCACCATGTACCTTCCGAGCCCGAAGCTCGTCCCCTTGCCGACGTGCAGGAACTCTCCGATCCTTACAAGCGGCATGAAGTCGTGCAGCTTGCCGCGGAAACGGACACCGCCCACCACGCCCCCCATCTTCATCCTCGTCGCCTGCCTGGCCGAGTACCTCTCCCAGTCGTACCACCTGAGCCGTCGCTCCACCGTCGTTACCGCGGCTGCCGACTCTATCATCCCCCTGAAGTCGAGTTCGAGCCTGCTCGAGCAGTGGAAGTAGGTGAGGGACGATACCCTCCTGAGCAGGCTTCTGACGAGGTGATGGAACTCTAGGTCGACCACGAGGCTGCCGCGTGAAATTATGCGCGCCGGGGTGAGAAAGCGTAGTGTGAGCGTGGTGTTTTCACCGTGATCCGTCGGCAGGTCCGCTGGCGTCAATGTGCGACGGTCGGCCGAAAGGGCCTTCTCCGAGGCCGAGTAGACCGCGGTTTCCCCGCCGCATCCGTTCTGCACCACCTTCGTGAGCCGGTACCTGCCCCTGCCCTTGCCTATGCCGATATCGCCCAGCTCCTCGAAGGTGTAAATGAAGTAGGGGAGGTACTCGGTCGCCCTGCCTACGAGGACGAGGCTGAAGACCAGCGGCTCACCGGGTGCGTACATCCTCTCGGGGTCGAGCGGCGGCTCTATCACGAAAGGGTGCGGAACGTTTGTGTATTTACGCAGCACCTCGGAGCCTTCGGGTGGAGGCGTGTCGAAGACATAGATGTAGATGCACCTTTTCCTGAGCAGGCACTCGTCGCATGACCTGCGCCTCGCGCTGCATACGATTCGCTTGAAGGCGTGCCCGAACCCCCCGCGGAAGGTAGAGCCCTTGTACGGTGGCAGTATTATGGTGTCCCTTGCCTCAAGGTGAAAGGAAAACTTTGAGAAGTAAAGGCCTTCAAACACGGGTTTCCTCGGCACGCCTGCGCGCGTAATGTTCAGGGGAGCCCCTTTTCGAAGAAGATGTCGATGCCCTCCGGGATACGCGCCCACCTGCCGAGTACGCGTGCCTTGCACCCCGATGGCAGGGGGTATATCCTCACGTCGTCCCGTCCCGGGTTTATTATGTCGTCGAGCATTGCCTTGAGCAGCGTAAGCTTCGGCCACGTAAGCGAGCAGAGGAAGACGGAGTACTGCAGATGCACGCCGGTGCCCTTCATGAGCCTGAAGACCCTGCCGAGCCTGCGGGGGCTTGATATGTCGTAGCAGACGAGATAGGCCGACTTCATGTCCCCATCTCCCTCAACACACCGAAGAAGTCGTCGAGCAGCATGTCCGTCTTCGCCGAGACATCCTCCCTGAGGTTTTCGAAACGCACGGCTATGTCCTTCATGCCTTCGGCGTTCACGCCGGCATGGCCGGCCCTTCGGCTCGTGAACCTGGTCCACCCCGGCCTCCTGAAGAAGAGGATGAGCTGCCTGTCCCTTTCAGCCTCAAGAGCGTAACACAGATCCTTCACGAAGGCAAAATTTTCGTGGCGATGCACGAAACCCACATGCGGGTCGAGCTCTGTGTCGACGACCTCCTTGAGTACGAGCTCGTGAAAAAGGCCGTCGAGTATGCCTCTCACGGCCCGCGGATGGTCCCCCGCATCCCCCGGGATGATCGTCTCGACGAGCCGGAGGTAGGCATTCTCTCCCAGCCCCTTTTCGCCTATGAACGCCACCTTGTGGGGCAGAAACTTCCTCAGAAGCTCTACCATGAAGCCTTGCCTCCTGGCCGAAAGCCGCTCTCTGACCCGCGCAACGCCGTCCCTTACATGATACAGCCGCTGGACCCTCTCCTGCAGCGAGGTGAGCGGCTGCTCGAGTGGAAGCGCCGTGGTTACGAAGTCTCCCCTGCTGCTCAGGAACGAGACCGGCACGCCGCTCCGGGCGAGGAACGGTATCACGTCGCTCTCCATGGTCACGCGGCCCGTTACGATCACCCGGCTTACCAGGCGCACCGGCACCCTCCTTCCGGCCCTCCCTTGCTCGCCGATCCACAGTGAAGGGCCGTCCCTGCGCACCGTGTACCGCCTGTCTCCGTTAAGGTACAAGGTCCTCATTGTATTCGTCTCCCATTACCATGCGCACGAGCGATCTCACCTCGTTTGACAGCACACCCCTTGCGGAGACCGCCCACTCCTCGTAGAGCGCGTAGAACGTCTTTCTGCCGTCCTTCTTGAGGTAGCAGCCCGGGCGCTCGCCGCCGGTGGTGAAGCTGCGCGCCGTAAAGACCCTGTCTCGCATGAGCGACCAGATCCAGCGGTCGCAGAGGGGCCTCAGGACCTCGACGAGGTCGCAGGCGAGCGATTCCCGGCCGTAGTCGAATTCGTGGTAAAAGCCGATCGTCGGGTCCATGCCGGCGAGCTCCAACTCCCTTACGGCCTCGGCGTGGACGAGCGTATAGGTCAGCGAAAGAAGGGCGTTCACCGGGTCCGTTGGCGGCCTTCTCCGCCTCGCACTGAAGCCGAGTGACGGCGCGAAAAGCGGGCAGTAAGCCTGGAAGTAGGCCGCCGCCGCCGCGCCTTCGAGTCCCCTGAGGCGTGTCCTGTCTGATTCGCGGTCTTCTTCAATGGTCGAAAGGACCGACGCCAGCGACGATACGCCCCTGAAGAGCTCACGCCTCCTGTCGGGCCTGGCCTCGAGCGCATCCTCGAGCAACGCCTTGTGGCCTTCGACCTTTCTTCTGACCAGATCCCGTGCCCATGACAGCGCAAGCGGCGAAAGCGACGCCTCGTACTGCTTGAGCCTGAGAAGGCCGTTATTGTGGAGCCGTCCGTGGAGCATCCCCCTGAACCGCTGGCGCTTGCCCGAGAGGAAGACGACGCTTACGTTCTCTTCGGCGAGCCTTCCGAGTACCGACGATTCGATAAGCGCCCTGCCGCATATGACCACCCTCTTGAGCGGTACGATCGGTACAAGCCCCTCCCTTCTCCCGTTCGCGTAGAAGGCAATGGCGTTTCCGTCCATCCTCACCTCGATGTCCCTTCTGTCTATGTAGAGTGTTCCCATGGTATCAGCCCCTTTACTCGGCATGCTCCGGACCGTCCGCTTCCAGACCGCTGAAGGAGCTCGCGCCGCTTCGTGCTCACTCGAAGTAGAAGAAGGACGGGTCCTTCGGCTGGAGCGCGATCCCGAGCGTGTGGACCCTGCTCCGGCCGTCCAGCGCGAAGATGTGGACCCTGTCCTCCTCGGGCTCTATGATGTCATCGAGCCCTGTGACAACCCTTCTCAGCTCGCCTTCCGACAGAAAACACTCGTAGACGGACTTCTGCCCTCCGGTCGAGTACCCCTTGAGGAAGTCCCTCACGCGGTTGAGCCTCTTGTTGTCGGTTATGTCGTATGCCACGAGGTAAAGTCGCCTCATGTTCAGATGATAAGCAGGAAAGGTCTGGTTGTCATCCGCCGAAACGTTTTGAAAATGTTTCTGCTGGTTTTCCGCTCATCGCGGTATCGCGGAGAGCCGAACCGCTCCACGCCTTGTCGTGATCGGGTGAAAATGCGATGCCAGAAAAGGGAATCACCGGGAAGGAAGCGATCCTTCGGGCCGCGGTGTCGGTCGCCGCAGGTTGGCCTTACTCTGTTCGAAGGTCGAGGGTAGACACCTGTGGATTTCCGTCACCTTGAAGGACCGGAGGCTGAGAAAAGCGCGGACGGTCGACGACCTCCGGCCGCCTGTTTTAAGCGAAGGCGGGATCGGATTGGTTCGAGAAAAGATTCTTCCCGGCAAGGTCTTCTTGCCGTGCGAGGAAAAGGTACGGCAGTGGGAGGTTCTATTTTGTGTTGTACAGCTTTCCTCTCCACCAGAATTCTTCAAGCCCCAGGTCTTTTGCGCCCCTGTATGCCTTCTTGAAGCTGAGAACCGACCAGATATTCCCGTAGACCTCCATGCGTCCCTGTTTCGATGTCTTCTTTATCCAGTATGTTGCGCTGGCGGGCGTGTACATGGAGCCGTAGAGGGAACGTAACTCGCACTCCGACGAGGACCGGAGCCTCACGATCTTCAGTGAAAGCTCTCCAGCGCCGTCACCGTCGACATCTCCCGTTACGAGAGGCTCTATCCGGACCTTGTCGAATACGAGCCCGCAATCTTCCTTTGTCTGGCCTACGAGACCTTCGATCACCTTGCCCTCTTTCCTCTGGAAGCTTGCCAGGATGTCACCGATGCGTTTTCCTTCGGTCAGCCGCCTGTGCTCCTTCACGGCCATATCCCACAACTCGTCGTTGTAGACACCCCCGTGTAAAGGGATGAGCTCGGCCGGTATCTCCCGCCACCAGTCTTCCGAGTCGAGGTCGAAAAAACTACTTGAAGCGGGGCGCAACATCAACAGCTCCGAACGAAAATCGCACAGGTCCGACATCCAGAGCTCCATCTTTATCTCGAGCGTGCTGAGTCCGTAACACCCCTTTTTCTGTAACGAACGAAGCGCCTTGCAGGAGTCGTATTCGACCCTGACCCCTTCGCCGTCCTTTTTTTCACAGTAAAGGGTGTACAGGTCGGGGGGATTTTCCGGGAACCATTCCGCAAGTTTATCCGAAAGGTACATCTTCCTGTATCTTTCGCTGAAGAACTTCGGCTCCTCGGCCTGCGCCGGGCCGGTTCCTGAAAGAAAGATGGCCAGCACGGCAATCAGGGTAGCATACATCTTCATGGCTTGTTCCTTACTTCAAAACCACCAGGGATGCCCCAGCGAACATGCGTCTCAATCCCTTCCATCCAAGGTCCCGGTTCCAAGGACCTTCTCGAACCATTCCTTCAATCTTAGATATATCTCCGTCCTGCATCTTTCACACAGTGTCCCTTCTCTCTTTATACAACCACAATCTTGCATGTCGTGTTTTTTCTCTTCTTCCCGTTTCTTCAATCTCACCCCCGATATTCAGAATTTGCTGTAACCCCGGAAACGTGGGCACCGTCTCAATCCCTTCTATTTAAGGTCTTCGTTCCTTCATATCTCGGCCGCCACGCTGGACGGAGAGCGGATGTCTCAATCCCTTCTATTTAAGGTCTTCGTTCCTTCGTAGACAGGCGAGTAACCAAGGTTCTTAATTGCTGTCTCAATCCCTTCTATTTAAGGTCTTCGTTCCTTCTAACCTTAAATGAAAGGAGGCGAACAATGAAGGGTCTCAATCCCTTCTATTTAAGGTCTTCGTTCCTTCCTTAGACCAATTAAGAGAGTACGACGGCGCAATAGCGTCTCAATCCCTTCTATTTAAGGTCTTCGTTCCTTCTTCCGCCGGGGGATGATTCCGATATGGAGTTGTCTCAATCCCTTCTATTTAAGGTCTTCGTTCCTTCAAAAGGAGATAGTGGAAACCGCTCTTTCAACCCTGTCTCAATCCCTTCTATTTAAGGTCTTCGTTCCTTCCCGTGATGCTGTAGAAGTGTTATATTTTTGTAGCAGTCTCAATCCCTTCTATTTAAGGTCTTCGTTCCTTCACAGAAAGGGAAAAGGAGATAGTGGAAACAGCACTCTCTGTCTCAATCCCTTCTATTTAAGGTCTTCGTTCCTTCTCTGTAAAGTAAAAACCTTAAAAAGGGGGAAGGTCTCAATCCCTTCTATTTAAGGTCTTCGTTCCTTCGGAGGGTTATCCGGCCTATGACCGCCCGCCAGTGGGCCGTCTCAATCCCTTCTATTTAAGGTCTTCGTTCCTTCCTATTGGACCGTTAAAATCCTCTGAGGGATTTATCCGTCTCAATCCCTTCTATTTAAGGTCTTCGTTCCTTCGGTCTTCGTTCCTTCGAAGAAACCCCACGAAGTCAGTCTCAATCCCTTCTATTTAAGGTCTTCGTTCCTTCGAGGTAAAGGGAATGGAATTAACAAAAAAGGAATTGAAGAGTCTCAATCCCTTCTATTTAAGGTCTTCGTTCCTTCTAAAATGGATATATGAAGTTAACGTTAAAATCGTCTCAATCCCTTCTATTTAAGGTCTTCGTTCCTTCTAGAAACCGCGCTCTCTCTCCTCTTTCGTATGTCTCAATCCCTTCTATTTAAGGTCTTCGTTCCTTCGCCGGATATATAGAACATGATCGCGTTTTTGTAAATGTCTCAATCCCTTCTATTTAAGGTCTTCGTTCCTTCCTGGAGGAAGTGGGGGAAGTCTCCGCACTTCTCTCGTCTCAATCCCTTCTATTTAAGGTCTTCGTTCCTTCACACCCTTCCGGAATATATGATAGCAGAAAAGTTTCCGTCTCAATCCCTTCTATTTAAGGTCTTCGTTCCTTCTAAGAAAGGAGGAAGGAATGGCTGTTAAGATACTAAAGAAGTCTCAATCCCTTCTATTTAAGGTCTTCGTTCCTTCAGCCGACGATTTAAACCTTATAGAAGAGGCCCTGTCTCAATCCCTTCTATTTAAGGTCTTCGTTCCTTCAAGGAGGTAGGGATGAAAGTAACAGAAAAAGAGTCTCAATCCCTTCTATTTAAGGTCTTCGTTCCTTCGATAGTGTATGAATCACCTTTCCGTGATGATGGTCTCAATCCCTTCTATTTAAGGTCTTCGTTCCTTCGAAAAACAGAAAGGAGGTAAAGAGAATGGAGTCTCAATCCCTTCTATTTAAGGTCTTCGTTCCTTCTCGTGATGATGTAGAAGTGTTACATTTTTGTAGCAGTCTCAATCCCTTCTATTTAAGGTCTTCGTTCCTTCGTCATAGGCTGGAGGATAGTAAAGCCTATGACCGCGTCTCAATCCCTTCTATTTAAGGTCTTCGTTCCTTCAGAAACACATCACGCAAACGGTGGGTCGACAACCGTCTCAATCCCTTCTATTTAAGGTCTTCGTTCCTTCAGAAAGGTTATGGAAAATTTGATAGAAGAAATGTCTCAATCCCTTCTATTTAAGGTCTTCGTTCCTTCAAAGTATCAGAAGAAGAATTAAAAATACTTGAGTCTCAATCCCTTCTATTTAAGGTCTTCGTTCCTTCAAATCGAAAGGAGAAAGGTTATGGAAAATTTGTCTCAATCCCTTCTATTTAAGGTCTTCGTTCCTTCAACCCGCCCCCGACCTACAAGATCCGCGCGTTCGTCTCAATCCCTTCTATTTAAGGTCTTCGTTCCTTCCAAAAGACATTTTGGAATCATACCTATATGCCTCGTCTCAATCCCTTCTATTTAAGGTCTTCGTTCCTTCATTGTAGGCTGGAAGGTTATCCGGCCTATGACGTCTCAATCCCTTCTATTTAAGGTCTTCGTTCCTTCAATCCCACCTTAAAAAGCCTAAGCATTTTATAGGCGTCTCAATCCCTTCTATTTAAGGTCTTCGTTCCTTCGATGAGTAGAGCAAAAAACGGGCCTGTAAAACAGGCGTCTCAATCCCTTCTATTTAAGGTCTTCGTTCCTTCGATGACTCCGATATGGAGTTTATCCCCCGGAAGGGGTCTCAATCCCTTCTATTTAAGGTCTTCGTTCCTTCTGAAGAACGAACCAGTAAAGCAAGCCATAATAAGTCTCAATCCCTTCTATTTAAGGTCTTCGTTCCTTCTTGAGAGAGGATAAACTTTATAATCTGGAGGAGGTGTCTCAATCCCTTCTATTTAAGGTCTTCGTTCCTTCGAAACTTCCCTCTCTCTCCTCTTTCGTATCAGGTCTCAATCCCTTCTATTTAAGGTCTTCGTTCCTTCAGGGGCCGTGACGGCGCATGTAGTCGCTGACCCGTCTCAATCCCTTCTATTTAAGGTCTTCGTTCCTTCAGCTCACCCCCTTTTTCTCGTGTTGTATTCAATGGTTGCAGACGCGATTGTGCAGGTTTTGCAACCCTGCGCGAGCAACATGTGTGATTCAATGTTTCTTAAAGGTTTCCACGTGTTTTTCATAGTATCACCCCGGCACATGCTCAAAACGGGTTATGGTCGAAGATGACCACGTCACCGGTGACCGGGCTCCTGTAGGTGAGCTTCCTCGCCTTGCCGTGTAGCGCGTGCGCCGCCTTCAGGTAGAGCCACACCGGGGCCTGCCCGGTAAGCACGACATCGTTACCTTCGCCCGCAAGCTCGACGACCCTGCGCACGTAGCCATCGAGCTCGGCGAGCCGGGCCTGGTCTCCATAAATAACTGAAAGATCAACCTCTACGACCTTCCGCATCCTTCTCTGCAAACCTCCTTCTGAGCAGCAACCCCAGGTGCCGTGTATCCTTTACCGTAAGAACCTCAATACCGTAATCATAGGCTCTCGTTTTGAGGGCTTTGAGCCTATCCTCGGCGGCCAGTGTCGTGCATATGTAGGCACGCCTTTCACCCTTGCCAAGCAATGTCGAAAGCGCACCCTTCTTGTATATCTCTCCGCGTATAATGTCGCGCATTTCGTCGCCGCCTCCGGTCTTGCACTCTATGTGGTAAAACACGTTGTCCTTAGTAAACGCCACGTCGAGTTCGTTCTGGACGCCGCCCATGCTCTCTATGGCAACGCCGACCATGGCGTCGTCTAGCACGCCTTGCTCTGCAAGGTCATTAACCACGCAAAAGACATGCTCCTCGAGCCATCCACCCGTTATATAAGCGACCTCATGCTTCACGAGGTCCTTGCAAACAACCCCGTCATTCCTTACGATGAAACCGAGTTCGTCAAGAAGCTTCCTCTCGGCGACAGATGGCGTCCTTTCGAACCTTGCGGAAAATTGCCAGTGCTTTTTGTTTCTGCCGTCGCTTGCATGCTTGTACATAAAACCGAGGACTCCCTTAAGCCGCTCATGGTTGTTCAGTATCCACTCGGACAGACGTCGCCTGCTGAGCGCATGGTTCACGGCCTCTTTGAGCCTCTTCCTGTTCGTTATCCTGAAGCCGTAGGCGCAGAAGTATTCTTCCACTGTCAGACGTTTCTCGATCGGATGGGTCAGCGGTCGCCTCTCCGGGAATATCCGCATGAACTCGTTCGTGCCGATCGGCACATAACCAACGATCACCTTCTGGCCGCTATCCCTGAACGCTTCATAGGCGGCTATGGCCATGACCTTGTTGCCGCAGGTTATGTTTACGGTGTACTCCGCCTCGTAACCGGCCTCTTCCATTAGCCTCACCATGCCTTCCCTGCAGTTTGACAGGGAATCCTGGTCCACAATTATCTTCTTGGATGGACAGACGACTCCCGTCAGATCGAGTGTCTTTTCTATGCAACCGGCCTTATCCAGCTTCTCCATTTGCCGTGTCGAGATCAACCAGTGCTCATCTGGTCTGCAATGCGCGGCCACGAGTATGTTAGGGATCGTTTGTTCGCTTACGAGTGAAACGAGTATTTTTTTCAT
>Ga0256830_1000222_pt1 | contig 49713 bp, 45 predicted proteins | sample 128326metaG_FD_190537 | JGI IMG/M metagenome (GOLD analysis project Ga0256830, IMG submission 190537) | Hydrothermal vent microbial communities from Lau Basin, Pacific Ocean - 128-326 | ecosystem: Environmental > Aquatic > Marine > Hydrothermal vents | place: Pacific Ocean: Lau Basin | collected... | reverse complement strand
GAAGGGACTCTGGCGGCCATGGACAGGGCTGGTGAAGATCTGGCCGCCCTCATAGTGGAACCCGTCATTGGAGCGGGAGGATGTGTGCCCCCCAAGGAGGGATACCTTGAGATGCTGAAGGAGGAGCTGGAGAAGAGGGGTGCTCTCCTCATCTTTGACGAGGTGATCACCGGCTTTCGCCTCTCTCTGGGAGGGGCCCAGGAGTACTTCGGGGTCACTCCCCATCTCGTGACTCTGGGGAAGGTCCTGGGGGGAGGATTCCCCCTGGGGGCCGTGGCGGGACCTCGGGAGATCCTGTCCTTGGCGGACGCCACAGGGGGAAAGCCCCGGGTTCTCATCGGGGGAGGTACGTTTTCCTGCCATTCCGTCAGCATGGTGGCAGGGATCAAGGTGCTGGACTACCTGGTGGAGAACTCTTCCTGGCTCTATCCCCTTTTGGAGGAGAGGGGTAAGAGGGTTCGCTCCATTCTGGAGGATATCTTTTTGGCCCATGGGGTGAAGGGCCAGGTGACGGGAGTGGCCTCCCTCTTTATGGTCCACTTTCCCGTGGTGGAGGTGGATCCCCAGGATCCTGTGGCCCTGGCCGAGGCCCAGGACAGGGAGGCGGAGGAGCTCTTCCAGCTACTCCTCATGAACCATGGTGTATTTGTGATGCACGGGGGAGGTGCCGTCTCTTTGGCCCATACCGACGAGGTGCTGGATCACTACTTCCAGGCGGTGTCCCTGGCTGTGGAGAAGATGGAGGCCCTCAAAGGGCCGTGAGGCTTTTGGGAGTAGGGGGGTAAGGGGATTTTGCGGATCTTCCTAACGGGGGCCACGGGCTTTGTGGGTAGCCATATAGCCCAGGCCCTTTTGGACAGAGGGGATGGGGTCACTGCCCTGGTGAGGTCCAGGGAGGGCTGGCTGGGAGAGGTCCCTGGGGTGGAGAAGGTGGAGGGGGATATATTGGACCCCTCTTCTCTGAGTAGGGCCTTTTCTTCTCCCTTCCACGTGGTGATACACTGTGCAGGCATCACCAGCGCTCCTCAGAACATGGATTACTACAGGGTGAATGCCCTGGGGACCTACAATCTTGTGAGAGCCCTTAAAGAGGTGTCTTGGGCTCCCGAGAGGTTGGTTTATATATCCAGCTTGGCGGCGGCCGGTCCCGGGGAGAAGGACGAGGAGAGCCCCGCCACTCCCCTCACCCCTTACGGGGAGAGCAAACTCTACGGTGAGCGTTTCGTGGAGGGGAGTGGTCTTCCTTTTCTCGTTCTCAGGCCTCCCGTCATTTTTGGGCCCAGGGATACCGATGTGCTCAGGTTTTTCAAACTCGTCGCCAAGGGGTGGGCCCCCGCCTTTTTTAAGGAGAAGCACCTCTCCATCGTATACGTTAAGACCCTTGTCGAGGCCCTTCTCTTTCTCTTGGAGAGGGATGTTGGGGGAACCTTTTTCGTGGCCGACGGATCTTATACCTGGTGGGAAGTGGCGGAGAAGGCGGCAGCGGCGGAGGGCAGGAGGCTCAGGGCCCTTCCCCTTTCTCAGGGGGCTTTGACTCCTGTAGCGGCCGCTTCCCAGTTCTATCGCTGTCTCACGGGCAGGGCTGTGCTCTTGAACAGGGAGAAGATCCAAGAGATGAAAGAGAAGGCCTGGGTGTGTCGCACCCACAAGCTCTCATCTCTGGGCTTTGTTCCTTCCCGTTCTCTTGAGGAGGCCATCAAAGAGACCCTGGAGTGGTACAGGGAAAGAGGCTATTTATAGGTTGAGGTAAAGGTTAAGGCTGAGTCATCTTTGGCTTTAACTTAGCCTAAGCCTCAACCTTGACCTGCTTTAGAGGCTATATTCCCGGCAGGGTTAGGGGGTGCCTGGGGAACCGGGCGGGGTAGTTGCCCGAGAAGCATGCCAGACAGAAGGGGTGGTCTTCCATGGAATGGCCGGTGCACCGAATCATGCCTTCCATGCTGAGGTATTGAAGGGTATCGGCGGTGAGGTACTTCCTTATCTCTTCGACGGTGTGGGTGGATGCGATGAGCTCCCTTCTTGTGGGAGTGTCAATCCCGTAGAAGCATGGGTGGGTGATAGGAGGGGAGCTCACCCGGAAATGGACCTCTTTTGCCCCTGCCTGGCGGAGCATCTTGACGATCTTCCTGCTGGTGGTTCCCCTGACGATGGAGTCGTCTATCACCACCACCCTTTTGTTTCTGAGTACCTCTCTCACGGGATTGAGCTTTACCTTCACCCCGAAGTGGCGAATGGACTGTTTGGGTTCGATGAAGGTCCGGCCTACGTAGTGGTTCCTGATGAGCCCCATTTCCATGGGGATACCCGCCTCTTCGCTGAAACCCATGGCGGCCACCATTCCTGAGTCGGGAACGGCCACCACCATGTCCGCATCCACGGTGCTTTCCCGGGCCAGCTGTCGGCCAAACTCTTTTCGTATGGAATAGACGTCCTGGTCGAAAATGAAGGAGTCGGGTCGGGCAAAGTAGATGAACTCGAATATGCAGTAGGCAGCTTTTTCTTGGGGAAGGGGAGAGAAGGAGTGGAGTCCGCTATCGTCTATGGTGACGATTTCACCGGGTTTAACTTCCCTGATGAACTCTGCCTCTATGAGATCCAGGGCGCAGGTCTCCGAGGCCGCTACATAGCCCTCTTTGAGTTTGCCCAGGACCAAGGGCCGGAAGCCCCATGGGTCCCTCACGGCGATCATCTCTTTTTCCCTCAGGAATATGAGGGAGTATGCCCCTCTCACCTGTTTAAGGGCCTCTACCAGGGCCTCTATGAAAGAGCCCTGGTGGGATCTGGCCACCAGGTGGACTATCACCTCTGTGTCCATGTTGGACTGGAAGATGGAACCGGAGTCCTCGAGGTACTTCTTGATCTGGTGGGCGTTTATCAGGTTGCCGTTGTGGACCACGGCCAGGTTCCCGTGGCGGTAGTTGACCATGAAGGGTTGGGCGTTGATGATGGCGCTCTCCCCGGTGGTGGAGTATCGGTTGTGGCCTATGGCCATGGTGCCTCTGAGGCGGGCCAGTCTTTCGGGAGTGAAGACCTCTGCTACCAGGCCCATGCCCCTCTCCAGGTATAGGGTCTCTCCGTCGGAGGAGGCGATGCCCGAGCTCTCCTGGCCCCGGTGCTGGAGGGCATATAGGCCTAGATAGACGAGGTTGGCAGCCTCTGGGTGGCCGTATACGCCTACCACGGCACATTTCTCTTTCCAGCCTTCTGGTGCCGGGGCTACCTCCATCTCGCCTCCCTTCAATACCTTCTTTCCAGGTAGTCTCTGAGGATCTGGGCATGGTCAAAGGCCATATCCTGGGGGAGGTCGTGGGGAGAGAAGAGGCCCACCCCCCGGGCATCGTCCCCTGCTTTTGGGGTTCCATGGCCCCGGGCGATGTATACGGTGGTGATGGTGTGCTGCCTGGGGTCCCTATGGGGATCTGAGTAGGTGTGGAACTGACGGATTAGGTCCACTTCCAGGCCTGTCTCTTCCCTGGCTTCTCTCACCGCTGCCTCTTCCAGGCTCTCTCCATAATCCACGAATCCTCCTGGAATGGCCCAACCGTAAGGGGGATTCCTCCTCTGGATGAGGACGATCTTGTCTTGCCATTCAATGATGATGTCCACCGTGGGGACAGGGTTTTTGAAGGTCTCTATCTCGGCCCCACATCGGGGGCACTTTATCACCCCTTTGGTGCTCATGGGAGGACTTCTAGCACAACGGCGCTGTGAAATCCACCGAATCCTGAGGCCAGGGAGAGGAGGTAGCCTCCGGGGAAGGGGCGGGGTTTTTCCAGTACCAGGTCCAGACCCAGGCACTGGGGGTCTACCTGGTGGGGAGATGTGGTGGGGATGGGCAGGACCTCTCCTCTATCCCTTATGCCCTTCAGGAGGTGGGCCAGCTCCACCAGGGCCGAGGAGACCACGCTGTGGCCGAAGTAGGGCTTGAGGGCGGTGACCAGGGGCGGCGAGCGGTGGAATAGCCTCTTTAAGACCCTGGCTTCTACGGCGTCGTTCTGTTGAGTGCCAGTTCCGTGACACTTCACCAGTCTCACTTCAGAGGGAAGGAGGCTTCCCCGGGCCAGGGCCCATTCAATGGCCCGTTGGAGGGCCTCTCCTTCAGGATCCAGGCCGTACATGTGGTAAGAATCGGCCACCTCCCCTCCTTCAACGATTCTGGCCAGGGGGGGGACTCCCGTAGACTCCACCAGGGAGGCGGAGACCACCAGGGCAACGGCGAGGCCGTCGGCCATGATGGTGCCGTCTCTGTCCTTATGGAAGGGGCGTATGACCCCTCTTTTTGAGATGATCCCCAGGCGATGGTGATAGGCGGCCCTCACCATACTGGCCATGCTGTTGAGGGTCACCACCAGTACGCTTTGGGCTCCTTCTTGAATGAGTTCCTTTGCCCTATTGAGGAGGTGATTTCCAGAGGCACACACGTGGGCCACCGTCTCTCCTTTATAGAACCTGATGCCCAGAGTCTTGGCTACCAGAAAGTTTAACCCTGTGGCTGATAGGGCCAGGCCTGCCGAGGGAGACACTTTTCGGGGAGACTCCAGGACCTTGAGGTGTTCTTCGTCCCGTTCCTTCTCTAGCTGGGGTGCTGTGAGGATGGCCCACTCTCTTCCGGGGTCAACCAGGGTGGGATGGGCGTCCTGGAGGCGGCTAAGGACCATCATGAGGGTCTGAAGAGAAGGATGGAGCCTTCTAAAAAGGGATTTCTCTTTTGGAGGAAGAAACCCCTTCACCCTTTCTTGCCAGGGTATGGTGCCGTAATAGGGTACAGGCAGATCCTGGAGGGGTGTGAGCCTTTCAGCCTCTACGGTGAGGATCTCTATTAAAAAGGCCTCTGTATTCTTCATGGCTTGGGGCTTATAGCTCAGGTTTACCGTGGCGGTCAAGGCTTGACAGGGCCTCTCCCCTTGCACTAGGCTTGCCCCAAAAAGGGGCGGAGGTGAGTATGGAGAATCAAGAAGAGAAGAATAAGCCCCAAGAAGAGGTTTGTCAGGAAGAAGAGCTGGAAGGGATAGAGGAAGCCAGAGTGGAAGAGAGGCAGGAAGAGGAAGAAGAACAAACCCAGGTTGAGGAGGGAGTGTCCATGGAGGAGAAAGCCCAGGTGGAAGCCAGAGAAGAGCAGAAGGGGGGAGGGAGAGGTTTAGTTTATCTTGCTTTGATTTTTGCCATTGTGGCCCTTGTGCTGAGTTTCTGGAACGTGGGTGTCCAGAGGGTGGTCAAGGTTCTCGAAAAGCAGGAGAAGGTGCTTGAGGCGAGGACCAGGACTCTGGAGAGCACTCTGACCCAGGTCCAGGCCCAGGCCCTTTTGTCCCAGATTCAGCTGGAAGCACAGAAGGTGTACGTGCTCACCATGGGAGAGGGAAACTTTGAGGCTGCTGCCAGGGTCCTCTCCACCATGGAGGCTCAGATAAATCTTCTCAAGGGTTACTACCCCGGGAAGGATCTGGGGGAGCTGGAGGCTTTGGTGACGGCCCTGAAGAAGGAGGTGGCCAAAGGGCCCAGCCCTATTCCCGGTCTGGTGTCTCAGATCCAGTTTGTGAGTGATGAGATGGTGGGTGCCAGGGCGGTGGCCCTACCTGCCCCTGCCGTGTCTCCTGAGCCGGAGGCTAAGCCTGCCAAGACCGAGGTGAAGAAGGAGAGGGCAATAGAACAGGCACCCAAAGAGGAGGGAGGGGTGAAAGCCCCGGAGAAGAAGGTTAAGCCCCAGGCAGGTACGGCTCCTGAGGGGAAGGGGGCCCTCTATAATCTGCTGAAAACCTGGAACAAGCTGGGCGAGAAGCTGGTTGGCAAGAAGTGAGGGATGGGGAGTCATAGCGGAGATCCGGAATCTCCGGATCTCTTTTCCCCTTTATCAAGGAAGGAAGTGGGCTTTAAAGGGCTTAGACCTCACCCTGAAGGGGGGTGAGGTCTTTGCCTTTGTAGGGGAGTCCGGTTCGGGAAAGAGTGCCACAGGCTACGCTTTTATGGGTCTTCTGCCACCTTATGCCAGGGTGGAGGGCACCATCCTGTTCCAGGGCAGGGACCTCTTCTCTCTCCCTCCTCGAGAGTGGTGCAAGGTGAGGGGAAGACAGATTTCCATGATCTTTCAGGAGCCCATGACGGCTCTGAACCCCACCGTGAAGGTGGGACGTCAAGTGGCCGAAGTCTTTATGCTTCACAGTGGCCTGGACAGGAGGGGGGCCCTGGATGAGACGGTGAGGCTTTTGGAGGAGATGGGTATTCCCAATGCCGAGGTAAGGATGGAGGACTATCCCCACCAGTTGAGCGGAGGCATGCGCCAGCGGGTGCTCATAGCCATGGCCATGGCTGCCAGCCCCCGGTTGCTCATCGCCGATGAGCCCACCACTGCCCTGGATGTCACCGTCCAGGCCCAGATCATTTCTCTACTCAAGAGACTTCAGAAGGAGAAGGGCACCACCATCTTCTTCATCACCCACGATCTGGGGGTGGTGGCGGAGATCGCCCATCGGGTGGGGGTGATCAAAGACGGGGTATTGCTGGAGGAGGCTCCGGTGGACCAGCTGTACTCCAAACCCTTGCATCCTTACACCCGAGCCCTGTTGGAGGTTTTGCCCCACTGGGATAGAGAGACCCGCACCTTCCAGTTGCCCCGGGTGAGAGAGAGACCCTCTGCCGAAGGTTGCCCTTTCTTTTCCTACTGTTTCCATGCTAATAGTGAGTGTGCCTTGGAGCTGCCGCCTTTGAAGGATGTGGCATCTGGAAAGGTAAGGTGCTGGCTTTATTGATGGAATGGGTGCACCAAATTTGTTCAACTTCTGGTCTTTGCTGGGAAAGGGGTTACTGTTAGCTCATAAGAATGAAATAACAACAGGAGGTTGGGGTTATGGAGAAGGAGCAATTTTTGAAATTGGTGAAGAGTGGGGAAGTGAAGTTCGTGGATGTGAGGTTCTGCGACCTCTTCGGCGTATGGCAGCACTTTACCCTCCCCGCCGATGAATTCGATGAAGAGATCTTTGAGGAGGGTATTGGATTTGACGGCTCTTCCATCAGGGGATGGCAGACCATCAACCTGTCGGACATGATCATTTTCCCCGATCCCAAGGGGGCCTTTGTGGATCCCTTCTTCAAGGAGCCCACCCTGGTGGTGATCTGCGAGGTGGTGGATCCCATCACCAAGGAGCCCTACACCAGGGATCCCAGATATGTGGCCAAGAAGGCCGAGGCCTACATGAGGTCTCTGGGAGTGGCCGATACCGCCTATCTGGGGCCGGAGCTGGAGTTCTTTATCTTCGACGACGTGAAGTATGGCTACGAGAGCAACTACTCCTTCCATCAGGTGGATTCCGTTGAGGGTTGGTGGAACTCCGATCGTGAGGAGATGCCCAATCTGGGTCACAAGATCCCTGCCAAAAGGGGTTACTTCCCTGTGCCTCCCATGGATCAGCTCCAGGACATGAGGAGCGAGATGGTGCTCAACCTGCGGGAGGCGGGTGTCAGGGTGGAGGTCCATCACCATGAAGTGGCCACTGCCGGTCAGGGAGAGATAGATATGCGCTTTGCCCCCCTGGTGGAGATGGCCGATCAGGTCATGAAGTACAAGTACATCCTCAAGGGCACGGCCAAGAAGTATGGTAAAACAGTCACCTTCATGCCCAAACCCCTCTTTGAGGATAACGGTACGGGTATGCACACCCATCTCTCCCTGTGGAAGGATGGGAAGCCCCTCTTCGCCGGCCACGAGTATGCCGGTCTCTCCGAGCTGGCCCTCTACTTCATCGGCGGGGTCCTGAAACACGCCAGGGCCATCTGCGCCTTCACCAATCCCACCACCAACTCTTACAAGAGGCTGGTACCGGGCTTCGAGGCTCCCGTGAATCTGGCCTACTCTGCCAGGAACAGGAGTGCCGCTGTCAGGGTTCCCATGTACTCTCCCAATCCCAAGACCAAGAGGATTGAGATCAGGTTCCCTGATCCCACGGCCTGTCCTTACTTGGCTTTCGCCGCCATGCTCATGGCAGGTCTGGACGGCGTCCAGAACAAGATCGATCCTGGAGAACCTCTGGACAAGGACATCTACTCCCTTACCCCCGAGGAGTTGGCCGGGGTACCCACCACCCCTGCCTCCCTGGAGGAGGCCCTCAACGAGCTGGAGGCTGACTGCGAGTTTCTCAAGAAGGGCGACGTCTTCACCGATGACCTGCTGGAGACCTACCTCAGCTACAAGAGAGAGAACGAGGTGGACGCCATCAGACTCAGACCTCACCCTTACGAGTTCTTCCTCTACTTTGAGCTTTAAAAGCCTTAGCTCTTTCATCTCTTTGGGGGCACCCAGGACGGGTGCCCCTCTTTTTTGGGGCGTTGACTGGAAGATGGGGCGGGGATAACATTCTGCCCATGTTGGAGGTGGGAGGAGAGATGCTGAGGATCGAGAGACTGAAAGTGGAAGTGGGAGGGAAAGAGGTTCTCCATGGAATAAATCTCCATCTCCCCAAAGGGGAGGTGCACGCCCTCATGGGTCCCAACGGCTCGGGCAAGACCACCCTCATCATGACCGTTATGGGTTTCGAGGGGTATAAAGTGACCCAGGGCAGAATTTACTTCAAGGGCGTGGATATCACCCATTTGCCTGTTTACGAGAGGGCCCGGATGGGTATTGGGTTGGCCTTCCAGCGCCCCCCTGTGGTCCGGGGAATCAAGACCCGCCAGCTTATAGAGATGTGTGCCATGGGCAGGGAGGTGGATGTGGAGGAGATCGCCGCCGCCCTCAACTTCACCGAGTTTCTGGATCGGGACGTGAACCTGGGTTTCTCCGGCGGGGAGATGAAACGCTCCGAGCTGGTTCAGCTCATGGCCCAGGAGCCCGAGCTGGTATTGCTCGATGAACCGGAGTCAGGGGTGGACCTGGTGAATATCGCCCTTTTGGGGAGGGCCATAAATCGTCTACTGGGTAGAGAGCTGGAGCCCCAGGAGGGCACCAGCCTCAAGGAACTGAGAAAACGGTACGCCCGTTCGGCCCTCATTATCACCCACACGGGGCACATCCTGGATTATGTGCCTGCCGATAAGGGCCATGTGCTCATCAATGGTCATCTGGTCTGTTCCGGCAATCCAGAGGAGATACTTCACACCGTGGAGAAATACGGTTACGAGGAGTGTGCCAAATGTCTGAGGTGAAGGAGACTCTTCCCCCTGAAGAGGATCTATTAAAGGTGGGTGTGGATCCCAGTGAGGATGGGAGGATAGGCACTTTTGTCCAGGAGGACGACAGGGTTGTCTCCTGCGGTGTTAGGCAGGAGGGTGTGGATCTCCTCTCTACCAGGAGGGCCCTGGAGCGGTTCCCTGAGGTTCGGGACTACCTCTGGAGGGCCCTTGAAGAGGATCTTGCTCTGGGTGAGTTCCAGGACGGTTATTTCATCAGGGCCCACAGGGGTGTGAGGCCTGTATTCCCCGTTCAGAGCTGCCTATACCTCTCCAGGGAGGGGATGAGGCAGCACGTCCACAACATAGTTGTGGTGGAAGAGGGGGCAGAGCTCCATGTCATCACTGGATGTACCAGTAGAGCGAGAAGGGGTACCCACGTGGGAGTATCGGAGTTCTACGTGAAGAGGGGCGGCAGGCTCCACTTCACTATGATCCATGCCTGGGGAGATGAGGTGGAGACCATGCCTAAGACCGGGGTGATAGTGGAGGAAGAGGGCGTTTTCATCTCCGATTACATCTGCATGCACCCCGGTAGGAAGGTGAAGATGTACCCCACGGCCTATCTGGTGGGGCCCGGGGCCACGGCCCGTTTTCAGAGTGTTCTGGTGGCTGTTCCCGGTGCTCTCATGGACGTGGGGTCCAGGGTATACCTTCGGGCCTCCAACACCAGGGCGGAGATCGTTTCCAGGGCTGTGTCCATGGGAGGCGCCATCATCGCCAGGGGGCACCTGGTAGGAGAGAGCCCTCATGTGAAGGCCCATCTGGAGTGCAGGGGATTGCTCCTCAGGGAAGGGGGCCTCATCCACGCTGTGCCTGAGCTGGAGGGCAGAGCTGTGGAGTTGGAGATGACCCACGAAGCAGCCGTGGGCAAGATCGCCAGGGAGGAGGTGGAGTACCTCATGGCCCGGGGGCTTACCGAGGATGAAGCCACGGCTGCCATTGTGAGGGGGTTCCTCAATGTGGATATCATGGGACTGCCCCAGCCTTTGCAGGAAGAGCTAGATCACATCATTCGTCAGAGCGATCAGGAGTCCCTGTAGTATGGTGCCTGAGCACCTGATGGAAATTGTGAGAAGGGCCAGGACCATAGCTGTGGTGGGAGCGTCTCCCAGGGAGGGAAGGCCCAGTTTAAGGATCTATCGGTTCCTCAAGGGGAGGGGCTACCGGGTTTTCCCGGTGAATCCCAACTATCCTGAGGTGGACGGCGATCCCACCTATCCCACTCTTCTCCACATAGGGGAGGATGTGGACGTGGTGGATATCTTCAGGAGGAAGGATCAGGTTCTGCCCATAGTGGAGGACGCCATCAAGAAGGGGGTGAGGCTCATCTGGATGCAGGAAGGGGTGGTCAACCCCCAGGCGGCCCGTAGGGCTCAGGAGGCGGGGATCCCGGTGGTGATGGATAGGTGTATCTACAAAGAGCTTATGGCCCTTTGACTGGAGACGGAGATGCCTTTTTGTTGTCTTCTGCATTTTCGGCTTTGAAGATCAACCCGGAAGTGGTGGGATAAGGGAGTGGGTATGGCTGTTAAAGGCGATATGAAAGGGTTGTTTGTGGAGTCCAGGGGATTTGGTGCCGAGGCTCTGTCTGACCAGGAGCTTGAGAGGTTGAAGGAGCTTTCTCGCCTGTGCAAGGGGGACATCCTGAAGATGACCTCCCTTGCCGGTTCGGGACACCCTGGAGGGTCTTTCTCTTCTCTGGACATCTATCTTGTGCTTTACTCCTGTGCCCGGGTCTATCCCCGGGAGCCGGATAGACCTGACAGGGACAGGATTGTGGTGAGCCATGGCCACACTTCTCCCGGGGTTTATTCGGTGTTGGCCCGGATGGGTTTCTTTTCCCGGGACGAGGCCGTGGCCACCTTCAGGAAGGCCGGGAGCCTCTTTGAGGGCCATGTGGAGCGGGTGATCCCGGGGGTGGAGTGGACCACGGGCAATCTGGGGCAGGGTCTCTCCGTGGGGTGCGGCTTCGCCCTGGCCTCCAGGCTTACCAGGGTGCCATACCATGTCTATGTGGTCATGAGCGACGCCGAGCAGGCCAAGGGGCAGGTGGCCGAGGCCAGGCGTTTTGCCAGAAAGTTTGGGCTGTCCAACATTACTGTGATCATAGATTACAACGAGCTCCAGATCAGTGGATCCGTCCACGAGGTGATGCCTGTGAACATCAAAGGGAACTACCTCTCCGACGGGTGGGAGGTCCTGGAGGTGGACGGCCACGACCATCAGGCCCTCTATCAGGCTATTAGGGAGTCCCTCTTCAGGGAGGAGCCTGTGGCCATCATCGCCCATACGGTGATGGGTAAAGGGGTCTCTTTCATGGAAGGGGATGAGGAGTACCATGGTCGGGCCTTGAAGGAGAAGGAGATGACCCAGGCTTTTAGGGAGTTGGAGGTGGAGAACGACAGACCCCGTCTCCTCACCATTAGAGAGGCCTTTTCTCCTTCTTCCGAGCCTTCGCCCCTGCCCCGTTATACCCCGGTGATAGACCCGGGGCAGCCTTTCACCTATGGTCCGGGGGATAAGGTGGACAACAGGGCGGCCTTCGGCAGGGCCCTGAGGGATATGGGATTGAGGAACTGCGGTGTGGAGGGGCAGACGCCAATAGCTGTCTTCGACTGTGATCTGGCCGACTCAGTGCGAACCAGCTGGTTTGCCCAGGACCTTTCCCAGTATTTCTTCGAGTCAGGGGTGGCTGAACATAACACCGCAACCCTGGCCGGTGCCCTTTCCACCCAGGGGGTGGTGGCGGTCTTCGCCGACTTCGGTGTGTTTGGCATAGACGAGGTTTACAATCAGCATAGGCTCAATGACATAAACGGGAGCAATCTCAAGCTCATCCTCACCCACCTGGGGCTGGACGTGGGGCAGGACGGCAAGACCCACCAGTGCATCGATTACATAGGCCTTCTGAGGAACCTCTACGGCTTCCACCTGGTGGTGCCCGCCGATGCCAACCAGATGGACAGGGCCCTGCGGTTTGTCTTCACCAGGTACGGCAACTATGCCATAGGCATGGGTAGGTCGGGACAACCCATAGTCCTGGGCGAAAACGGGGAACCCCTCTTTGGTTACGGATACCGCTTCGTTTACGGTCAGGCTGACGTGGTGAGGAGGGGGCCCATGGCCACCATCATCACCTACGGCCAGATGGTCCAGAGGGCCCTGGAGGCATGGGAAACACTGGCTGACAGGGGGGTAGAGGTGACTCTCCTGAATATGCCTACCCCCCTTCACCCCGATGAGGATGCCTTGGTGGAGGCCGCTTCCAGGGGACCCATCATAGTTTATGAAGATCACCATGTCTCCTCCGGGCTGGGTTCCATTCTGACCAACATGGCCGTGGAGATGGGACTTGGAGCCAGGATCAGGAAGATGGGGGTGAGGGGCTATGCCCCTTCAGGTACCCCCCATGAGCTATATAGAATGCTGGGCCTTTCACCTGATGATCTGGTGAGGACGGTAGAGGAGGAGCTTTATGGCTAAGAGACTGGTGGTTGTGGGAGGGGTGGCGGGAGGGACCAGCGCCGCTGCCAAGGCCAAAAGGACCAACTCCCAGTGGGATGTGGTGATTTTTGAGAAGGGCCCCTATGTCTCTTACGGTGGCTGCGGGTTGCCCTACTATGTGGAGGGAGAGATAGAGAAGAAGGAGGATCTGGTGGTCCGCTGGCCTCGCCAGTTCCGGGAACAGGGCATAGAGGTCTACACCCACAGTGAAGTGAAAGCCATAGATGTGGATAAGGGGGAGGTGGAGGTCTACCATGCCCAGGAGGGCCAGACCCGCCGTTATCCCTTCGATGCCCTGGTGGTGGCCACGGGGGCCAGGCCCCTGGTACCTCCCCTTCCGGGGAGAGATCTGGAGGGTATTTATGTACTGAGGACTCCGGATCAGGGCGAGGCCATCAGAAGGGAGCTGGAGTCTGGCAATGTGAAGAAGGCTGTGGTGGTAGGAGGGGGCTTCATCGGCGTAGAGATGTGCGAGGCCTTGGCCCGGTGGGGAGTGGAGGTGACAGTGGTGGAGTTGCTGGACCAGATCCTTCCTCCCATGGATAGGGACATGGCAGATGTAGTGGCCAGGTACCTGGAAGAGAAGGGGGTAAATATTCTCACCGGCCACGGGGTGGAAGGTTTCCTGGGAAGGGATAGAGTGGAGAAGGTGGTGGCGGGTGGGGAGGAAATTCCCGCTGACATGGTGATCCTGTCCGTAGGTGTGAGGCCCAACGTGGATCTGGCCAGAGAGGCGGGGATCCAGCTGGGTTCTACGGGAGCCATCGCCGCCAACCAGCGCATGGAGACCAACGTAGAGGGAGTGTACACGGCGGGGGACTGCGCCGAGGCCCGTCATATTATAACGGGGGAACCTGTATATATCCCTCTGGGGACCACGGCCAACAAGATGGGCAGGGTAGCGGGTACCAACGCAGTGGGTGGTGATGCCGTATTTAAAGGGGTCCTGGGCACTGCCGTCTTCAAGGTTATGGATCTGGGCGGGGCCATGACGGGTCTCACAGAGAAGGATGCCTCCCGGAGGGGGATTCCCTACAGCGTGGCCAGAATCACTGCCAGGGACAGGGCCCACTACTACCCCGGGGGGCAGAGGATCACGGTGAAGCTGGTGTACAACTCGGAGACGGGGAGGCTTTTGGGAAGCCAGATAGTGGGCCGTTGGACCTCGGTGAAGAGGATCGATGCCGTGGCCGTTGCCCTCTATGCCGGGATGACGGTGGAGGACTTCTCACGCCAGGATCTGGCCTATGCCCCTCCCTTCTCCCCTGTGTGGGATCCTCTCCTGGTGGCTGCCAACAAGGCTGTTAGGTGATGGTGAAGATTCACCCTACCGCCCAGGTACATCCCGGGGCTTGCCTTCACCATGGGGTGGAGGTGGGACCCTACTCCGTTGTAGAGGAGGGGGTGGAGATTGGGGAGGGAACTCATATAAGGGCCCATTCTATTGTGGAGAGGGGAACCTCCATTGGTAGGGAGTGTGTAGTTGGTCCCTACGCGGTTCTGGGAGGAGCTCCCCAGGATCTGGGTTACGGTGGTGAGGCCACCTTTTTAAGGATAGGGAACGGGAACATCATAAGGGAGTACGTCTCTATTCACAGGTCTTCAATGGAAGGGGAAGCCACGGTGGTGGGTGACGGGAACTATATAATGTCCTATTCCCATATAGGTCATGACTGCCGCATAGGGAACGATGTGGTGATCACTAGCTATGTGGGCATTTCGGGCCATGTGGTGATTGAGGACATGGCGGTGATTGGCGGTCAGGTGGGGTTCCATCAATTTGTGAGGGTGGGGACCATGGCCATGGTGGGAGGCAACTCCGCCTTCAACAAGGACATCCCGCCATACACCATGGCCTCGGGTAGGCCCGGTAGAGTCTTTGGGCTCAATGTGGTGGGCCTCAGGAGGAGGGGCGTGCCTTCGGAGGTTAGAAAGGCTCTATCCAGGGCCTTCAGGCTCTTCTATCGTTCGGGACTCAACACGACCCAGGCCCTGGAACGGATCCAGGAAGAGGTGGAGCCCTATCCCGAAGTGCGTCACTTCGTGGAGTTTATTAGGACCTCCCAGAGGGGTGTCTGTCCTTGGTCCATGAGAGGGGAGAAGGATGAATAAGGTGAGAGCGGGTGTGATAGGTGTAGGCCATATGGGCCAGTACCATGTGGGGGCCTACATGGAGATCCACTACGTGGATCTGGTGGGCGTAGCTGACATAGATCCCCGGAAGGTGAGGGCGATAAGCGACTTGTACGAGGTGAAGGGCTTCACCGATTACAGGGAGCTTCTGCCCCTGGTGGATGTGGTGACGGTGGCCGTGCCTACCAAGGATCACTTTCAGGTGGCCAGGGATGCCCTGGAGGCAGGGGTCCACGTGCTGGTGGAGAAGCCTATAGCCCCTTCCATAGAGGAGGCCCAGGAGCTCTTTCGCATAGCCCGGGAGAAGGGCCTCTCCCTCCATGTGGGCCATGTGGAGAGGTACAACGCCGCCGTCCAGGAACTTATGAAGATAGTTACCAGGCCCCTCCTGGTGGAGACGAGGAGACTGGGGCCTTTTGTGAGGAGGGTCCAGGACGACGGGGTGGTGCTGGACCTCATGATCCACGATATCGATATTGTGCTGAGGCTGGTAAACTCCGAAGTGAAGGACATCCAGGCCACGGGACTCTCTTGCTATACAGACAGGGGAGACGTGGCCACTGTTCATCTCACCTTTGAAAGTGGATGCGTGGCCACCCTCACGGCCAGCCGGGTGACCCAGAACAAGATCCGCACCATGGCCGTCTCCCAGGAGGACTTTTATGTCTTTCTCAATTTCACGGAGCAGGATATCCACATCCATAAGCAGGCCACCTCTGAGGCTCGGAGAACCAGGGAAGAGCTGAGGTATCGCCAGAGTTCGCTGATTGAGCAGGTCTTCGTCCATCGGGGGAATCCCCTGAAGCTCGAAATAGTGGAGTTTATCGAATGTGCAGTGAACGATAAGTGTCCCCTGGTTTCCGTGGACAAGGAACTGGAGTCCCTTCAGATTGCCCTGGCCATAGAGGACATCCTCAGGGGAAAGGGTGTAATAGGTTCATAGGGCCCTATTCCTGTTCCTGGGCTCCCGGAGTTGGATGAGGAAGGGGTGAAAAATGGTAGCGGGGCCAGGATTTGAACCTGGGACCTTCGGGTTATGAGCCCGACGAGCTACCGGACTGCTCCACCCCGCGTTAGGCGCCCCTTTATATAAGCCTGGAGGGGAGGCATGTCAATAGCCCGGGAAGAGTTGGACCCTGGTAAGGGTATAAGGGAGGCTCTTTATAGCTATCTGTGGGCCAGGTTCTTCGTTGTCCTGGCCATAGCCGTCTCCTTCATCTACTTCGTTTCCCACCATCCCCAGTGGCTCACCAAGCTTCTGGCCCTTTATCTCATATTTGTGCTCTATTTGCTGGGGGGGCTTCTCCTCATGAGAATGGAGGAGAGGGACAGGTTCCTTCTTCTACACTTTCTGGCAGACACCCTGGTCATCTCTTACCTGTACACCTTCTATCCTCTCACCGGGGTGCCCTTCAGCATCTTCTACCTCTTTCCCCTGTTCATGGGTGGATTGGTGCTACCCTTCTACCAGGTGGCCCTCTTGGATGCTCTGGTCGTGGCCATCTTCACAGGGATCTCCATGGCCAATAAAGAGTCCTGGCTCTTCATGGTCCTCCACCTCTTTTCTTTCTCTGTGGTCATGGTGGCCTCTTTTATTCTCAGGAGGGACGTGGTTCTGGCGGAGAAGGAGAGGGAGGAGGCGAGGAAGTGGCGGGCCCTCTACAGGACAGTGGCAGACTACATCCCTGCTGGCCTGGTGGTTATTGATGAGGCGGGCCTTATCAGGGCGGTGAACCCCAGAGCCAGGGAACTCATGGGGATAGAGGCGGAGGAGGAGCCGGCCCTTCGTTTCTTCCCTTTCTTGAAAGAGATAGGGGCAGAGGCGGTGGAGAGGATGGAGGGAGAGTTGGTGAGGGAGGGTGGCCATAAGATCCCCATAGGTTATACCCTTGTCCCCTTTGCCCAGGGCTCCAGGCTCATGATATTCACGGACCTCACCAATGTGAAGAGGATGGAGGAGGAACAGAGGCGCTCTCGGTTTCTGGCCCTTTTGGGACGTATGTCGGCCGACCTGGCCCACGATTTGAGGAACCCCCTGGGGGCCATAAAGGGAGCGGCCGACATTCTTAAAGGGGTGAGCTGTAAGGACGGGGACTTCGAGGAGCTCATAGGTATCATCACCACAGAGACCGAGCGTCTTGATGCCCTGATCACGGACTTTCTCATCTTTGCCTCTCCCACTGTGGGGTCTAGGAGAAAAGAGGTGGTGGATCTGGGGGAACTCCTTAGGGCTTTGGTGGAGAGGTCCGGATTCAAGGGGAGGGTGGAGCTGGAAGGGACTTCCAATTCCCCCAGGGTGGTGGGCCACAGGGTGCACCTGGAGAGGGTCTTCAGGAACCTCCTGGAGAACGCTGTAGAGGCGGACACCAGGGAGCGCGGAATCAGGGTTTACCTCGGGGAAGGGGGGGAAGGCGAGGTGATGGTTTCGGTCCAGGACTGGGGGGAGGGCATTCCAGAGGAGCTGTTGACCGAGGTGTTTCGTCCTTTCTTCTCTACCAAGCCCCAGGGGGTGGGGTTGGGTCTCTCCATATGTCAGAGGATAGTGGAGGAACATGGAGGAAAGATCTTCCTTGACTCCAGGCCAGGAGAAGGGACCATAGTGACGGTAGTGTTGCCCAGAGGGGAGATGAGAGATGGCTAAGCACTACAGAGTCCTAGTGGTGGATGACGAGAGGAGCATCAGGAACGTCATCAAGATCCACTTCCGAAGACAGGGGATATACTGCGACACGGCGGCTTCCATGTATGAAGCCCTCCGGAAGCTGGAGGAGGAACCCTTTGACCTCTTTATTTTGGATTTAAAGCTGCCCGATGGGGATGGCATCCAGATTCTCAGGGAGGCCAAGAAGCGCTACCCCGGAAGCGTGGTGCTCATGATCACCGCTTACGGTACCATAGAGAGGGCCGTGGAGGCCATGAAACTGGGGGCCTTCGACTTCATCACCAAGCCCTTCAAGATCTCCGATTTTGACGCCCTGGTGAAGCTCGCCTTCAAGCAGATGGACCTCCATAAGCCTCCCGTGGAGGAGGATAGGCCCCTGGCCTCTCTGGGAAAGAGTGGGGCCATCAAAGATGTGGAGAGGCTTGTGGAGAGGCTGGCTCCTGCCGGGGTTCCCGTCCTCATAGTGGGAGAGACGGGTACGGGGAAAGCCCTTGTGGCCAGGGTCCTCCATGAGAAGAGCCCCAGGCGGGATAAACCTTTTGTGAAACTGGAACTCCCTGGAGGTGTCTCCCACGGAATAGAGGAGGAGATCTTCGGAAGGATCTCGGGAGGTGAGGAGGGCAGAGGGCTGGTGGAGCTGGCCCAGGGGGGGACCCTGTATGTGGGTAAAGTGGAGAACCTCCCCGCCCATGTTCAGTCCCGGCTTCTCTCCCTGATGGAGGAGGGGATCTACAGGGTGCCCGGTAGCGTGGAGGTGAAAGAGGCGGATGTGAGGTGTGTCTTCTCCGTGGAGGAGTCTCCCTCTAACTTGGTGGAAAGGGAACGGCTCATAGAGGAGTTTTACTACAGGCTGAAGAACCTGGAGGTGAGGGTTCCACCCCTGCGGGAGAGGAGGGAGGATATACCCTATCTGCTCAACAGGTTCATCGTAGAGTTTTCCCGGAGGTATGAGAAGCAGATTGCAGGCTTCACCCCCGGGTTTTTGGAGGTCATAGAGGGATACTCTTTCCCGGGGAACGTGAGGGAACTGGAGAGTCTGGTGGAGCGTTGCGTGGTCCTCACCCGAAAGGAGGTGCTCCATGAGGATCTCCTCCCTCCCGGCCTTAAGGGTGATCGAGGGGAAACTCTAGATGAGCTCCTTGAAAGTGTGGAGAAAGATATGATAATAAAGGCCCTCAAAGAGGCCGGGGGAGTTCAAACAAAGGCTGCAGAGATCCTGGGGATATCATTCAGATCTCTTAGATACAGACTGAAAAAGCTGGGCATAAAAAGCTGAGGATAGGTCTTTTCCATTAATTCCTTTGAACTGACACTTTTTGTCACTCTTTTTTTCTTTCAAGGCTATTGTGCAGCAAGACCTTTATGGTATTTTGAAGACCGAACCGGGAGGGAAGGATGAAAAACAGAAATAGAGGGTTTACTTTGTTGGAATTGATGGTGGTGATAGTTATTGTGGGGATTTTGGCCATGGTGGCGTTTGCTAAATACAGGGGCTTCAAATATCGGGCTGCTCGGTCTGAAGCGTTTCACAACTTGGATGCCATAAGAACATGTGAGGAGGCTTATGAAGCGGAACATCAAAGATACGTTCTTTGTAGCTGGAATCCTCCAGGTTGGACACCGGGCCCCGTGGGCACCAGGACGTGGAATGAAAATTCCGGCTTTAAGTCCATTGGATTTAAGCCCAGAGGTAAGAAAAGGTTCAAGTATGCTGTGGACGGATACCCTGCTGACACGGTTTCTGCCACGTGGCTGGGAGGAAATGGAGACACTTCCATTACCGATGGAGAACAGGGCCGAAGTCCCAGCTCTGGGAAACAAGATATATGCATCATGGCGGTGGGAGATGTGGATGGTGATGGAGCCTACTCAAAACTGTACCTGACTGACGAGCCCCCTGGCGAGGTCAAAGATGCTAATCCTGAAAAATATTGACAGGGAAAGGAGGTGGTGAAGGGGAGAAGGTTAAGCTTTTAAGAAGGTGAGAAGGTGGGAAGTTAAAGGGCAGAAGAGCTGCTAGAAGAGAAGTGAGGATTAGAAGAAAGGAGGAGAGATTATGATTATCAAGTACAGAGAAATGAGGAAAAAGAGCAAAGGTTTCACCCTTATCGAGCTCATGATTGTCGTGGCCATCATCGCTATTCTGGCGGCCATCGCTATTCCTCAGTACCGGAAGTTCCAGATGAAGTCCAAAACCTCAGAGGCCAAAACCAATATTGGAGCAATTAGGACAGCCGAGGAAGCCTACGCTGCTGAACATGATAAGTATGTGCTAGCCGACTGGGATCCTGGTCAGAGTGCCGTGGCAAATGGAAATGCAGTGAATTGGGGCGATGGCGGTGCCAGTGGATATGGATTTGATACTATTGGTTTTAAGCCTGCTGGCAAGGTAAGATACTCTTATGGTGTGGGAGCTAACAGTACAACGGTTCCCACAAATTCCATTACTGATGCTAGCAATGTTACAGCTACCGATGGTAATGATGATATCCTAATTCAGGCTCGGGGGGATCTGGATGGCGATAACACATATGTCACTTTCTATTGCACTGATGAGGATCCCGAGATACAGCAACACGGTAGTGGATTCTAGTTAGGTGGTGTGAAACTTTCGCTGTTAGGTTCTTTGAAGAGATCTTGTTTTATGCTAGGCCGGCGAGATATTTTCTCGCCGGTTATTTATGTTATATTTATTGAGGTTGTTTAATATATGACTGTAAAACAATCGGCATCTTCTGTATCGCAAAAGCCATTGCTTCGTGTAGGGCTCAGTTTTTTTATCTTCTTGTTTTTCTTTTTTGTTGTTTTAATTGCGGCTTTTGGGCCCATTCGCACTTTCGATCCCTGGTGGCACCTGGCTACAGGTAGATGGATTTTTCAACACCATGCTATCCCTCGGGTGGACCCTTTTTCTTTCACCAGAGCCGGAACGCCCTGGATAGATCTGGCGTGGCTTTTCCAGGTGATAGAATATGGCATTTACAAGGTCGGTGGTTTTTATGGCCTGGTGCTTTTCAAGGTCCTTGTTGCCCTGCTCATATTCTTTTTCTTGTATAAACTGCTCTCTCTCTTTGTGCATGAATATTGCTTTACCTTTGGTCTCCTGTTTCTAGCTTTAGGAGTGACTCAGGTCAGGTTCATGGTCAGGCCTCACTTGTTGGCTTTTCTCTGGTTAGTATTGTTTATGTATCTCTTCCATTTGTTTCTTGTTCGAGGGAGAATATGGCAAATTATAGCTCTGGTTGTAGTGTATATATTGTGGGTCAATACTCATGGTAGCTTCGTTGTGGGTCCCTTTTTGATCGGTGCTTTTTTGGCAGGTGTTCTAGCTGAGAGGTGGAACTGGCAGGTTAAGGATATCTTCAAAGACTTAACGGTAAAGAGGATAGGGCTGGTTTTGGCTTTGTTGGTTTTGTCTACTCTTTGTAATCCTTATGGCTTCAAATATGTCATATTTGCTCTCCTTTCCCACCGGGGAATGGGGGCCCAAGCCACCAAGTATATAGCAGAGTGGCATAGAATGAATCCTTATAATCTTTTTGTTTTAAACCCGTTTTCCAGAGTAGGTTTGCTCTGTTTTCTCTTCTGGGTTACATTTGTGCTGCTGTGTGTAAACATTTTCAAAGGAAGACTAGGCGTGGTTGCCCATGTTTTGGTCTTCGCTTTGGCTCTGTATCTTTCACTGAAATACGTTCGTTTTGCTGCCTTGGCTAGCCTGATTTTGGTGCCTACTATAGCCTGTCTCTACTCGTGGTTCCGGGAGGACTTTCCAGGGGGATTCCGGAGGGTTTTTTCTTTATTGATTTTCGTTTTTCCCCTTATATTCCTGGTTTTCAGGCTTCTTCCTGCTAGGATAAATAACCCTGAGTTGGGGAGAGCTGTTTCCAGGAACTATCCTCATGGTGTGGTCAAATTTGTTAAAGAAAAGGGGCTCAGAGGCAATATGTTCAATAAATATGGCTACGGTGGGTTTTTGATCTGGAATCTGTATCCTCAATGCAGAGTGTTCATTGATGGGCGTACTCCCACAGTCTATCCGGCGGATTTCTACTGGCTTTACAGGATGGTTTACAAGGATGAAAAGCTTTTCGAGGAACTGGCGGATGAATATAATATCAATATGGTTATTGAGAAAACTGGATCAACTATCCCCAAGTATCTGGATAAGAATAAGAGCTGGAAGCTTGTTTTCTTCGATGAGGTGACAGTGCTTTTTGTTAATGATAAGCTGATGAAAGAAAAGAAATTAAAGCTTATAAGATATTATAGACCATGGACAGATATAGAGAAGTTAATAGAGAAATACCACGATAATAAACACGTTTTAAACAAGATTAAAGAGGAAATAAAAAGAGTTATTTCTGTTTATGAGGTCAACTTAAAAGCAGAGACGGATCTGGGGATTCTCCTGTCCGAGGGGCTTAAAGACTACAAGTCATCCATGGTGGTCTTGGAAAAGGCTATTAGCTTAGATCCCAGGTCCCCAAATGTATGGTATAATTTGGGGTTGGTTTACAAGAAGATGGGTGAGATGAGTAAAGCGAAGAGTTGTTTCGAGAAAGCAATATCCTTTGACAAAGACTTTGATTCAGCTCTTTATCAACTGGGTATGATTGACTATAAAGCAGGGGAGTTCCGGAAAGCCTGGTCCTTACTGACCAGGTACTTATCTATAGTTGGGGACAGGACCCCTCCGGAAGTCTATGAAAAGATAGGATTGTCCTGTTTCAAGCTCTTCAGGATTGAGGAAGCCATAAGAAATCTCAAAAAGGCTTGCTATCTTACACATGATCCCAAGAAGAAGTCTAGGATTAATGTCAATCTAGGTAACTGCTATTTTGCTATCGGAAATTTCAAAATTGCTGAGAAGCATTATTCTGAGGCCGTAAAACTAGATGCCAAGAACAGGGATGCCTATTACAACCTTTCAAAGGTTTATGAGAAATTGGGAAGGAAAGAGGAAGCTTTGAAATATTGGAAGTTATATGAAAAACTAAAACAGGACTGATATTCTATCGGCTTTCTGTGTTTGAGCTGGAGTTCACAATGAGCCTGGCTTCCCTGCTGGAGGGATATTGAAGGATCAGCTTCCTTAGCAAGTTATCAGCTTCTTCTTTTTTATTAAGAGAGAGTGCCAGCTTGGCAGCTAAGAGAAGTCGGGCTGGAGTTGGTAAGGAGGATATACATTTTTTTAAGGATCGGTAGGCTTGCTTCAGTAAGGTTTCTTTCTTTCTAGATCTATAGATGGCCAGATAGATGTCGGCTTTATAACAGTAGGGGCTCTTGTTGGCTGGATCGAATTTCGTGGCCAGGTTCAATGCCATCATGGCCCTTGAGTATTCCCCCTGCTGGAAAAGAGCTCGCCCCAGGTTCACGTATATTTTGCTCTTCTCCCATGGATAGGCCTGGATGTCTGGGGCTTTAATGGCTTTGATAAATTCTTCCTGGGCTTCTTTGACCTTTCCCTCCTTTGCCAGGGCCAACCCATACTGGTTGTGGGGGATGGCGTTGTCTGGGGCCAGTTGTACGGCCTTCTTCCAGAAGGTGAGATCGTCTTTCCAGGTGTGCTGGGCATGGATGGTGATGGGTGCGAGGAGAACCAGAATGGCGAATCCGGCGATCACCACGCTCCTGGGGCGGGAGTCCAGGAGCCCCAGGGCTGGAACCAGGATGAAGGCCAGGGCCAGGGAGAAGAAAAGGGAGGGGAGGTAGAGATACCTCAAGGCTAATGGGGTGGCTCCAATTCCCAGGACGATGAGGGCCAGGGAGGGCAAAATGGCCAGGGAGGTCATGAACATGGAAAGGATGGTTCCCCTGAGCCACCAGGGTTCTTTTGATAAAAAGAGCATTCCCGGGAGGGGGAGCACCAGCCACAGTAAGCCCACGGCTGAGTAAAGGCCTCCCTGGGGTATGTGGGGGATGTAATTGAGGATAGGATGGGGGATGAAAAGGTATCTGATATAGAACCCCAGAGCCCTGACGAGGGGAGCAAGGGCGAGGGTTTTCATGCCTCCCGTATAGCCTTCGATACCGGGAAGACGGCTGGTAATGTAGAGAGCGAGCCCCATGCCCATGAACAGGGTGGTGAAGAGGGCCTTTTTGTCCCTTGTGCCGTAAAGGGAAGGTGCCACCAAGAGCTCCCATAAGAAGATGAGAGGGAGGAGTATGACCCCTGTCTCTTTGGATCCCATGGCCAGGAGAAAAAAGAGGAAGGTGGGGATCAGTCCCCTGGCATTCCCGGTCACCCTGTAGAGGTGATATGAAAAGAAGGCCAGGAGCACAAAGAAAGTGACCACTAAGTCCGTTCTGCCGGCTATCCAGGACACGGATTCAACATGGACGGGATAGGCGGCAAAGACCAAGGTCGGCAATATGGCCAACCCTCTGGCGGCTCTGGCCTCTACCTTGGTCTCCATTATGGAAGCCATCAGCCCGAAGAGCAGGCACGTGTTAAGGGCGTGGAGGATAATGTTGGTCAGATGGTATCCCAGGGGATTGGATTTCCAGAGCATCTGATCCAGTAAAAAAGTGAGGGTGGTGACGGGCCGGTAGTAGACCCCTCCCGGCTTATAGATGGAGAGGCCCTGGAGGTTCTTTATCTCTCTGAAGATTATGGACCAGTCGTCCCATAGGAATCCATGGCCCAGGGAGGGAAGGTACAGTAATATGGGGAGAGTGAAAACCACCAAAGGGAGTAGCCATTCTGGCCAGCTTCTTTCCTTTGTGGGGGCTCCCTTTCCCATGGAGCCTTTCTAAAGAATGTTGCTTTTCTGGGCAAGGGGGCTTGGTATGGGGGAGCTGAAGTATGGTAACTTAAAGGGCCTCAGAAAAATGTCTTCCTGAGGCCCTTTATAACTCACTTTTCTGGCGGTGCTACCTCAATGAGGGGTTTTATCTTTTCCAGCTTCTTTTCTCCGATGCCTTTCACATTGAGTAGATCTTCCACTTTTTGAAAGGGCCCATGGGTTTGCCTGTATTCCACAATCCTCTGGGCTATGGTGGGTCCTATTCCGGGTAGGGTTTGGAGTACCTCTACTGTGGCCGTGTTGATATTCACCTTTGCCGTGTTGTCAGTCTTTTGGGCCATGAGGACGCAAGGTGACAGGATGAATGCCAGGACCAGCGCCAGGGTGATCCATCTCTTTCTGTGTCCCATCATCTTTCACCTCCTGGTTTTGATAGGGTGAAATTATCAGATTTGCCTGTGAGAATCAACGGTTTTCTTAGGCATATCTTCCTAGTTTTTTGTGAGCTATAGAATCCAGGTTCTGGACTGGGACCTTCTCTCTCTGGGGCATTAACATTGGGCTGAGGAACCGTTGGCTGGATGCGGTGGACATGGGAGGAGTTGTTGTGTAATTTGAACAGCGGGAAGGGAACTGATGGATGCAGTTGAGCTATTGGAAGCCTTTGAGAAGCTACCCCAGGGATTGAGAGTTCCTCGGTTGGAGTGGTGACAATGGATATTCTTGAAATATATTTAGCCGGGAGACTCTAAATCACAGCCTGGGAGGAGCCTTGACTGTTAGGGAGAAGTGGAAGAATACCCGCATTCTAGCTATATCCACGGAGGAAGCAGTGGAGCGGGCTATCAAAGTCATAAAAGAAAACCAAAAGATACTGATGTTCTATTTATTTGGATCCAGGGCCACGGGTAAAGAGGTTCCTGAGTCTGACATAGATTTCGCCTTTCTAAGTAGCAAGGACTTCTCCTGGGAGGAATACTACTCTTTGCGTGGCCGCCTGAGCAGTGTCCTGGGCACTGACAGGTTCAACCTCCTTTGGCTAAACAAAGCTGATCCCATCATCACCTTTGAAGCTATAGCCACAGGCCGCTCTCTTTATTTCAAAGATTCGGAAACCTTGAATGACTTCGAACTAAAGGCGAAAAAGAATTACTACGACTACAAACATTACCTTGAGAGACGAAGACGTGGTTTATAGGAAGGAGAGCTTGTTAAAAAGAGTTGAAAAACTCAAGGAATATTACTGATAGAGATGGGACACATATGAGGAAAATGAAGGTTCTCCTTTTGCCATTTTGGGAAGTAGTATGGAACACTTAAATTCCATAGATAAAGCTTTGTTGCTTTACACCATGACCTCAGGGCTGGGCGATTATATTGTTATGGGAGATCTGATGCACAAAGTGGAGACCTTGGTGCCAGGGTCGAGTTGCTTGATGGCCCACAGAGGGAACCCCCATGTAGATCTTTGGCCATATGACAATCCTTCTGAGCGGTTTTTCGATGTATACAAACCATGTCAGCTTTCTAGGCTGATAAGGAAGCTTAGGAGAGCACGAAAGGAGGGATTTACCGTTTTCGGTTTACAGATGGCCCCTGGTTCTATCCAGGGTTTCTTTTTCCATCTGTTTTTAAAGCGATTGAAAGCCCTTGACTTTATTGTTGATTTCAATTTGATAAATGCTGATATAATCACTTCCCCTAGGGGAGACTATATCTTGGACCTGCATTTGAATCAGATTAGTGATTTATTTAAAATGACTGTACCAGAGCATTATTTTGGATTAAAATTACCTGTTCAGTCTGATGAATTATCTGACGTTAAAAGGCCTATTGATAAATTTGTAGTGGGAATTCACCCTTGGAGCCGGCGAGGGGATTTATCTTCTTTTGTCTGGCCCTTTGAGAAATGGGTTGATATAATTAATTTTCTAGCCACTAGAAATGTAGACAAGATCACTATATTTGGAAAAGATTCAAAGTTTGATATGTTCAAGAAGATGCTCATAAACAGTGTCTCTTGGCCACTAGACATAGTTAATTATGAATGTTCAAACTCAGTAATTGATCTAATAAAGACCTTACAAAGTTTAGATCTTCTTATTTCAGTTAATACATCAGTAATACATATTGGCTATGCACTTGGATTGGATATGCTTGTTTTAAGCGGACCTTCGTTATGTATGTGGATGCCCAAAGGTGAAAACATAAGGTATGTTTTTGACGAAGATGCTAAATTTCCGGGGGGAGATAAGTTTAGTCTACATTCTGGATTCCCTAGAGTGGAGAGAATCCGCTGTGATCAGGTGATAGAGGCGCTCTCTAAATTTATATAATACCTGGATGGAGGCTGAAGCTATTGTACAGCATATTGCTAAACGCTGATATAATAAAAACCCACAAGACAGGAATAGAAAACTACATCTATAATCTGGTGAGGGGTTTTATAGAAGTAACTTCTGAATCTGAGTATGAATATGAGCTTAGTATCCTAATGAGAAGTAAGAGGATTTTACAAAACCTTTTCTCGGATTTTAAGATTAGAAGAGCGTACTATATCGACAGGATTTTTAATAAATTGATGATATATGATAGAGCAAAAGCCTTCAAAGTGGAAGGTGCATTTCTAAATGTGATAATTGATAAAGAACACGACATTTACCATGAACCTGGGCATATATTGCTTGATATAAAATCAAGATATAAGGTGCTTACTATACACGATTTAGCTACTTTGTATGTTCCTCAATATCACCCAATAAATAGGGTTATGTTCTTCAAAGAAAGGCTTAGAGATGGTGTAGAGAGAGCAGATATAGTAATCGCTGTTTCTAAGTTCACAAAGCAGACGGTAATGGAATTGTTAGGAGTGCCGAGCAATAAAATAATGGTGGTGTATAATGGAATAGATGGTACAAGATTTAGGATTTATAGTGACAAAGAAGTAGGAGAGGTTTTGAATAGGTTAGATTTGCCTAAAAACTATGTTCTTACAGTAGGAACTATAGAGCCAAGGAAAAATTTGATAGGATTGATAGATGCTCATGACAGGTTGCCAAGATTTGTCAGAAAAGAGTTTCCTTTAGTTGTTGTTGGAAGATTAGGTTGGAATTATGAAGAAATTTTGGATAAGATAAGAAAGAAAGAGAATGAAAAAGAGTTGATTTATCTTGGATATATGGACGATAATATGCTCCCTTTTCTCTATTCAGGCGCTGCAATTTTTGTTTATTTGTCTTTCTTTGAAGGTTTTGGCTTACCCGTATTGGAGGCTATGGCTTCCGGAACTCCGGTTATAGCTTCGAACACAACATCTATTCCTGAGATAGTAGATACTGCTGGTCTTTTGGTTGATCCAAGAGACAATGACGAGATAGTAGAAGCTCTTTTAAGCTTAATATACAATGAGAATTTAAGAGAAAGATATAGAATGCTCGGTTTGAAAAGAGCTAACAAATTCTCATGGCGCAAAACAGCTAAAGAAACTTTAGATGTTTATTATAAATTGCTTAACTCATGAAGAGCTTTTGTCAGAGGAGCTTTTTATTAATTCGTAGAGGTCTGAGACATTACTCTCGTGCTGGCTTTTCATCTTTGCCTTGACTAAATCCATGAAATAGAATGGATCTATAGCTATAGCTTTTAAAGTTAAACCTATGGATCTTTTTTCCACTGCTAAGGACAAGAAATATTGGGCTATAAGTCTTGACTGCAATGTTCTATTTTTATCTTCTATCACAAGTGAGTAGTAATCTTTTAATGATCCTACTTCCTTTTTTATTTGCTGGTAACTTAGAGTTCTGGCTGTTGGTATATTAATGATTATTGAAATTACGTCCTTAATCAGTAGTGGATGAGAGATAAATTTTTTCTCCGTAATCTTTCTGAAGTTTTTCTTTGCCTCTTTTTTGTTAGAGAGCATCCATGAACATACTGACGCTCTCCAGTAGAATATATCCATTAACATTTTTTTAATGGCAAGTGGTATCTTGGTATATTTAAGATAGTTAAACGAAATGAAGTAAGCTTCTCTTCTCATAAGCGCATTATAAGCTACACTCTTACTAAGAGAGTGTAGTCGATAAAGGGAAAGAAGAATTGGTACATATTTAAAACGGAATTTGCTGGGTATTGATAACCAGAGATCGTAGTCAAAGCAATAACTTAAATACTCATTAAGAGATGTATGTTTTAAGATTTTTTGCCTGAAGAAAGTTGAAGGTTGAGGGATAAAATCTTCTATAAAAAGCTTTACAGGGTCAAAATCTGCGGTTTTATAGTGGCGGATTTTACATCCAGTTTTGTCAATGTAGAGGCAGTCTCCATAAACTACATCAATATTTTGATTGGACGCTAAGTAGTGAGCGATTTTAGGGATAGCATTTAGTGTGTAAACATCATCTGAGTTTAACCATCCAATTATTATACCTGTTGTTTTTCTAAAGCCTTTGTTTATTGCATGTGCTGGACCTCTGTCTGGTTTGCTTTCCCAATAGGCAATCCATGGCTCGTATTTTTTGATAATTTCTACACTGTTGTCGGTACTGCCTCCGTCGATGATGATATATTCTAAGTTTGGGTACCCCTGGAGAAGGACCGAGCGGATGGTTTCTTCTATAAATTGGCCCTGGTTAAAACTAGGGGTGACTATGCTCACCTTGGGCCATGGTTTTCCGTCTGGCATGGTGTCGGGAAGCTGGAGACTCTCCTCTGTCCATGGCCAGCCCGTCTTGTCTGGTGGTGGGGGGGGGAGCTCTTTTAGTGTCGGACAGCGCATAAATGTTTTCTTTTCTTTTTCTCTTTCCAGTCTCGAAGTATTTCCGAATACCAACTTAAATATTTGTCTACCATTATATTTAAATCGAATCTTTTTTTTGCTTTGGCTGCGGCTTGTTTACTCATTTTTTGATATAAAGATTTGTCTTTCAAGATGTTAATAACTGCTTCAGCCATGGCTTGGGCATTTTCTGGAAGAATAAGAAATCCTGTCTCTCCGTTCTCAATTTGCTCGGGGATCCCCCCTACCGCCGTGGCCACTACTGGCGTGCCACAGGCGAGGGCCTCAAGGATAGTGATTGGAAATGTATCGGCCTCGATTTTGGCGGCGTGTAAAAAGATGTCTGCTGCCTGATAGAAACGGGCAACCGTTGCCGGATCCTTCTGGTAGACAATGAACTGCGCTTCTGTCTGTCCGATGCTCTCTGGTTTCTGTTCTTCGCCCAGGCAAACCCAAATGACCCGTTCATTCGGTAGACGTTCTGCCACTCGTATCATCCCCGCTTCCAAAGTGGCGTAATCTTTCCAAGGGTTGCTCCGAGTTGCATTACCGACGCAGAGTAGTACCTTGGCTTCTTGTGGGATGTCAAGAGCAGCCCGCGCTTCTCGTTGGTCACCTGGATGAAAGATCTCCGAGTCCACGCCGTTGGGGATAACTCGGCTTTCCACAATGGCGGGGGCCAGGATGGATTGTTCTACTTTACGCATCAGCCACCGGCTCGGAGTGGCAATGTATAGGTGGCTTTTGGCGTAAATATTCCGCTTGCGCCTCCAGTTGTAGGCAGTGGCGTCACGTTTGATAGCTGGATAGATGGACAAGTCGGGACATTGTTTGCAGCCGGTCTTCCACTGGTCACAATCAAACGAATGGGCGCAGTGTCCGCTGAGCAGCCAGGCATCGTGGAGCGTTAGAATTACCGGTATCTGTTGGCTCAGCCAGGGGAGTGCTCTCAAATCGAAGTAGTCACCGTGGAGGTTGTGACAATGTAAGATCTCTGGAGGCTCAGGTGTCAATTCTAAAAGCCTCCATGTGCCAGGGAAGTTGAAGTCTTCATGTCCTAATAAGATCTCCGCTGCTCGTTTTGGCTGCCCAATCATGGGAATCCAGCCTTGCAATCTGTCTGGTCCGTGAATCTTTTTAATTAGCGGAGAAAGCGTGTTTCCAATGCCAATCCACAAATGAGCCCATTTGCCTCGGCAATCAGTGTTGGGGATGGCTAAAACATCAGATAAGCAGCTTTTTTTGTAGCCCACAGCCAACCACGATGATAGTCCACGCTGCCTGTAGGCTTGAAAAAGATTCCATGCTATCCTCTCTGCGCCGCCACCTATATCAAAGGTGTTGACTTGAAGGATGTTAAATTTTTTCGATAGCATGTTTAATTTTCCTTTTTATCTGTTCCTCTAAATTACGCATATGATAGACTTGTTTGCTTATAGGAGTGATCATCTTAAGCATTGCGCATTTTAGGGAATAACTTTGAGATTGTAAAAGCTGCTCAACGTCATTTGTATGTCTCAGTTCTATGTTTATTCTTCCTTCTTTTATGTCTTGTTGTAAACAGAGGATTTCTGGAGGGTGTTGTCCCTGAAATCGCTCTAGCCAACTTGAATGCTGGTAGACATTGTGTACTCGAAAAGGGTTTTTCAAGTTAAGATAATTATTATACATCCACTTCATGATGTCTTTTGCGTGAGTAGCCCAGTTCGCTTGACTATAGTAAACACATTTATCTGTTACTTGTTTGGGAAAAACCAGTGAATAATGGTAAAGAAAGACACCTTGTTGAGCTAATTGAGTGCCGTCAATCCATTTTAATGTACGTAGATCCCTCCCGTGGGCATCATGAACAGTAGGGGGTCTGTGAGTTGCGTAGCAGTAACTGGGATCCCATTTAAAGAGGCGATGATATATTCTAGCTCCCCATCGAAGATACCACCCATCGGCTACGTAATCAAAACCTCCCCAGAAGGTGATTTGTTTAAAAGATACGGCCGTTATTTCAGGATCGTTCTGCAACATCTTAAGGATAAACTGCATGTCGTTAGGTTTATAAAATTCATCAATGTCCACTTGCCAAAGATAATCTCCGGTGGCTCGTTTGGCGCACGCCCGAGACATTTCGTCTTTTTCCCCTGGCCAAAAGCCGTTAGGGTATCCTTCGTCTTCTGCTGTGACTATGGTAACTTTATTTTCTGGATCTTCTTGTTCTTTAAATTTTCTGAGAACCTCTAGGGTGCCGTCTGTGGAGTGTCCGTTTGGGGTGGAGATGCTTGCTGCTGCAGGAACTGCCCCTTCGACTACTATGATTTGGTGGGCGAAGGGGTAAAGAGCTCGAAGGTTGTAGCGCGTGAATGGCTCTCCGTTTAGTACAATAATTCCGAAAGAAATTTTAGGATAAGCCATGGAGTTTATATTCCGTTCTTATCTTGTGATACGTTAATCTGGTTTGGATAAATCTCGATTAAACCTAGTTCTGAGAGCGAGATTTTTAAATTTTTTTGGGAGATATTTAACATATTTTCTCTTAGTTTTTTAAGGTGTCTTCTTTTTGAATTCAGAGTTTCTTTATCGCTATATATGGCTTTTTTCATTGCTTTATATAGTTCACCATCATTGTAGATAAAGGAGGAATCTTCTATTTCATAGAGCTTAGCGAGATCTTTATGAACTATAGGAATCAAACTTGATCCAAGTGCTATTGAGATGGAAGACGTTATTTTATATGAAAAGTATGGGTTGTATTTTTCAGATGTGCGATCTAGCAAAGGCAAAATGAACTGTGCTTTTTTGATCATGTTGAAGTAATCCCGGTATGATAGATTTTTGTCACTAAGCAATATGTGTCTTGAGAGGTTTCTCTTGTGGATCTTCTTTTTGAAAACAGTTCCATCTAGTGTGTTATTTCTTCCAATTAGCATTACAATAAAATGATCGATTCCATCTGAGAGGAGTGACTCAACTGATTCAATCAGTGAATCATAATTTCTTCTACTATATTCAAGGTTTCCTTGCACGCAAAATATAGGTCTTCGCGTTGTTATATTTTTGAAACTGCCTAGATATAGCGGTGCAATCCATGATGCCTTGATTTGTTTGTTGAGGTAGGAGACAATATGCTTGGCTAGGACTATTGGAATTCGATTGGCTGTGGAGAAAAAGCTTATGTACTCGTGGTCTTCTATTAACAAATTGGCATTATGTACTACTGCTAATGTAGGTATATGCAACTTTGAGGCTTCAAACATTATACTTTTAGGCTCTAAACTATTTATTATAATAAAATCATAGTCTTTGTATTTTTTTATTTTTGCAGATAACTTAAATGTTAGCTTATCGCTTCTTTTTAATGAATAGCGAAGATTACTGCAATAATAAAACACATTATTTTTTATTCCTTCTCTGGAAGTGTACACGTCAACCTTGATCCCTAATTTATTTAATAGATAAGCGAAAGTTGGCAAGGTTTCTTGGTGATAGAAATTGTGTTCAATAAGGGCGCACTTCACTTTATCTTTTTGTTCTTTTGAATAAAGTTTTCCAAATACCACTAATTTTGCCTTTTAAGAATTTAGTAAAGTTTATGTTTGCTGCATCGGCCAAAAGGCTAGTTAGGCGTTCCCCAGCTGAAGGTATATATCCATGTATTATTTGGATTGATATGGTTTCTGCATGCATCTTTAAGCGTTGATCTTGAGTTTTGGCTGTTCTGTGGATGGTAGCAACTGATATGATATCACTTATTCCAGCGAATCTACCAACTTTGGATAATTTAAGCCATAAATCAAAATCCATAGCAAATTTGAGGTTCTCATTTAGTCCGTTTACCCTGAAAAAGGCCTCACGGTTAAAAAAACAAGATGGTTGATAAAAGTGTGTCTTATATCCCCATCTAGAAAAATCTGGTAAATCAAGTCCTTTAGGAATCACTATTGATAGTATCTTTCCGTCAGGGTTTTCGAGCTGGCAACCACCAACCCAAGCGACTGCATAAGGATTCTTATTGACTTCCCTAATGATCCTGGAAATGGCATTTGCTAAATATCTGTCATCCGAGTTCAACCAGGCGATAATCTCTCCCGTGGCGCGTTTGAAGCCTTTGTTTATTGCATGTGCTTGCCCTCTATCTTTCTTACTTTCCCAATAGGTAATCCACGGCTCGTATTTTTTGATAATTTCTATGCTATTGTCTGTAGAACCACCATCCATGATGATATACTCTAAGTTTGGATACCCCTGGAGGAGGGCTGAGCGGATGGTTTCTTCTATAAATTGGCCCTGGTTCAGGCTAGGGGTGACTATGCTCACCCTGGGCCATGGGCGTCCGTCTGGCATGGTGTCGGGAAGCTGGGGACTCTCTTCCGTCCAGGGCCAGCCGGTCTTGCCCGGCGGTGAAGGAGGCAATTCATATAATCTTGGACAACGCATAATTACACCAGGATTTGTCTATATGATTTGGACTCAGAGGGTTGTGCGCTGCAAAGGGTTCTGTCGTGAAACGCTCACCCTCCGGGCTTCTCGGGTCTAAGCCCGCTTTTTTGACCGAGATCTTTTGTTAAGTTTAAGTATGAACCCAATACCCTACAACAGTTATGGGCTTCTGCTTTTGAATGCTAATATAAGCGGCTGTCAAGTCAAGGGGCTATGTTCTCTTTTGGACCCACTTGGAGTGGGCTGATTCATGGAGTTCCGCTGTGACAACAAGGGTTATAAATATATCCTGACAAAGATGGCCCCCAGGAGGATGGCTCCCGAGGCGAGGAGGTGGGGGTCTTTGAAGAAGGTTTTTATGGGATCACTCCCCTGGTCTTCTCTCAAAAGCTGGAGGTAGCGCAGGATACCGTATACCGCTGGTATGGCCGTGAAGACTAAACCCTGTCCCCTCTCCACGGTATAAAGGATGTAGGTGATTAAGGCGGAGGCTGAGGTGAGGAGAAGGGCATTGTCCAGGAAGTCTATTGTGTAATTGGTAAGGGTGGGCCTGTGATTGGAGGCTTGAAGACCCAGCATGGAGAGTTCTGCCCGCCTCTTGCCCATGGATATGAGGAGGGCCATGAGGAAGACGGTGATGAGGAGCCAAGAGGATGCTGGGATGCCTGTGGCCCCCTCTCCGGCCATGACCCTTAGCAGGTAGCCAATGGCCACCAGGAATATGTCCAGGAGGGTTACCCTTTTTAGGCCCAGGGAGTAGGTGCCGCTGATGGCAATGTACGAGAGGAGGATGAGAAGGAATCTCCTTGGCAGGAGCAGGGCCAAGAGGAGTGAAGGTACGATCAGGGAGAGGGCGAGCTTTGCGCCTTCCCTCCTTGTCACCTTGCCCTGGGCCATGAGGCGGTTCCTTTTTGACGGGTGTTGTCTGTCCAGATCCACGTCCATGAGATCGTTGAAGATATACATGGCGCTGGCAGCCAGGGAGAAGGAGACAAAGGCCACGAGAGTGGCCGTCAGGATTTTTATCTGGAGGAGCTGGCCTGCGAAGAAAGGGACGGCAAAGATGAGGATGTTTTTGAACCACTGGTGGATTCTCAGGAGACTTTTTAGTTCTTCGGTTTTGAGATTCACTCCTTTCCCCTTTATAACTTTGTCTAAATCTTCTAAGGTTTTTAACAACCGGTGGCAAGGGGATAGAGGATGGGAAGCTCGGCTCGTGTTGCAGTGGTGGGGGACCTGATCCTGGACGAGTATGTCCTGGGTATCCCCGAGAGGATCTCTCCAGAGGCTCCTGTGCCCGTGGCCCGGGTGGAGTCCAGGCATTATTGCCTTGGTGGAGCGGCCAATGTTGCTGCCAATGCCCGGGCTTTGGGAGCGGAGGTGGTGCTCTTTGGAACGGTGGGGGATGATGAGGAGGGAAGGGTTCTCGTGGACATGGCTGAGAACGGGGGCGTGGACCCCCGGGGGATTGTGGTGGATCCCTCCCGGCCTACCACCCTTAAAACTAGGGTGGTGGCCCTTCCTACCCGCCAGCAGCTTCTGCGTCTCGACAGGGAGGAGGCAAGGGCCATTGCCCAGGGGCTGGTGGAGGAGATTTTAGTGAGGATGGAGAGGGCCGGGTCTTTTCAAACCATTCTGGTTTCGGATTACAGGAAGGGCCTGTTAATTCCCGGCCTGGTGGAGAGGATCGGGGAGAAGTTCTCTCAAGTACCCGTGCTGGTGGATCCCAAGGGAGATGACTACGCCCTTTACCGGGGAGCCTATATGGTGAAGCCCAACAGGCGGGAGGCCCTGGCCTTGGCACCCACCCTGGAGGGGGGCGTGGAGAGAATATTTGTCGCCACGGGGTGCCCCTGGACTCTGGTGACCCTGGGCGACCAGGGTATGGTCCTTTTCTCCAGGAAGGGAGAGAAGAGGGAATTCCCCGCCAGGGCCCGGGAGGTATACGATGTGACTGGCGCCGGGGATACGGTTCTTGCTGCTCTGGGCGTCTTTATTGGGGAAGGGATGGCTGTGGAGGAGGCCGTCTCTCTGGCCAATGTGGCGGCTGGCCTGGCGGTGGAGAAGGTGGGCACGGCGGTGGTGGCCCGGGAAGAGGTTGAGAGGGCCTTGCTGGGTGAGGGGAAGGTCTTTTCTCCCATGGTGTTGAAGGGAATAGTGGAGGGTTTGAAGGCTCGGGGCAAGAGGATCGTCTTTACCAACGGGTGTTTCGATGTCCTCCATCCGGGCCATCTGGATCTTTTGCGAAGGGCCAGGGCTGAGGGAGATGTGCTGGTGGTGGCCATCAACAGTGACGATTCCGTGAGGAGGCTCAAAGGAGAAAACAGGCCCATTTTCTCCCAGGAAGAGAGGGCCATGCTCCTGGCCGGTCTGGAGTTCGTGGATTTTGTTACTTTTTTTGAGGAGGATACGCCTTATGAGGTAATCTCCCTCTTGAGACCCCATGTGTTGGTGAAGGGGAGGGATTACAGGCTGGAGGAGGTGGTGGGGAGGGACCTGGTGGAGGAGGTGATTCTGGTTCCCCTGAAGGAGGGTTATTCCACCACCCGGCTCATAGAGAGGATCAAGAATGCGGGACTTCATTGAGGCCAAGTGGAGGGAGCATATCCACCTCTTCCAGGTCTTGCCTTCCCTCTTTGAGGGGATGGAGGACCTGGCCGGGAGGTTGAGGGAGGTTCTGGGAGGGGGAGGCAAGGTCCTGGTCTTTGGTAATGGAGGTTCGGCGGCATCGGCCCAGCATTTCGCCTCGGAGCTGGTGGGGAGGCTGGTGAAGGGGGATGCCTTCCATTATCCTGCCCTGGCCCTCACTACGGATTCTTTTCTACTTACGGCCCTGGCCAACGATTACGGATACCAAGAGGTCTTTTCCAGGCAGATAGAGGTGCTGGGACGCAGGGGGGATATGGCCCTGGGCATCACTACCAGCGGCAGGTCTCCCAATGTGTTGAAGGCCCTGGAGGCGGCTAAGGATATGGGGCTGGTAACGGTGGGTCTTACGGGAGGAGATGGGCTGGCTTTAAAGGTAGACCTGGAGTTGAGAGTTCCTTCCCACGACACTCCCAGGATCCAGGAGGCCCATGATTTCATCCTCCATACCGTGGCGGCGGCAGTGAAGCTTCCCTCTTGACGGGGAGATGGATCTCTCTCTTTTCCTAAAGGGACTCGACAACAGGCTCGTTCGGCATCTCATGAGGGGTTTATCCCCTTTGCCCTTTAGAGAGATTCCCGGGAAGCTGGAAAGGGTGCTGGTCATCCGCCCCGGGGGCTTGGGGGATGCCCTGCTGGTTTTACCCTTCATGATGGCTTTGAGGGCCCTTTACCCCCGGGCAGATCTTTGGGTTTTGGCCGAACCCCGGAATGCCCAGCCCTTCTCTCTCCTGCCCTTTCCGTGTAGGGTGCTCCTCTACACCTGTCCCTGGGAACTGGCTTCCCTTTTGTTAGGACCCTCCTTTGACGCTGTGATAGACACGGAACAGTGGTACGGCCTCTCGGCCCTGGTGGCCAGGTTTGCCAGGAGTCCCTTCAGGGTGGGCTTTGGAACCAATGTCCGAAAGGGATGCTTCAATGTATCTGTGGATTACTGCCAGGAGGAGTACGAGGCCCAGGTCTTTTTCAGGCTTCTTGAGCCCTGGAGAAAGGAGTTTCTCTGGTGGGAGTGGCTCCCTCCCGTGCTGGACTCTGGAGGGAAGAAAGAGGATTCCTGGATAGCCATATTTCCGGGGGCGTCCCATCCTTCCCGGAGGTGGGGGAAGGACCGTTATCTGGAGGTGGCCAGGTTCCTGGTGGGTATGGGATTGAAGGTGGCCGTGGTGGGTGGTCCGGGAGAGAAGGAAGAGGGGGAGTATGTGGCTTCTGCCTTGTCTCCTGGGAGGGTGGCCAATGCCACGGGGGCCCGTTCTTTGAGGGAGAGCATGGAGATTCTGGGCCGCTGCAGGGGACTGGTGACCGCCGATTCGGGTATCATGCACTTGGCGGCCCTCATGGGGTTGCCTACCCTTTCCCTCTTCGGTCCGGGTATCGTGGAGAAGTGGGCACCCAGGGGTAAGGGGCACATGGTGGTGAAGCTGGATCTGCCCTGTTCCCCCTGCACCCGCTTTGGCACCGTGCCTCCGTGTCCTCGGGACTTCGCATGTATGAGGGATCTGACCCCTGATATGGTGATAGAGGCCCTAAAGGATTTTCTAAGAAATCTGGGTATTTAGTGCCCTGAGGATTCTTTTCCTGGTTTCTTTGTACACAGAGCCTCTAGTCCATCTCTTGGACCAGCTTGATGAGGACTTTGTTTTCTTTTCTCATTGGTGCCGCTCCCTTGGGGAGAAGGTATCAGCTGCCGGGCTCGTTGGCAAACCCGTGGATAATCTGGTTGATGGCCTTTAGGAGATCTATCTCCTCGTTCAGTAGGATGGTCCGGCAGCCAGCCCGTTTCCCTGCCTCTACGTCCCGGGGACTGTCCCCTATCATCCACGACCGGGAGAGGTCTATCCCCAGCTCTTTGGCAGCCTGAAGGAGAAGTCCAGGCTGGGGTTTTCTGCAAGAGCATACCCGGCGATAGGCTTTTACAGTGGCCTCCGGGTGGTGGGGGCAATAGTAGAAGGCGTCTACCCCGGTCCCCTCTCTGGTCAGGATCCGGTTTAGATGGCGGTTGAAGGCTTTCACGTCCTCTTCGCTGAAGTATCCCCGGGCCACTCCCGACTGATTGGTGATCACCACCACCAGGAATCCCGCTTCTTTGGCCATCTTTATGGCCTGGGCTGCCCCGGGCAGGAGCTCCAGATCCTCCCCTTTGTGGACGAATCCTTTGTCGGCAATGATGGTGCCGTCCCTGTCCAGAAAGATGGCCTTTTTCATGTTCATAGGTTAGCCTGCTGGACAGGGGCCTAGTCAAGGTGGGATTTTAGTTTTTTAATCTTCCTTGTGAAGCTTCCTTTTTTTCTCTACCATCTGGAACATGGGTGAGTTGTGCCAGGTGGTCTTTTTTCTGCCCTTGAGCAAGGCCTACACTTACAGGGTCCCTCCTGCCCTGGAGCCCCGGGTGGTGATGGGATCCAGGGTGTTGGCTCCCCTGGGCAAGAGGAGAGAGGTGGGGGTGGTGGTGGCCCTGGGGGGAGAGGCGCCCGGGGAGGTTAAGGATCTGGAGGAGGTCCTGGACCATGGTCCCACCCTTTCCCGCACCATTCTGGAGCTCACCCAATGGGCTGCCAGGTACTATCTGGAGCCCTGGGGGCTGTATCTCAGGGGAGCCCTCCCTCCCCATCTCAGGCACAAGGGCCTTCCCCGGCTACCCAGGGAGAAGTGGGTGGTCTTCAGGCATGGAGAGGGAGACCTTACTCCCAGGCAGAGGGAGTTGCTGGAGAGGCTGGAAAGGGTGGGGAGGGCGTCTTTGAAGGTGGTTTTGAAGGAGTGGGGCTTCGGCCGGGATCTGGTGAGGCGCCTGGAATCCAGGGGGTGGGTGGTTCTGGAGGAGAGGGAGGTGGAGGGGCTCTCTCCTTTCCCTCTGGCCCCCCGGGAAGAGGCCCATACCCTTACATCAGCTCAGAAAAGGGTTTACGATGAAGTGTGGGGGTCCTTTGGCACCTTTTCCCCCTTTCTTCTCCATGGTGTTACAGGCAGCGGAAAAACGGAGCTCTACCTCCAGTGGGGGAAGAGATGCCTGGAAAAGGGGAAGGGGCTTTTGGTCCTTATTCCCGAGATCTCCCTCACCCCTCAGTACATCGCCAGGTTCACTGCCCGGTTCGGTAAAGAAGTGGCCGTACTCCATAGCGGTTTAACGGACAGGGAGAGGCTGGTGGAATGGCTCAGGATTAAAAGGGGAGAATCCCGGGTGGTTTTGGGGACCCGTTCCGCCCTCTTTGCCCCCATGGGGGAAGTGGGCCTCATAGTGGTGGATGAAGAGCATGACACTTCCTTCAAGCAGGAGGAGTCTCCCCGCTACAACGCCAGGGATCTGGCGGTGGTGAGGGCCAAGCTGGAGGGATGCCCTGTGGTCCTGGCATCTGCCACCCCTTCCCTGGAGAGCTACCACAATGCTTTGAAGGGGCGTTATGTGTTGCTGGAGCTTCCCCGGCGTATAGGAGGGACCCTGCCCCAGGTGAAGGTGGTGGACATGGCCGGGGAGAAGGGTCTCTTCTCCAGGGCTTTCGTAGAGGGACTGAAGAGGGCTCTGGGCGCTGGGGGCCAGGGATTGGTGCTCCTCAACAGGAGGGGGTATGCCCCTTTCCTGTTGTGTGCCGCCTGTGGAAAGGTCCTCAAGTGTCCCAACTGTGACATCACCCTCACCTATCACAGGGATCCTCCCATGTTGAGATGCCACTACTGCGGCCACAGTGAGTCTCCCGTGGATCACTGCCCCGGGTGCGGGAGGGAGATGAGACCCCTGGGGGTTGGTATCCAGAGGGTGGCCGAAGAGCTGGAGACCCTTTTTCCCCATGCCCAGGTAGGACGGATGGACAAGGATGCCCTCAAGGGCAGAAAGGCCCACTGGGAGGTGCTGGGGGCCCTGGAAAAGGGAGAGATTCAAATCCTTTTGGGGACCCAGATGGTGGCCAAGGGCCATCACTATCCCCGCATCTCCTTTGTGGGGGTGGTCCTGGCCGACGTGGGCCTCCATCTTCCCGATTTCAGGGCGGCGGAGCGCACCTTCCAGCTCCTCACCCAGGTGGTGGGCAGGGCGGGAAGAGAGGGGAAGGGGATGGCCGTGATCCAGACCTACATGCCTTCCCATCCTTCCATGGTTTACGCTGCCCGTCAGGACTATAGGGGTTTTGCTAAAGAAGAGCTGGAGCGTCGGCGAACCCTGGGATACCCTCCATTTTCCCATATGGCCAGGGTCCTTTTTACCGGCACCAGCAGGGAAAAGGTGGAAGGGGTGGCCCGCCAAGTGGCCGGGGATCTGGTTGGGGGAGCCAGAGGACTGGAGATCCTGGGTCCCGCCCCTGCCCCCCTGGTTCGTCTTAAGAATCGATTCAGGTGGCATATTATTGTAAGGAGCCGGAGCCGCAAAAACATTCTGGCAGTTCTTTCAAATCTCCCTCGAAGGATGGGGAGTGTGAAGGTCCAGGTAGACATGGACCCTTATGGGGTAATGTGAGGGATTTTTTACCCTTGACATATTCCTTTTGATGGGATTAATAGCCAGATGAACCGCTTGGATCCCTTGGATGTGGGGGACCGGGACGGGAGGATGAGGTTCATGAGGCCTTTCGGACTCGGTCCGGAAGGCCTTTTTAGTTGAGGGAGGTGCCTATGGCCCGGGTTACCACGCTGGAGTTGAAGAGGAAGAAGGAGGCTGGGGAGCCTATCACCATGCTCACGGCCTATGATTACCCCTTTGCCCAGATGGTGGATGAGGCGGGGGTGGACATCATCCTGGTGGGAGACTCCCTGGGCATGGTGGTTTTGGGATACGACTCCACCCTGCCCGTGACCCAGGAGGATATGCTCCGGCACACGGCGGCTGTGGCCAGGGGCACCAAGAGGGCCATGGTGGTGGCGGACATGCCCTTCATGACCTATCAGGTGAGTCCCGAGCAGGCCCTGGAGAACGCAGGCCAGCTGGTGAAGGAGGCTGGGGCCCATGCCGTGAAGCTGGAGGGGGGCGACCCAGTCCTGGATACCATCAGGAAGATCGTGGATGCCGGCATCCCCGTCATGGGACATCTGGGTCTCACCCCCCAGTCCATTCACAAACTGGGGGGCTACCGGGTCCAGGGCAGGGAGAAGGAGACAGCGGAGCGCCTGAAGAGGGAAGCCAAGGCCCTGGAGGAGGCGGGTTGTTTCTCCATGGTCCTGGAGGCCGTTCCCTCTTGGCTTGCCAAGGAGGTTACCGGAGCCGTGTCGGTGCCCACCATAGGCATCGGGGCGGGGCTCCACTGTGACGGCCAGGTCCTGGTCCTCCACGACGTTTTGGGCATCTTCCAGGAGTTCAAGCCCAAGTTCGTGAAGAGGTACGCCAATCTCAGGGAGGAGGCCCTCAAGGCCCTCCGGGAGTATGTGAAGGAGGTTCAGGAGGGCAAATTCCCCACGGCCGAGTACAGCTATGAGTGAGGGCGGGACCATGGACCTGGTGGAATCGGTATCCCGGATGATGGACCTCTCCCGGCACTGGCGCCAGGAGGGCAAGACCATCGGTTTTGTGCCCACCATGGGCTATCTCCACGAGGGCCATTTGAGCCTGGTGCGCCAGGCCCGAAGGGAGAACGATGTGGTGGTGGTCTCCATCTTTGTGAATCCCACCCAGTTTGGGCCCGGGGAGGATTTCGAGAGATACCCCAGGGACCTGAAGCGGGATATGGGTCTCCTGGAGCCCATAGGTGTGGAGACCGTCTTCGTCCCTTCCGTGGAGGATATGTACCCGCCGGGGTACCGGACCTACGTGGAGGTGGAGGATATCACCACCCGCCTGTGCGGGGCCTCCCGGCCCGGCCATTTCCGGGGGGTGACCACTGTGTGTTGCAAGCTCTTCAATATAGTGAGGCCCCATAGGGCCTACTTTGGCAAGAAGGACTTCCAGCAGTACGTGGTGTTGCGCACCATGGTGGCCGATCTCAACATGGACCTGGAGATAGTGCCCATGCCCATAGTGAGGGAACCCGGCGGCCTGGCCATGAGCTCCAGGAACACCTATCTCAACCAGGAAGAGCGGAAGGCGGCCCTCTGCCTCTCCAGGTCTCTCAAGAGAGCCCAGGAGCTCTTTGCCCAGGGGGAGAGGAGGGCCCGGGTGATCAGGGAAGAGGTGGAGAAAATGATCCGGGCTGAGCCCCTGGCCAACATAGACTATGTGGAGGTGGTGGACCCTGACACCTTTCTGCCCGTGGAAGAAGTGGAGAAAGGGACCCTGGTGGCCCTGGCGGTGAAGGTGGGACCTGCCAGGCTCATAGACAACACCCAGCTGGGGGTGGACAGGATTTGAGGGCTGTAGATGGTGGAATTCTTGAACTTTGAACATAGAACGTTGAACGGCTTTTATACAAGGGAGGGCGAGTCATGATGCGCAGGATGTTTCTGGCCAAGATCCACAGGGCTACGGTGACGGAGGCCAATCTCAACTATGTGGGAAGCATCACCATAGACGCCGATCTTTTAAATGCCAGTGGTATTCTGCCCTACGAGGTGGTGGAGATCTGGGACATCACCAACGGTGAGCGGTTCAACACCTACGTGATTGAGGGTCCTGCCGGTTCGGGGGTCATCTGCCTCAACGGTGCCGCCGCCAGAAAGGTGGCCGTGGGCGACAAGGTGATCATTGCCGCCTATGCCCAGGCCACGGAGGAGGAGGCCAGGAACTGGAAGCCTACGGTGGTCCTGGTGGACGACAACAACAGGATCGTAGAGGTGAAGAGGGAAGGGGAGGATCCCTTCACCGTTTACGCAGCCTGAGAGGGTCCGGGACCGGGAAAGGGTGTCATCACCCTTCCTCTTTGGAGCTGTCGGCCTCTTCTTCCAGTTTATTGGTAGTGAACCGGCACTTGGGGTAGTTGCTGCATCCGTAGAAGAGTCGGCCTCCCCTGCCCCTGCGTTTTACCAGGAACCCGTTACACCCTTTCATGGGGCAGGGGTGGGATTTGTCGGGTTCAGCCTTCTGGATTCGCTCGCCGTTGGAGTCCAGGGGAATTATGTTGCGACATTGGGGATAGCCTGAACACCCCAGGAACCTGCCGTGGCGGGACCATCTCTCCACCATGGGTTTGCCGCACTTGTCGCAGGTGATGTTGGTGGTCTTTCCCGTTTTTTTCACCCTCTCCATATTCTCTTCTGCCACCTTGAGCTCGTTCACGAAGGGGGCATAGAACTCTTTAAGGGTTTCCACCCATTCCCTTCTGCCTTCCTCGATTTGATCTAGGGACTCTTCCATCTGGGCGGTGAAGCCTACGTCCAATATGCGGGGGAAGAACTTGACCAGCAGCTCATTGACGGTGCGTCCCAGGATGGTGGGGTAGAGGCGTTTCTGTCTCTTCTCCACGTAGCCGCGCTCCTGGATGGTGGAGAGGATGGTGGCGTAGGTGCTGGGCCTGCCTATGCCTTTCTCTTCCAGGGTCTTCACCAGGGTGGCTTCCGTGTACCTTGGAGGTGGCTGGGTGAAGTGCTGCTTGGGTTCCAGCTTCAGGAGGGTCAGCTCCTCTCCTTCTTCCAGGGGAGGAAGGGTGGAGGTTTCTTCCTCGCCGTTGGCCTGTTCGTCTTTTCCTTCGGTGTAGAGAACGGTGTAGCCGGGGAACTTGAGGACGCGTCCGGTGGCCCTGAAGATGGCATCCTTGGCCTGGATATCCACGGTGGTGACGTCGTAGACGGCGGGTCGCATCTGGCTGGCCATGAAACGGTCCCAGATGAGTCTGTAGAGTTTCCAGTGGTCTCCGGGGAGGATGCCCTTTAGAGAGTCGGGAGTCCTGGCGGGTTCCGTGGGTCTGATGGCTTCGTGGGCCTCCTGGGCGCTCTTCTTGCTCTTGTACTGGGGAGCCCTAGGAGGGAGGTGCTCTTGGCCCCAGAGGGTTTTTATCAAGGTCCTGGCCTTCTTCTGGGCTTCTGGGGAGACCCTCACCGAGTCCGTTCTCATGTAGGTGATGAGACCCACGGGACCTTCTTCTCCTAGATCCATACCCTCGTAGAGTTGCTGGGCCAGGAGCATGGTCTTCTTGGCGGTGAAGCCCAGTTTCCTGGCGGCTTCCTGTTGAAGGGTGGAAGTGATGAAGGGGGGCTTGGGATTGTCCTTCCGCTCTCTCTTTTCTACTTTTACCACCCGGTAGGTGGCCCCTTCCAGGTGCTGGAGGACCTCATCTACTGCCTCTTTTTTGGGGAGTCCCGCTTTTTTGCTGTTGAATTTGAAGAGCTTGGCCGTGAAAGGGGGCGAGGTTTGGGGACGCTGGAGGTGGGCCGTCAGGGTCCAGTATTCCCGGGGAACGAACTTCTCTATCTCCTCTTCCCTTTCGCAGATGAGACGCACGGCCACCGATTGGACCCGGCCTGCCGATAAACCCCTCTCCACTTTGCGCCATAGGAGGGGAGAGAGGGAATAGCCCACCAGCCGGTCCAGGATGCGCCGGGCCTGCTGGGCGTTCACCTTGTTCATGTCTATGGGTCCGGGGTGTTTCAGGGCTTCTCTCACGGCGCCTTTGGTGATCTCGTAGAACAGGATGCGCTTCACCTTCTCCTGGTCCCGCTTATTGAGGGATTGGGCGATGTGCCAGGCAATGGCTTCCCCTTCCCTGTCGGGGTCTGAGGCTAGATAGACTTCTTCAGCCTCTTTGGCGGCCTTTCGTAGCTCCTTCAGGACCTTTTCTTTCCCCTTTATGGTGACGTAGGTGGGTTTGAATCCATCTTCCACGTTGACTCCCAGTTTGCTCTTGGGCAGGTCCTTTACGTGGCCCATACTGGCTTTGACCTGGAATCCGCGGCCCAGGTACTTGTTGAGGGTCCGTGCTTTGGCTGGTGACTCTACTATGACCAGTTTCTTCATGCCCCTTTTCCTTCTTTAAAGATTTTGTGTATTGGCAGGTTTCCTTTTTGACAAGGATCTATTATGGCCCTTTTCTCTTGAATGCAAGAAAAAACCCTCTCCCTACCGGTGCTCTTTCACTGGAATAACGGCATCCCTTGCCTTGTGGGAGAGGGCGGCTTGATCTGTTGTCTATTCTTATCCTACCTGGCTGGCCTCCTCTTGGGTTTGAAGGGGAGTTTCCGACCACTTGCCCGAGACCCGTTCCAGGAACTCTTCCTTGAAATAGTCCAGGGCGCTTTTCACGGGCAGAATGGGGGACTGTCCCAGGGGACACAGGGAAGAGATCTGCATGTTATCCGAGACTTGAAGGAGCAGGTCCAGGTCTTTCGGAGTGCCCAGGCCCCTCACTATTCGGTCCATTATGGTGAGGAGGGCCCTGGTTCCCATCCTGCAGGGTGTGCACTGCCCGCATGATTCGTGTTCGAAGAAGGAGAGGATGGAGTGTAAAAGCACTACCACCGAGGTTTCTTCATCCATGACCAGGATGGCCCCGGAACCCAGCACGGCGGCGTACTCTTTCAGGCTGTCATAATCCATCTGCACGTCCAGCTGGGACTCGTTGAGGAAGGCACCAGCGGCCCCTCCTACCAGGGCTCCTTTGAACTTTTTGCCCTTTCTGATGCCCCCGCCGTACTCGAAAATGATGTCTCTCAGTGTGGTGCCCATCTCCACTTCAATGAGGCCCGGGGTCTCTATGTGCCCCAGGATGGTGTATACCTTGGTTCCGGGGCAGGTGGGGGTGCCAAAGGACCGGTACCAGTCTGCTCCGTTGAGAATGATGGGGGGGATGTTGGAGAGGGTTTCCACGTTGTTCACCACGGTGGGCTTGCCCCATAGTCCCTTCTGGGCGGGGAAGGGGGGCTTGAGTCTGGGCTGGCCCCGCTTCCCTTCTATGGATTCGATGAGGGCCGTCTCCTCTCCGCACACATAGGCCCCGGCCCCCTTCTTTATCTCCAGATGGAAGGTGATACCCGATTCCAGAATGTTGTCTCCCAGGAGGTTTTCTTTGTAGGCTTGTTCTATGGCTTTGCTCAGACGGTCTATGGAGAGGGCGTACTCTCCCCTGATATAGACGTACCCTTTGGTGGCCCCAATGGCGTAGCCCGCCAGGATCATTCCCTCGATGAGCCTGTGGGGATCTCCTTCCAGGATGAGTCTGTCCTTGAAGGTGCCGGGCTCCCCCTCGTCGGCGTTGCAGATTAGGAACTTCTGGGGGGCGGGGGGAATGAAGGTCCACTTTTTGCCCGTGGGGAAACCTGCTCCTCCCCTGCCTCTGAGGCCCGATTTGATCACCTCTTCCATTACGTCTTTGGGGGTCCACTTCTCTTCGATCACCTTGACCAGGGCCTGGTAGTCTCCGGCAGCGATGGCTTCGTCCAGACTTTCCGGGTCTATGACGCCGCAGTTTTGTAGAACCACCCGGGGTTGGGGTTTTTTGACCAACCCCGTGGGTTTGATCTCCACCACCCGCTCTTCCGGGGCCAGGGGGACCTGGAGTCTCTTGACAGGGCGGCCTTTGAGGAGGTGTTCCGTGACGATTTCAGGCACATCATCCACGGTGACGTTGGCGTAGGCTACGGCATCGGGATACACCACCAGGACCACCCCCTGGCCTATGGGTCCCAGACTGCCCGTCTCTATGACCTGTACCTCGTCGGCCAGCCCTTTATCGACCAATTCCCTGATGAGGGCCTGTTCTACGGCCTTTGCCCCGGCAAGCAGGGAGTTGGCGTCGATTCCTATCAGCACATGGCTCCTAATGTGCCGCATCTCTCCTCCTTATCTCTTCGATGATCCTTTGGATCTTCTCCTCTGTGAGGTTTCCATAGACGTCGTTGTCTATCATCATGGCCGGGGCCACTCCGCAGACCCCCAGACAACTGGTGGTTTCCAGGGTGAAGAGGCCATCGGAGGTGGTGGATCCCACATCGATGTTGAGGGCGTCTTTAAGGGCCACCAGTACGGAAGACCCTCCCATGGCCTGGCAGGGGGGAGAGACGCAGATTCGTATGATGTGCTTGCCCCTGGGTTCGAGGCTGAACATGGAATAGAAACTCACCGTGCTGGCCACTTCAGCCAGGGGTATGTTTAGATATTCGGCTACGGCCAGTAGGGCCTCTCGGGGCAGGTAGTGCTTGGGTTCATACTCCTGGATGTCGTGTAACATGTCCAGCATGTGCTCTCTAGAAGGGGGATATTTCTCTATGATCCCCAAATACTCGTGCATTTTCTCCCGGAAAGGGGGATACTTCTGCAGTATCTTTAAAACCTTGCTATGTTGATCCGTTTGTGGGTGCACTGGAAACCTCCTCCCCGTATTGGTTAGGTGGCCTTCGGCAAAGGCCCCTGGAACGCTATCCCTCTTCCTCTTTCACTTCTATGGCATACTCTGTGACGGGTTTGCCTTGCATGAGGTGTTCCCTCACCACCCGGGCGACCTTTTCGGGAGTCATATTTCCATAGATGACAGTGGGTTTTCCTTCTTCTCTCACCTCCACCACGGGTTCGAAGGAGGCGTATCCCTTCTCTCCGCTCTGAACCACCATCACGTCTTTCAGATCGTGTTTGGCGATGGCGTCCAGAAAGGCGGATAGCACCTCCCGGGCCCCTGCCGCTATGCCGCTGGTGCCCATGCTCACAATCACTTTTACCCGGGCTTTACCCGTGCGCAGGCTGAGCTCCTTTGCTGCACGTTCCCTGATCTTCCTCAGTTCGTCTAGCTTCATCTGGTCCCCCCAACCGGACGTGCCTTGAAAGCCGTGCCTACTTTAGGAGCAAAACATTCTTGAGTCAAGGGGGTTCCATTTTTCACAATCAGGTTTTTCTTCCCCTTACGGGTTTGGAGCCGGGAGGCCCAAGGGCCGGAGGATCTAAATGCCCCTCCTCTCGTAGGTGTTACCCCTCCTGCCAGCCACCAGTCCCTTCATCTCCATCTCCAGTAGGATGGCGTAGACCTCCTGGAGGGTGAGGTTGCATCTTTCGGCAATGATTTCCGGGGGAAGGGGGCCACCGGCCAGGGTGTCCCATACGGCTTTCTCTTTCTCCTGCATGACCACTTCTTCCTCCGGCTCCGGTGCCTTGCCTCCAGCGCCCAGGACATCCAAGATGTCCTGTAGATTCTCTATCAGGTGGGCCCCTTCTTTTATCAGCCTGTGGACCCCGGATGTTTGGGCGGAACCCGCCAGTCCGGGAAGGCCCATGATGGGGCGCCCCAGTTCCCTGGCGTACTGGGCTGTGATGACGGCTCCACTCCTTCTACCCGCCTCTATCACCACCACTCCCTGGGCCAGGGCGGCCATGATGAGGTTGCGTCTGGGGAAGTTTCCCCTCTCTGGGGGAGTACCTGGAGGAAAGGGGCTGAGGATGCTCCCTCTTTCTTTCTTGATCTTACCGGCCAGGGACCGGTTTTCCGGGGGATACACCGTGTCAAGGCCTGTTCCCACCACGGCCACCGTTTTCCCTCTTTCCAGGGCTCCCAGGTGGGCTGCAGTGTCTATGCCCCTGGCCAGGCCGCTGATTACGGTTATCCCCTGTTGAGCCAGCCCCCGGGCCATCTTGGAGGCCATGTCTCTTCCGTAGGAGGACGGGGTCCTGGTGCCTACCACCGTGACGCAGGGTGCTTTCAAGGGTTCCAAGTCTCCCTGGTGAAAGAGGACGGGAGGAGGGTGGGGAAGGTCCCTGAGTTTTTCGGGATAGGTCTCGTCGTGGCAGGTGACGAAGTTGATGGAGTGGCGCTCCAGCTCCTCCAGGGTATTCTGGAGCTTCTCCTTCCACTGTCCAGTGACTATCCCTTGGATGGCTTTTCTGTTTAGTCCGGCGATTTGCCCCAGTTCCCCTTCAGGGGCCTCCAAGACCCTTTGGGGGGATCCCAGGGCCTTCACCATACGGTGGTAGGAGACCCATCCCACGCCATCCACCAGGGCCAGAGCCAGGGACCAGTGCCTCATCTACCCCATCTGATGAGAATGGAGATGAGGAGGAGGAAGATGATCAGGAGGAAAGGGGTGCCTATGATGACAATCCAGGCCTTCTTGCTCAGTCTGTTTTCTCCCAGTCTCTTAAACATGCTCTACCCCCGGAGAATTCTTTTTCTAGCACGTGTCGGGACGTCGGTAAAGGGAGGGGAGGGGTAGAAGGGGGCGAGGGGGCCTCCCTAGATTTGTGAAGAAAATCATTTTCTCTATTGACAAGGCTTTCAGTGGGGTAGTAGTTACTTTTCTGAGTATTGAAGGGGGGAGCCATGGTACTCTCGACCTGGGGAAAGGCCCTTGAAGGAGGGGGATGTTCTGGAAGGCGGCCTTTCCTTTGTTTGTTGGAGAGTGTTGTGAAATAAATCTCAATTTCATTTTGGGACGGATTCACTCTTTTAGTCTTTAGGAGGGAGTAGAATGGTAAAGCTACCCGATACGCCGGAGCATAACAGGGTGAGGGAGTTTGTCTCGCAGTTTAGGGGTGATAAGGGTTCCCTTATTAAGGTGTTGCATTTCTCCCAGGGTGTCTTTGGTTACCTGCCTCCCGAGATCATAGAGTTCATAGCCCAGGAGCTGGAGATCCCTGCCAGCCACGTATACGGTGTGGTCTCTTTCTATAACTTCTTCCGCACAGAGCCCATGGGAGAGTACGAGATCCGTGTCTGTTTGGGCACGGCCTGTCACGTCAAGGGAAGTAAAGAGGTGTTGGAAAACCTGTGCAGGAAGCTGGGGATTAAAGTGGGCGGAACCACTAAGGACGGCAAATTTACGGTGAGCACCGTGAGGTGTGTGGGGGCCTGCCCCCTTGCCCCTGTCATGGTGATTGGTAAGGACGTGTATGG
>Ga0256830_1000221_pt1 | contig 49849 bp, 38 predicted proteins | sample 128326metaG_FD_190537 | JGI IMG/M metagenome (GOLD analysis project Ga0256830, IMG submission 190537) | Hydrothermal vent microbial communities from Lau Basin, Pacific Ocean - 128-326 | ecosystem: Environmental > Aquatic > Marine > Hydrothermal vents | place: Pacific Ocean: Lau Basin | collected... | reverse complement strand
CGCCGTCGTGGGTGATGGTGGGGGCGCCCCACTTCTTGTCCAGAGCCACGTTGCGCCCCTTGGGGCCCAGGGTGGTGACGACCGCTTCGGCCAGGACATCAATCCCTCGCTTCAGCCGCGCTCGCGCCTGCTCGTGAAAGACCAGCTGTTTCGCCATAATCGTATGTCCTCCTTGATCCGAGTGTGGTCTATTGCAGAATGCAAGACATAACGTTAGCACTCCCACGGTTGGAGTGCTAACAATGGTCCCTATCATACCACACTTCGGAAGGATGTCAAGGTCCTTGCCCCCGAAGCCGAAGTGGGGTAGAATGAGGGTGTTGGTGCCCTTCCGCAGGTTTGGGCGTTCTTCAGGGATGGGGTGGTATCCTGGTCGGAGGTTGGATCCCGCTGGTGCGGTCAATCGTGGCCTGCAGGGGGGTGGGGCTTATCGTAACCGAGGAGCAGAGCCGAGGTGTGATGGGACGGGTGCTGACTCTGGACGAAGCGCTGGCAGAACGGGAGCGACGGCGAGCGGCCGGGGAGACAGTCGTTCTGACCAACGGCCACTTCGAACTCCTCCACGTCGGCCACCTGGACTACCTGGAGAGGGCCCGGGCACTGGGCGACTGGCTGGTGGTGGGGGTCAACGGCGACGCTTCGACCCGGCGTCTCAAGGGCCCTGGACGTCCGCTGGTACCGGCCCGGGAGCGGGCCCGGCTTCTGGCCGCCCTGGAGCCTGTGGATGCGGTGGTCATCTTCGACGAGGTGACGGCGGAGCGGCTGGTCACCACCCTCCGGCCCGACCTCTACGTGAAAGGGGGGGACTACGGCCCCGGCGGCAAACCGCTGCCCGAAGCCCCGGCGGTCCGGGCCTACGGCGGTCGGGTCCTCTCCCTCCCCTACCTGCCCGGCCATTCGACGACGGCCCTCCTCCAGCGCATCCTGGCCGTGATGGGGACGCCGGAGGTCGGGATACCTCCCTCGCGCCATCACCCGGAGGGTGGTGGCGATGAGTGACACCAGCCCTCTCCCCCTCTCGCTCCCCCAGGATACCCAGCCCAGCCAGCCGCTCCCGGTGCCGGTCCCTATGGTGCGGGAGGACACCCGCCGCATTGTGCGGGCCGCCTCCATCATCTCCCTGGGCAACGTGGCCAGCCGGGTCCTGGGGCTGGTCCGGGAGACGGTCAAGGCAGACCTCTTCGGGGCGACGGGGATGGTGAGCGCCTTCCAGGTCGCCGCCGTCGTCCCGACCATCCTCTACGACCTGCTCATCGGCGGGATCATCAGCTCGGCGCTGGTGCCCGTCTTCAGCGAGTACACCCCCCAGGGCCGCCGGGATGACCTCTGGTTCCTGGTCAGTTCGCTGATGAGCCTGGTGACGGTGGTCCTGGTCGTCTTCGTGCTCCTGGTGGAGCTCTTCGCCCCTCAGGTCGCCTGGCTGCTCAGCGGCGGGCTGGACCCGGAACCGCTGGCCGTCACGGCCCGCCTGCTGCGCATCACGGTGCCCGCCGTCCTCTTCATGACCCTCTCGGGCATCTTCACCGGCCTCCTCTACGCGCTGCGCCGTTTTACCCTTCCCGCCTTCACCGCCGCCATCTTCAACGCCAGCATCGTCGTGGTCGCCCTGGTGATGAGCCACCGCTGGGGCGTCGCCAGCCTGGCCGTCGGGCTCCTGGTGGGCGCGGTGCTCCAGACCCTCCTGCAACTGCCGGCGCTGCGCGATGCCCGGTTGCGCTTCACCCTGGACCTCCGTCACCCCGGCCTGCGCCGCATCGCTCGTCTCTACATCCCCATCGGCCTCAGCTTGGTCGTCAGCCAGTTGGCCGTCGCCCTCAGCTACAACCTGGCCTCCCGAACCGGCGAGCGCAGCATCGCCTGGATGAACTACGCCGCCACCCTCATCCAGTTCCCCCTGGGGCTGGTCGCCACCGCCGTCTCCGTCGCCATCCTGCCCACCCTCTCCCGCTACGCCCTGGGGGACAGCCCGACGGAGCAGGCCGCCTTCAAAACCACGCTGGCCCAAGGGCTCAAGCTGGTCCTGCTCCTCACCATCCCCGCCACCGTGGGGCTCTTCGTCCTGGCCCGACCGGTGATCGCCCTCCTCTTTGAGCACGGCGACTTCACCCCTTACGACACCGAACACACGATGCAGGCCCTCTGGTTCGCCCTGCTGGGGCTGGTCCCCTACGCCGTGGACCAACCCCTCATCTTCGCCTTCTACGCCCGCAAGGATACCTGGACGCCGGCCCTGGTGGGCGTCTTCGGCGTGGGCATCTACCTCCTGGCCGCCCTCGGCCCCACGCTGGTGATGCCCCTCACCCTGAACGGCCTGATCCTGGCCAACTCCCTTCAGCTCACCAGCCACGCCCTGATCACCGCTTACCTGTTGCGACGCCGGCTGGGAGGATGGGGGGAGCATGGCCTGGGCTCCCTGGCCGTCCGGGCGCTGGGAGCCTCGCTGGTGATGGGCGGGCTCACCTGGCTGGCGATGCGCTTCCTGGAGGACTACCTGATCCGCCTGGGGCTGGGGAGCGGCCAGGTGGTCGGCGAGCTCCTGATCGTCGGTGGGGCGGCCGGCGTGGGCCTCATCACCTATGCGCTGCTGATGGCCCTGCTGCGGGCCGATGGCGGTGTCCTCCTTCTCCTCCTCCGGCGTCGGGGTCAACTGGGCGCGCCGGCCTCCGAGCGGGGCACCCCCTCTTCTTGACATCCCCCCCGGCGGGATTATAATCCGGTTGGGTAGTCGGACCGCTGAGCCGAGATCTAGCGGCTTAGCGGCCTAGCGGCCTAGCGGCCTAGCGACCACGGGACCAAGGGGCAAGGGGCAGGGGGCAAGGGGCAAGGACCACCTGACCATCCGACCACCCGACCAGGCGACCACCCGACCAGGCGACCAAGCGACCGCGGGACCAAGGGGCAAGGGGCAGGGGGCAAGGGGCAAGGACCGCCTGACCACCCGACCACCCGACCAAGCGACCACCCGACCAGGCGACCACCCGACCAGGCGACCAAGCGACCACGGAACCAAGGGGCAAGGGGCAGGGGGCAAGGGGCAAGGACCACCTGACCACCCGACCACCTGACCAAGCGACCACCCGACCACCTGACCAAGCGACCACTCGACCAAGCGACCAAGCGACCACCTGACCAAGGGGCGAGCTGAGGACTGATGAATCAGAGAGCGGGTATCCTTCTCATCGTCGGCGTGGCCATTGCAGCCATCGTCGTGCTCGCCGCCGGCCTCTCAGGACTGGAGCTCCAACCGGGAAAGCCCCTCGTGCCGGAGCGCATCCTGCAGCTCCTCAGCGGCAGCGACGAGAGCCTGTCGGCTCAGAGGCTGCTGCTGGGCATCAGCCAGCTCCTGGCCGCGTTCACCATCCTGCTGCTGCCCCTCGCCTTCCTGCACTTCATCCGCGCCCCCAAGGCGAAGCGACGGCAGGCCGGTGGGGAGATCGCCTTCCTCGTTTGGATCCTGGCCCTCTACCTGCTGCTCCGCGCCTTCCGGGAGCGCAATCCCCTCGCCCGGGGCGAGGAGCTTCAACTCCCGAAGATGCCCTCTCCCACCGGTCCGGCCCGGCCCCCCTCCTCCGTCCTGGCCGAGCTCGTTGCCCGCCTTCCCCCCTGGCTCATCCCGACGCTGAGCCTGGGGCTGGCCCTGGCCCTCGCCTTGCTGCTGGTGGGTGCGATCTGGCTCTTGTGGCGTCACCTGCGTCCGCCGGCCCCCGCCGGCCCTCTGGAGCGATTGGCCCAGGAGGCCCAGGCAGCATTGAAGGCCCTGCAGGACGGTGGCGACTGGCAGGACACCGTCATCCGCTGCTACGTCGAGATGAGCCGGGTCCTGGACGAAGAGCGGGGGATCAAGCGCCCCCGGACGATGACGCCCCGGGAGTTCGAGCGGCGGCTGGAGGCAGCGGGTCTCCCTGAAGCCCCCGTCCGCCGGCTCACCCGCCTCTTCGAGCGGGTCCGCTATGGGGCCAGGAGGCCGGCCCCCCAGGAAGAGGACGAAGCGGTGGCCTGTCTGAAGGCCATCGTCCAGGCTTGCCGGGAGGTCTAATGCGTGCGCGGCTCTTCCCCCTGGCCCTCGCCCTGGTTCTGACGGCGGCCCTGACCCTGCTGCTGCGGGGGCTGGTGCGGGAGCTCATCATCCTGCCTCTGCTGCAGCTCTACTGGGTGGTCCGCATCCTCCTGGAGAGCATCCCGCAACTGCTGCTCTGGAGTCTCTTCGTCGGCGTCGCTCTCCTCATCGCCGGGGGGAGCTTGATCGGGTGGCGCAGGGCCCAGGAGCGGGCCGAGGCAGCCCAACGGGAGCAGCCGGGCCGCGTGGCTGCCTGGGCGCGGTGGATCCGCCAGGCCGAGGAGGGCGACTACTCCCGGTGGCGGCTGGCCCACCGATTGGGGGGATTGGCCCTCGACCTCCTGGCCTACCGCCAGCAGTGCCCGCCGGAGCAGGTGAAGCGCCAACTGGAGGAGGGGTCGCTGGCGATGCCACCGGAAGTCCGGGCCTACCTGCAGGCCGGGCTGGGGAGGGGGCTCTGGGGGCCGTCCAGCCATCTCAGCCTGCTCTGGCGTCGTCTGCGGGGAGCCCCTCCCCCCTCCCCGCTGGATGTGGAGCTGGAAGCCGTGATCCGATTCCTGGAAACCCAACTGGAGCGCTAACGTGATCCTCGAAGTTGCCGATGTCTCTGCCCTCGCCAACCGGGTGATCGGGGAAGTCGAGCGGGCCATCGTGGGCAAACGGACGCTGCTGGAGATGATCCTGGCCGCCATCCTGGCCGGCGGCCACGTGCTGCTGGAGGACTACCCGGGGCTGGGCAAGACCCTCATCGCCAAGAGCCTGGCCACCGTCCTCGGCCTCACCTTCAAGCGTATCCAGTTCACCCCCGACCTGCTCCCCGGCGACATCACCGGCGGCTACGTCTACGACCGCTCGCAGGACCGCTTCGTCCTGCGCCGGGGGCCCCTCTTCGCCCACATCGTCCTGGCCGACGAGATCAACCGGGCCTCGCCCCGCACCCAGTCTGCCCTCCTGGAGGCGATGCAGGAGCGCCAGGTGACGCTGGAGGGGGAGACAATGCGGCTGCCGGAGCCCTTCGTCGTCCTCGCCACCCAGAATCCCATCGAGTACGAAGGGACCTTCCCGTTGCCGGAAGCCCAGCTCGACCGCTTCCTCCTGAAGCTCTCGGTGGGCTATCCCCAGCCGGAGGAGGAGCAGGAGATCCTGCGCCGCCGCCAGCGCTGGCAGCAGGATGAGATCGAGCTGGAGCAGGTGACCGACGCCGAGACGCTGTTGGCGATGCGGCAGGCCGTCGAGGGGGTCTACCTGGACCCCGACATCGAACGCTACATCGTGGACCTGGTGGGCGAGACGCGCCGGGATCGGCGGGTGGTCGTGGGGGCCAGCCCCCGGGGCTCTCTCGCCCTCCTCAAGCTGGCCCGGGCTTGGGCCGTCCTGGACGGTCGGGACTACGTGCTTCCCGACGATGTGAAGCGCTTTGCCACGCCGGCCCTCGCCCACCGGCTGATCCTGCAACCCGACCTCTGGATGAACCAGCACGCCGCCGAGGATGTCATCGCCGACATCGTCCGCTCCGTCGCCGTCCCCGTTGTCAACGGGGCCTGAGGATTTGCACGATGCAGAGGAGAGCCTTGCTGCTGGGCGGCCTGATCTACGGGCTGCTCCTGATGGGGTTGATCACCCTGCGGGGGGAACTGCTGGCCCTGGCCATCCCGCTCCTGCTCTACTTGAGCGCGGGGCTCCTGTACGGGCCGGCGCCGCTGCGGCTGGCGATCGCCCGCCACCTGAGCACCGACCGGACCACGCCGGAGGCCCCCGTCACCGTCACCCTCACCATCACCAACGAAGGGGAGCCCCTAGAGCAACTCCTGCTGGAGGACCTGGTCCCACCGCCCCTCCGAGTGGTCGAGGGGGAGCCGCAGCGCCTCACCTCCCTCCCCGCCGGGGCTACCTGCGAGCTGCGCTACACGGTGGCAGGGCCGCGCGGCTACTACCTCTTCCCCGGTCTCCAGGTGGGGGCCAGCGACCACCTGGGCCTCTTCCAACGGCGGACCCTCCTGCCGGCCCCCGGTCGGCTCCTCGTCCTGCCGACCCCGCTCAAGCTGCGGCAGGTTCCCATCCGGCCCTGGCGGACGCGGGTCTACGCCGGATTCATCCCCGCCCGTCGGGGCGGCCCTGGCGTGGAGTTCTTCAGCGTGCGGAGCTACCAGCCCGGTGATCCCCTGCGCTGGATCAACTGGAAGGCGGGAGCCCGCCACCCCCGGGCCCTCTTCACCAACGAGTTCCGCCAGGAGCGGATCGCCGACGTGGGAGTGATCCTGGATGCCCGCCGGCGGCGCTACGTCCGACGGGGCGAGGAGTCCCTCTTCGAGTACGCCATCCAGGCGGCGACGGCCCTGGCCGAAGCCTTCCTGAACGACGGCAACCGGGTGGGGCTGCTCCTCTACGGACGGTTCGTGGACTGGACCTTCCCCGGCTACGGCAAGGTCCAGCGGGAGCGGATCTTCCAGGCCCTGGCTCGCGCCGAGATGGGGGAGAGCCTGGTCTTCGAGAAGCTGGAGTACCTTCCCACCCGCCTCTTCCCGCCCCACTCCCAGCTCGTCCTGGTCAGTCCGCTGGCCCAGGAAGACCTGCCGACCCTCATCCAGCTTCGGGCGCGGGGCTACTCCCTGCTGGTGGTCAGCCCCGACCCCATCGCCTTCGAGGTGGGGGCGATGGCCGATCGGCCGGAGGTCCGGCTGGCCACCCGGATCGCCCGGCTGGAACGGGCGCTCCTCTTCCGCCAGTTGCGCCAGGCAGGCATCGGCGTGCTGGACTGGCCGGTGGACCAGCCCTTCGATCGGACCGTCCACGCCACCCTGAGCCGGCGCTCCCTCTGGGTGCGCGGGGGGCCTCAGATCGTGGGGCGGGCGCCCGCCACCCTGAGGTGACGCGATGGTGACGAAGGCTCTCGACCTCAGCATCCTGTTGGCGGCCGGCCCGCTGGCCCTCGGCTACGCCCTGAGCGGCGGGGAGCTTTGGGGCCTCGCCGTCATCGTCGTGGGAGGGCTCTGGCTGGTGGGGCGGCGGCGGGGCTGGGGCTGGACCGCCTCGGGCGGACTGATCGCCCTGGTGGGGGCGGCGGCCTTCGGCCTCGGGCGGGGGGTCGCCCCCGGCTGGGCGCTCCTCGGCACCGGCGCGGCCCTCGCCGCCTGGGACCTGGACGCTTTTGCCCGCCGGCTGGGCGACGGGGACCCGATGGGGGACCGAGAGAGGCTGGAGCGCCGCCACCTGCAGCGGTTGCTGCTCGTGGAGGCCCTGGGCCTCCTCCTGGCCGGCGCCGCCCTGGCGGTCCGGGTCAGGATCGGCTTCGGTGGCGCGCTCCTCCTGGGGGCGCTGGCCGTCCTGGGGTTGAGTCAGGTGATGGGCTTCTTCCGACGGGAGGGTGAAGCATGAACCAGGAAAAACGGCTCTTCCATACCGCGACGGACGCGGAGATCAAAGCGGGCAAGGTGACCGACGTCTACTTCCAGCGCACGATGGAGATCCTGGCCGCCCGAGGCGTGGACCGGGAGGTTGCGGCGGAGGTGCGGGCCAAATCCCTCCCCCGGAACTGGCCCTGGGCGGTGCTGGCCGGCGTCGAAGAGGTCGCCCGCCTCTTCGAGGGGATGCGGGGCGTGACCGTCTGGACGCTGGAGGAGGGGACCCTCTTCTCCGCCTACGACCCGGTGATGCTGGTGGAGGGCCCCTACACCGCCTTCGGCCTCTACGAGACCGCCTTCCTCGGCTTCCTCTGCCAGGCAACGGGGGTGGCGACGGCAGCCGCCCGAGCCCGGGTCGCCGCCGGCGACCGGATCGTCCTCAGCTTCGGAGCCCGGCGGATGCACCCGGCCATCGCCCCGATGATCGAGCGGGCCGCCTACATCGGCGGCTGCAACGGCGTCTCCTCCATCGCCGCCGCCGAGTTGGTGGGCGTCGAGGCGACGGGCACGATGCCCCACGCCCTCGTCCTGGTGATGGGGGACACCGTCGAGGCGGTCAAGGCTTTTCACGAGGTGGTCGCGCCCTCTGTGAAGCGGATCGCCCTCATTGACACCTTCCACGACGAGAAGTTCGAGGCGGTGCGGGTGGCCGAGGCGCTGGGGGAGGCCCTCTTCGGCGTCCGGCTGGATACCCCCAGCTCTCGCCGGGGGGACTTCCTGCGCATCCTCCAGGAGGTGCGCTGGGAGTTGGACCTGCGGGGGTACTACAACGTCCGCCTCTTCGTCAGCGGCGGCATTGACGAGGAGACGATCCTGCGGCTCAACCCGGTCGCCGACGGCTACGGGGTGGGCACCGCCATCTCCAACGCCCCGACGGTGGACTTCGCCTTCGACATCGTGGAGATCGAAGGGGAGCCGATGGCCAAGCGGGGCAAGATGTCGGGGGGCAAGCAGCTTTGGCGCTGCCCCGACTGCGGGGCCTCCCAGGTCCGCCACTGGCCGGCCCACGAGCGGGCCTCCGAGCCCTCGGAGCGGGTCCGCTGCACCTGCGGGGCCTGGATGGAACCGCTGCTCAAGCCGCTGGTGCGGGATGGCGTCATCGTGCGGGAGTTGCCCACCCCCCAGGCGATCCAGCAGTACGTCCTGAAGCAGTTGGAGGGCAGAGAGCTTGAGTGAGGCACGCGATGGACGAGGGAAAGAAGAAGGTTCGGGCCCACGTCTTCATCTCCGGGCGCGTGCAAGGGGTCTACTTTCGGGACTACACCCGCCGCCAGGCCCGCCGGCTGGGCGTCACCGGCTGGGTGCGCAACCTGTGGGACGGTCGGGTTGAGGCCCTCTTCGAGGGGGACGAGGAGGCGGTGCGTCGGATGGTGGAGTGGTGTCACGTCGGCTCCCCCTCGGCCCGGGTGGATCGAGTGGAGGTCCAGTACGAGCCCTATCGGGGGGAATTCGCGGATTTCCGCATCACATGGTAAAATCGCGGTAACGGTTCACCCTCCCGCAGGTTAGGCGCGTTTCCGACGCGAAACCGTGCTTCCAATAGCCCATCGGGGCCGAAAGGGCCCTCGACCGGTGACCTGCGGGAGGGTAGGCTGAACAGATACAGATCGCGATAGCGGACGGGCCTGTGTGGGCGGCGATGTGGGTAGCGGATAGCGGATTGCGATGCCCCTGACTCCGGGACAGATCATTCACGACCGATACCGGGTGGACGCGCTCCTGAGCCAGGGGGGGATGGGAGCCATCTATCGGGCCTTCGACCTCAAACTCAACGTCCCCTGTGCCCTCAAAGAGATGATCCCCGACCCCCGCCTGGACCCTGCCCGGCTGCCCCAGCTCCGGGAGCAGTTCCGGCAGGAGGCCCAGGTGCTGGCCAGCCTGCGCCATCCCAACCTGCCCCGGGTCACCGACCACTTCGAGGAGGGGGGGAACGCCTACTTGGTGATGGACTTCGTCGAGGGGCGTCGCCTGGACGAAGTGATCGCCCAGGAGGGCCGACTCTCCGAGGCCCAGGTCCTGGATTGGGCCCAGCAGTTGCTGGAAGCCCTCATCCACTGTCACAAGCGGGGGGTGATCCACCGGGACATCAAGCCGCCCAACGTGATCATCACGCCCGAGGGCCAGGCGATGCTGGTGGACTTCGGGCTGGTCAAGCTGCTGGACCCCAACGATCCCCACACCCGGACGGTGATGCGGGGGCTGGGGACACCCGAGTACGCCCCGCCGGAGCAGTACGACGCCAAGACCGGCACCACCGACGTTCGCTCCGACATCTACGCGCTGGGGGCCACCCTCTACCACGCCCTGACGGGAGAACCTCCTCCCACGGCCACCCAGCGGATCGTGAACCCGGAGAGCCTGGTGCCCATCCGGGCCGTCCGCGACGACATCAGTCCGGCGACGGAAGCGGCGGTGATGCGGGCGATGGCCCTCCAGCCCGACTTCCGCTTCCAGAGCGCCCAGGAGATGTACGAGGCCCTCTTCGGCCCGCTGAAGCCGGAGCACGATTCCGCGCCGCTGGTCATCCCCGCCGAGAGCCGGGAGGGGCTGACCACCGTGTTGCTGGCCAAGACCCGACCCTCCCGCCGTCGCATCGCCTACACCGGGACGGCCATCGGCCTGACCAGCTTCCTCATCCTGGCCTTGATCGTCCTGCTGACGGGGGGGCTCCAGCAGTTGGGGCAGGCCGCCGTCACGACGGTGACGGCCACACCTACCCCCACCCCATCACCAACCACCGCTGGCTCCCCGACGGCGACGCTTCCCTCGCCGTCCCCTTCGCCAACCCCGTCGTCCACACCGTCGCCCTCCCCCACGCCCACGCGCACGCCTCGGCCCCTGCGGCCAGGGGGGCTGGTGGCCTCGCCCACCAGGCCCATTGAAGAGGTCATCGTGACAACGCTCATCGCCCTGCCCACCCGGACGCCGACGCCGACCCAGAGGCCCGTGATCATCGTGCCGCCGACGGCGACGCCCACGCCCACAGCGACCTTCACGCCGACCCCACCGCCGCCGCCGCCGCCTCGGCCCACGGCGACGCTAACGCCATCGCCCACCTTCACGCCGACATCCACCTTCACACCGACTCCGACGCCGACGCGCACGCCCCGGCCCACCGTGCCGCCCGACGGCTCTCCTCCCCAGGAGCCCTCTCCCACCCCGACCCCCTGACGGCGGTCGTCAGGGGCGGGCGGTTGGGGCCAGGGCTTTTCGCAATGCCGAGCCCTGTCAACGAGCGGCTGCGGCCCATTCGTTTATTCGTTGAACATTCGTTGACAGAGGAAAAGTGGACAAGATGACCGCGCCCACCATCGAACGCTACGCCTTCGGCGAGATCGTGATAGACGGTCGGACCTACCGGCGGGATGTCATCGTCTTCCCCGACCGGGTCTTCCATCCTTGGTGGCGGGTTGAGGGCCACTCCCTGGCCCCCGAGGACCTGGAGGAGGTGCTGCGCGATCCGCCGGAGGTCCTCGTTGTCGGGCAGGGGAAGTACGGGCGGATGGAGGTTCCGGCGGAGACGCGCCGCCGCTTGCAGGAGGCCGGCATCCGCCTCATCGCCCAGCCCACCGACGCCGCCTGCCGGAGCTACAACCGGCTGCGGGGGCAGCAGAAGGTGGTCGCTGCGTTGCACTTGACCTGTTAGTCCGCCGCCCTTAGCCTTCGGTCCTCGGCCCCCGGCCCTCGGCCCTCGCCGCTACTCCCCCCCGCCGCCCGCCGGACTCTGCACCCCGGCCAGCAGCCCCATCTCGGCCAGGGCGGCCTCCAGGCGGGGCCAGTCGGCCTGCCGAACGAGGGCCTCTTGGGGGTTCAGGACCCGCAGTAGGTAGCGCCCGACGCGGGGGGATTCGGCGATCCGGCGCAGGAGGCCGGGCGTGCGCACCCGCAGGAGCACCACCGGCTCCCCCTCCACCTCGACCCCCCGGGTGGCCCAGCGGTCCAGGGCCTGGGCCAGCGGCTTGGGCAGGGGCTGTCCGCTCGCCTCTTCCAGGAAGGCGATGATCTGAGGGATGGTGATGGCCTGCCGCCGAGCCCGCTCCAGCGAGGCCGCTGTGAGGCGGTAGGTGTAGGTCGGCCCCTTGCGCACCAGGTCCGCCACCCGGGCCAGCCGGAAGCGGTCGTGGCGACGGGCGGCCGCCACCCGCACCGTCCCATCGGGCCGGACGACGAGGGGAGGGGGGGCGCGGCCCGCCGCTTCCCCTTCGGGTTGCCCCCGGCCCACGGCGACGGCCCCCGCCGCCGTCAGCCGGAAGGCGTAGGGCGGGGCCTCCGCATCCAGCGCCCCCAGGTCGGCCAGCCCCAGCCAGTGCAGCGGCCCACCGATGAGTGCCCGCAGCAGCGCCCCCTCCACCCGCTCCCAGCTCTCGAACCCGCTCAGGTACTCCCCCGTCAGTGCGTCCCGGATGTACCAGGTCTCGTAATCGCCGCCGGGCCGCTGGAAGTCGGGGTCCACCGCCCGCACCGCCGCGATGAAGTCGGCGATGGCATACCAGGCCCCCGGCTCCAGGACCGCCAGGTGGCGGAAGAGGGCCTCCCGGGCCTGACGGGGGTCGTTGTGCCAGGTGCCCGTCTCCTCGGGCCGGAGGGTGGGCAGCCGCCAGAGCTCGTTCCAGCCGGTCAGGCCGCGCCAGGCCTCTACCAGCGTCCGACGCTGGGCTTCGGGGGGGGCCTGGAGCCAGGCGATGACGGGCCGGGAGCGCAGGGCCAGCCGACCCTCGACCCGGCGTGTCCACCCCAACCCCTCCAGCAGGGCGAGGAGGAAGGCGAACCGCTCCCCGTCGGGCTCCCGCAGGTGGGGGCGCAACGCCTCCCAAGCTCTCTCCGGCCATCCCCCATCCGCCCGTGGGCGCACCCTTTCGCTGACCAAGAAGGCCAGGAGGGCGACCAGATCGTCCAGGAGGGCGTCGTCGGCGGGCCGTCGGTGGGGTGGGTCGGGGATGGGGCGGATCTCCAGGGTGGGGGCAGGAGGGGTCGGGGGGTGGGGCAGGAGGGCCAGCAGTTCCGGCGGGATGAAGAGGACCTCCTGGGGGCCTTCCGCCCCCTGCCGGAAGCCCTTGAAGAGGAGCCCCCGAAACCAGAGGGCTTCGGCCGGCCCCAGGGGGGCCTCCCAGAGCCGTTCCCGCTCCAGCCGGCCCGGCCCAACCATGCGGACCTGGCCAAAGCGGCGGGTGAAGACCGGAGTCGGCATCCAGCCGCCGGCCTCCACCAGGGCCTGGAGGGCGGCCTTCTGCTCCGGCGGCAGCGCTTCCCAGACCTCGGCCACCACCTCCGGCGCGACCATCTTCTCGGCCAGCTCCAGGGCCGCCTCCCGCTGCCGGCCCGCCTTCAGCTCCAGACCCCAGAGTCGGGCGATGATCCGCAGGTGGGTCAGGTCGGTATCCAACAGGCACTCGCCCAGGGGGCGCATAGGATCCTCGTGGAAACCCATAGGGCGCGACCTCTAGGGATGGGGAGGGGACGGCGTGCAGGTCGCCTCGCCGTGCTCCGGTCCAACGTCTGAGGGCATTATACCCCCTGCTGGGGGGATGTCAACGTTCCTCCCGTGCAACCTTTTCCCCTCCGATGCATCTAAGGGATGGTGGTTCACCGTTCGTTGGACATTCGTATCCATTCAGCCTACCCTCCCGCAGGTCATCGGTCGAGGGTGCTTTCAGCCCCGATGGGCTATGGGAAGCACGGTTTCGCCTCGGAAACGCGCCTAACCTGCGGGAGGATGAACAAATTACCCAAGGAGAGGAATGATGCCTTTGCTGGATGACGCCATTCGAGAAGAGGTGCGGACGATGCTGACAGGGCTGATGGAGCCGGTGCGTGTTGTTGTCTTCACCCAGCCCTTCCAGTGCCAGTACTGCGCCGAGACCCGCCAACTGGTGGAAGAGGTCGCGGCGCTCTCCGACAAGATCGCCGTCGAGGTCTATGACCTCTCGCAGGACCGGGAAGAAGCGATGGCTCTGGGGGTGGACAAGGCCCCCGCCATCGTTCCGATGCGGGCCGACGGCACCGACTATGGGGTCCGCTTCTTCGGCATCCCCTCGGGCTACGAGTTCGGCTCGCTCCTGGACGCCATCCTGACCGTCTCGGCGGGCCGTGTGGACCTGATGCCGGAGACGATGGCCTTCCTGGAGGCGCTCCCCGAACCCCTGCACCTCCAGGTCTTCGTCACGCCGACCTGTCCCTACTGCCCCCGGGCGGTGGTGCTGGCCCACCACCTGGCGGTGGCCAGTCCCAAGGTGCGGGCCGATATGGTGGAGTCCCTGGAGTTCCCCGAGCTGGCCGACCGCTACCACGTCTACGGCGTGCCCAGGACGGTGATTGACGAGGCGGGGCAGTACTTCCTCGAAGGGGCTGCGCCGGAGTGGATGCTGGTGGCCCGGATGCAGGAAGCCGTGGGGATGCCGGTCACGGTGAACGCCGACGCGCATCGCCATCCTTGATAGACCGCTCTATTTCCCGGCCCCGGTCCGGGAGACCGGGGCCTCACCGACCGAGGAGGTTCGCGATGGCCGATGTCAAGCTGGTAGCCAAACCCGGTGAAGTTCCCTTCGCCAAAGGGCTGGAAGGGGTGATCGCTCGGGAGACGACCAAGAGCTACGTGGATGGTCAGAATGGTCGCCTTTACTACCACGGCATTCCCATCGAGCAGTTGGCCGAGCACTCCACCTTTGAGGAGGTCTTCTACCTGCTCTTCTACGACCGGCTGCCCACCGAGGAGGAACTGCGCACTTTCAAAGCGCGGATGGTCCAGTATCGGGAGATCCCCGAGATGCTCTACGGGCTGATATGCAGCCGGGCCGGCGCCTACAATGCCAACCCGATGGCCGTCCTGCGGTCCATCGTCTCCTGCCTCTCCAGCTTCGACGAGGAGGCGGAGGAGGACACGCCGGAGGCCCACGAGCGGGAGGCGATCAAGATCGTCTCCAAGGTGGCCACCATCACGGCGGCCATCGGGCGGGCGCGGAAGGGGCTGGAGCCCATCCATCCCCGCCACGACCTCTCCCACGCTGCCAACTTCCTGTGGATGCTCTTCGGCGAGGAGCCTGACCCCTTCCTGGCGAAGGTGATGGACGTCATCCTGATCCTGCACGCCGATCACGGGGCCAACGCCTCGACCTTCGCCACCATCGTCGTCAAGTCCACCCTGGCCGACATGTACTCGGCGGTGGTGGCCGGCATCGCCGCCCTGAAGGGGCCCCTGCACGGCGGGGCCAACCAGCGGGTGATGCAGATGCTGGCGGAGATCGGCGACCCGGAGAACGCCGAGGCCTGGGTGCGCAAGGCCCTGGCCCGCAAGCAGAAGATCATGGGCTTCGGCCACCGGGTCTACAAGGCGATGGACCCCCGGGCCGTCATCCTGCGCCAGTACGCCGAGGAGGTGACCCGCAGGGCCGGCACCGAGCGCTGGCTGGAGATCGCCAGCACCATCGAGCGGGTGATGATCGAGACCCTGGGCCCCAAGGGGATCTGGCCCAACGTGGACTTCTACTCCGGCGTCGTGATGTCCTCGATGGGGATCACCTCTGAGCTCTTCACCCCCATCTTCGCCACCTCGCGGGTGGCCGGGTGGGTGGCCCACGCCTACGAGCAGCGGATGGACAACCGCATCTTCCGCCCCCGCTTCGTCTACGTGGGGCCGGCCCACGAGGAGTACGTGCCCATCGAGGATCGGTAGCATCCACCCCCCGGCTCCCGTCCGCTTCCTCCCCGGAGGGAGCTCCTACCTGGCCCGGCATCTCAACGGTGCCGGGCCTTTGGTGAAACCTTCAGGACCTTTCGGCGCTCTAACCCTTGGGGGGAACCCTCCCGCAGGTCCCCCCCACGGCCCGAAGCGCGTCGTAGACGGCCTTCGATGGGCTGAGGCAGTTGCCGGGCACCGCGTGGCCTGCGGGAGGGGCCAGTAGAGCATTGGGGAGCCCTATGAAACCTTTCGGCGACTTGCGCATCTAAGAGGTCTGAGGTATAGTTATACCCGGCCCTGGGCCGGGAAGCCCATCGCGGGAGGAGGAGACAGAGAGGGCTATGGCGACAGCGAGGAAGAAGAAGCAACCCCGTGTGATCATCTTCACCACGCCCACCTGCACCTACTGCCGGGCGGCCAAACGCTACCTGCGCCAGCGCGGCATCCGCTTCAAGGATGTGGATGTCTCCCGAGACCCGGCAGCGGCGCGGGATATGGTCCGGCGCAGCGGCCAGTCGGGGGTCCCCGTGCTGGACATCGGCGGGAAGATCGTCGTGGGCTTCAACCGGGAGAAGATTGATCGGCTCCTAGGGCTCAAGTGATGCAACCCGCCCCCGAGGCGCGGGAGACACCGAGGCAAACAAGTTGAGGGGATCCCGGATTCGCACCAATCCCGAAAACCTTACGCTGAAGGAGGAGGAAGCGATGAAGATCGAACCGTTGGGTGCTCGTGTACTCATTCGCCCGTTGGACCAGGAGACCGTGACGGAGAGCGGCATCTACATCCCGGAGACGGCCAAGGAAAAGCCTCAGCAGGGGATCGTAGAGGCCGTAGGGGACGAAGAGGAGATGTCCACGAACCTGGCCGTGGGCGATAAGGTGATCTTCCCCAAGTACACCGGCACGGAGATCAAGATCGGAGGGGTAGAGTACCTGTTGATGGACGAATCGGACGTCCTGGCGCGGATCGTGGAAGATTGATCCGCCCTTCTCTCCGGCCAGCGGAGGGCCCCACGGTGGAGCGCGTGGGGCTCTTCTTTACCGACCGCCGACCGCCGACCAGGGGAGGCACCGAGGGCCGAGGACTGCCCGACCGACCGCCGATCACCGGACCAAGCGGTGGACTGAGGACTGAGGACCGAGGACTGCCTGACCGACCGCCGACCACCGGACCAGGCGGCGGACTGAGGACTGAGGACCAAGGACTACTCGACCAAAGACGAAAGATGAGGAGGTGAGCGCGATGGAGTTCAGTTTGGGAATGCCTGCTGCTGGTGAACCGACGACCGATAAGCTGTTCGACGTGATCGTGATCGGCTCCGGGCCGGCCGGCCTGACGGCGGCCCTCTACGCCGCCCGAGCCCACCTGGATGTGCTGGTTCTGACCGGAAGCGAGATCGGCGGTCAGGTCGCCCTCACCAGTGAGGTGGAGAACTACCCCGGCTTCCCGGAGGGCGTCCAGGGGCCGGAACTGGTCCAGCGGATGCAGGAACAGGCGGAGCGCTTCGGTGCTCGTGTGGAGCTGGACACCATCACGGCGGTGGATTTCCAGCAACACCCCTTCGTGCTGACCGGCTACAACGGCAACTACCTGGCCCGCGCCGTCATCATCGCCACCGGGGCCTCGCCCCGGAAGCTCCAGGTGCCCGGCGAGGCGGAGCTGACCGGCCGGGGCGTCAGCTACTGTGCCACCTGTGACGGCTGGTTCTTCCAGGACAAAGAGGTCGTTGTCGTCGGCGGGGGGGACAGCGCGATGGAGGAGAGCCTCTTCCTGACCAAGTTCGCCCGCCAGGTCACCGTCGTTCACCGGCGGGACCAGCTCCGGGCGAGCAAGATCCTCCAGAAACGGGCCTTCGCCAACCCGAAGATTGACTTCATCTGGGATACCGTGGTGACGGAGATCCTCGGTGAGGAGAAGGTCGAGGCGGTGCGCCTGAAGAACGTGAAGACGGGCGAGGAGCGGGTGATGCCCATTGATGGGGTCTTCATCTTCATCGGTCACATCCCCAACACGGGCATCTTTCAGGGGCAGTTGGAGATTGACGAGCGGGGCTACCTGGTGGTGGACCGACGGATGCACACCAACGTGCCGGGGGTCTTCGCCGCCGGCGAGGTGGCCGATCCCATCTTTCGCCAAGTCGTCACCTCGGCCGGGATGGGAGCGGCGGCAGCGATGGAGGCCGAGAAGTGGCTGGCCGAGCAGAAGGCCGAGCAGGAGGAACGGGAGCAGGAGCGGGCAGTGACCGCCTAGCCTCGGAATCGCTGCTCACCATCGGTCAGGTGGTCGAGCGGCTGCGGGAGAGCTGCCCCGAGGTCACCGCCAGCAAGCTGCATTTCTGGGAGCGGGAGGGGTTGATCACCCCTCGCCGCACCCCTGGCGGTCACCGTCTCTACTGCCCCGCCGACGTTGAACGGCTGCGTCTCATCCTGGAGCTGCGCACCCACCGCCGGCTCCCCTTGGAGACCATCAAGGCGCTGCTCCAACGGATGGAAGAGGACCCCACCTACCGCTTCCTCGTGATGGAGCGCACTCTTCACGAGGAAGCCTTCGACCCTGCTTTCCATCCCCTCTCCCGATCGGAGGCCGCCGCCCAGGCCGGCCTGACAGAGGCCCAGGTCCGCGAGCTGGAGGCGCTGGGCCTGGTGCTCCCTTGCCCCAAGACGGGCCGCTTCGACGAAGAGGCGGTCCACCTGCTCCGGGTGCTGGCCGGCCTGCTGGCGATGGGCTTCACGCCGGAGGACCTGCGCTTCTACGCCCGCTGGGCCCAAGAGGTAGCCCGACACGAACGCGCCCTCTTCGCCGGCCTCTGCCAGGACGGCGGCGAAGAAGCGGAGAGGATGGCCCGCTACCAGCGCTTCCGGCAACTGGTCGGTCCCCTGCTGCGGCTGCTGCACCTCAACTATCTGCGGCGCACCCTCTACGACCTGCTGGGCTCCCCGGAGCAAGGAACCGAGGGGTGAAGACCGAGGGCCACCCGGCCACCCGACCAAGCGACCAAGCGACCACCCGACCAAACCCGGAGAGAGCTATGCCTGACCGCACGACCATCGCCCTAATCTTCGTGGCGGCCCTTCTGGCCGGCATCGCCTGGTGGCAGGGAGGGCCTGCCCTGGTCCTGGCCGGCTTCGTGGACGGCGGTCGGACGCTGGTGAGCGTCATCCCGCTGTTGGTCTTCGCCTTCCTCATCGCCGGGCTCGTCCAGACGCTGGTGACCCGCGACCGGGCCGCCCGTTGGCTGGGGGCCGAGTCGGGCTGGCAAGGGATTGCCCTGGCCTGCCTGGGAGGAGCCCTGATCCCCGGCGGCCCTTACGCCTACTACCCCATCGCGGCGGCTCTGATGCGGTCGGGGGCGGGGCTGGGCGTGCTGGTGGCCTTCGTCACCGCCAAGAACCTCTGGTCGGTGACGCGGCTGCCCTTGGAGTTCGCTCTGCTGGGAGCTCACCTGACCTTGATCCGCCTCCTTGTCACCCTCCCCGTCCCGCCGCTGATGGGGCTGCTGGCCGAGACCCTCTTCGGTCAGCAGATGGAGCGCATCCGAAAGGCAGTAGCCCCGTGAACACCGTCACGCTCCTCCTGGGTGGCCTGGCCTTGCTCCTCTGGCTCCACGCCTGGCAGCGGGGCGACGGCAGCCATCGGCGGGGGGTCGTCGAGGGCTGGCGGACGCTACGGCGCACTCTGCCCCTCCTCATCGCCGCCTTTCTCATCGTTGGGTACGTGGACGTTTTGGCCCCTCAGCGGCTGGTCCAGGCGTGGATCGGGCCGGGGTCCGGCTGGACGGGGCTGCTGCTGAGCGAGGCGGCCGGCATCCTGCTGCCCGGTGGTCCTTATGTCGTCTTCCCCCTCATCGCCACCCTCTACGAGGCCGGCGCAGGGCTGGGGCCGGCGGTGACGCTGGTGACCTCCTGGGCGATGGTGGCGCTGCTGCGGCTGGGCTTCGAGGTCCCCTTTATGGGCTGGCGCTTCACCGCCGTCCGCTGGGGGATGGGGCTGGTTGTCCCACTGCTGGCCGGTGCCTTCGCCCAGTGGATCTTTTGAACACCCCCTTGTAGGCCGATCACCGGCCTGAACGGTTGACAATTAGGCCGATATGCGTTAAACTCAGGACAACTGAAGAGCAAGTCTGGTATCAGTCGCCGGTTCAGCATCCGCCCGAAAGGACAGGCTATGACCTCCTACACCCGGACGACGCCAGCCGTGGCCCGTCAGGGGTTGTTGACGGGCCGCACGAAGCGACGCCTTCAGGAAAACCTCCTCGCCTACCTCTTCATCAGCCCCGCGACGCTCATCACCCTGACCTTTGGCCTTTTGCCCGTCCTCTACGCCGTCTACGTCAGCCTCCACAAGTGGCGGGTCAAGAAAGGGGCCTTCCTAGGATTCCGGCACTACCTGAGGGCTCTGGGCGAGCCCCGAGGCTTCGCCATCTTCATCCTGGGGCTCTTCCTCCTGCTCCTGGCCTGGTGGGTGTGGCGTCGGGCGACCCAGGCCGCCTCCGACCGACGTCTCATCTTCGGCCTGATTACCGCCATCTTCCTGATGGCCGCCGGCTGGGCCGTGTGGACGGGGTTCCCGGTGATGCTGGAGACGGGGGACATCCGGCTCTTCCGGGCCATCTCCGTCACCGTCTTCTACTCCGTTGGCACCGTGCCCGTCCAGCTGGCCCTCGCCTTGGTCTTAGCCTACCTCCTTTTCCAGAACGTGCGCGGCCAGGACTTCTACCGGATGATCTACTTCATGACCTACGTGACGCCGGTTGTCGCCTCGGCCGCCGTCTTCCGGGGCATCGTCTTCACCCCCCGCGATGAGGGGTTGGCCAACCTCTTCCTGAGCGCCATCGGCCTGCCCACGATGAAGTGGCTCTACGAGCCCAAGGGGGTCAACCTAGTCCTGACCAACCTGGCGGGGCTGGAGATCCCCAGTTGGCTGGGTGGTCCCAGCCTGGCCCTCGTCTCGGTGATGCTCTACAACATCTGGGTCTTCGTCGGCTACGACGCGGTGATCTTCCTGGCGGGACTGGGGAATATCCCCGCCGAGCTCTACGAAGCGGCCAAGATTGACGGGGCCGGACGGTGGGCGCTCTTCCGCCACATCACCCTGCCCCTCCTCTCCCCCACCACCTTCTTCCTGAGCATGGTCGCCGTCATCGGCACCTTCAAGGCCTTCACCCACATCTACGTGATGCGTACCCCGGGTGCCCAGCGGACGGTGGACACGGTTAGCATCTACATCTTCGACAACTTCTTCAAGGCGACCCGCTATGGGTACGCCTCGGCTTTGGCCTTCATCCTCTTTGCCATCATCCTCTCGCTCACCCTTATCCAGAACCGCGTCATCGGGGAGAAAGTCTTCTATGGCTAGCCAGAGTCAGGCCCTCCCGGCCCAGCCCCGGCCCGTCCGCCGCTGGCCGATCCATCCTCTACGGGTGCTGCTTTACCTGATCCTGACCATAGGGGCGCTGGCGGCGGTCATCCCTCTGGTGTGGATGATCCTGACCTCCTTCATGACTCGAGGGGAGGTTTACCTCCGCGTGCTCTTGCCGAGCCAGATCCAGTTCGGCAACTACGTGGACGCCTGGCAGGAAGCTCGGTTCAGCCTCTACTTTCGCAACAGCGTTATCATCACCCTGGTCACCGTCTTCGGGCAGCTCTTCATCTGCACGCTGGCGGCCTACGCCTTTGCCCGGATGGAGTTCGTCGGGCGAGACGTCATCTTTATGCTCTTCCTCTCCACGATGATGATCCCGGCCGCCGTGACCTTCATCCCCAATTTCCTCATCATCAAGACGCTGGGCTGGTACGACAAGCTGGCCGCCCTGACGATCCCCTTTATGAGCAGTCCCTTCAGCATCTTCCTGTTACGTCAGTTCTTCGCCCAGGTGCCCAAGGACCTGTACGACGCGGCGCTCATTGACGGCGCGGGCCACATCCGCTTCCTCTTTCTGGTGGTGGTTCCCCTCTCCCGTGCCCCGCTGATGACGGTGGCGACGCTGACCTTCATCTTCGCCTGGAACGAACTGCAGTGGCCGCTCATTGCCACCCGCACCCCCACCTGGCGCCCCATCTCCGTGGGCCTCTACAGCTTCATCACCGAGGCGGGGCCGGATACCCACCTGATGATGGCCGGGGCGGTCATCGCCATCATCCCGGTGCTGCTCGTCTACTTCCTGGCCCAGCGTCAGTTCACCGAGAGCATCATCACCAGCGGCCTGAAAGGATAGAACCCCAATGTGGACCCTCCCGCAGGTTCCCCCACGGCCTGGAGTGTGTCAAGGCAGCCTCTGATAGGCCATTGCTGTCGTCGGGTATCGCGTGACCTGCGGGAGGGTAACCATCGTCGAGTAGCCAGGAATCCAAACAAGACCACTGGAAACAAGACCACTGGAAGGAGGTGATGCCACCGCCAACCATCGTGATGCAAGGGGGCCCGCGCGGATTGGCTCACGGCCAACGGGAAAGGCGGGCCCGGACCCGGTCCAGTTGTCACCACCCTCAATGGGATCTCTTATCTCGGAAGCTTTCCTTAAGGAGGAGAAACAAATGAAGCTCAACAAACTATGGGCCATCGCTTTGCTGCTGATTATGGCTGTCTCGGCCTTGCTGACAGCCTGCGGCGGTGCAGCTCAGCCCACAGAAGCGCCGGCGGCGCCCACCAAGGCTCCCGAAAAGCCGATGGAGCCAACGAAGCCCCCCACACCGACGGCAGGGCCGGAGGATCCTCTGGCGGGCATTGATCCCAGTGGCCAGACGATCACCTACTGGTACCAGCACTCCCGCAAGCGGGAAGAGGTGCTCCAGGAGATGATCCAGGAGTTCAACGAGACCAACGAGTGGGGCATCACCGTCGTCGGGGAGTACCAGGGCCACTACGGCCAGATCTACGAGAAGATGCTGACCGCCATCGCCGCCGGTGAGGTGCCCGACCTGGTCGTGGCCTACCAGAACCAGGCCGCCTCTTACGCCATCGCCGGGGCGGTCGAAGACCTGAACCCCTACGTCACCAGCCCCACCTGGGGCTTCACCGAGGAGGAGCTGCAGGACTTCTTCCCCGCCTTCTTGAACCAGGACATCAGCGCCCAGCTGGACGGTATGCGCCTGGGCTTCCCGCCCAACCGCTCGATGGAGGTAATGTACTACAACGAGGACTGGCTCAAGGAGCTGGGCTATGACAAGCCGCCGGAGACCTGGGAGGAGTTCCGGGAGATGGCCTGCAAGGCGGTGGAGCAGCCCTTCTCCAAGGGGCCTGGGGAGGGTATGGGCTACGAGCTCTCCGTGGACACCTCCCGCTTCGCCTCGATGGTCTTCAGCCGGGGCGGCGACCTGATGAACGAGGACCAGACGGCCTACACGCTGAACACGCCTGAGGCCCAGGACACGATGAAGTTCCTGCAGGAGCTCTTCGCCGACGGCTGCGCCACCCTGGTGGCGGAGCGGTACGGGGACCAGGCCGACTTCGGCGCCGGCAAGCTCCTCTTCACCATCGGTTCCTCCTCCGGTCTCCCCTACTACAAGGACGCCGTCTCCGAGGGAGCCAACTTCAACTGGAGCGTGGCCCCGCTGCCCCACACCACGCCGGATCCGGTCCAGAACATCTACGGGGCCAGCATCTCCGTCCTGAAGACGACGCCGGAGCGCCAGTTGGCCGCCTGGCTCTTCCTCAAGTGGTTCACCGAGCCGGAGCAGCAGGCCAAGTGGGCCAAGGTCTCCAACTACTTCCCCGTCCGCAAGTCGGTGGCCGAGGGGATGAAGGACTACTTCGCCGAGAACCCCGCCTACGCCAAGGCCTTCGAGCTCCTCAAGTACGGCAAGACCGAGCCGCCCGTGGCCGGCTACGACGTGGTCCGCGACCTCATCGAGGAGGCGATGACCAAGATCGTCGAGGGTGCGGATGTCGTGGAGACCCTGGCCGCACTGGAGGAGGAGGCCAACCAGGTGCTGGAGGAGGCTGCGCCCTAGTTCCGGCGGCGGTAGGGACCATCGAGCGGGTTGCGGACCGACGTCCGCAACCCGCTTTGTACGCCCTCAGTGCAGCGGCAGGACCCAGGAGGGGCGTGGGGGGAAGAGGGCTTCCAAGAGCATCTGAGCCTCTCCCTCCGTCCAGACGTCGGGATAGGCCCGCCGCAGGTCGTCTAGCGAGCGGTAGCCGAAGAGGAGGGCGAGGAAGGTCCCCGGCGGGAAGCCGGCCTGGGGCTTCTCCACGCCGGGGGGCAGGTTCTCCGCCTCCGCCAGCCGGCCCTCCTCGAAGGCCAGCCGCAGCCCTCCCGTGTAGAAGTCCAGCCGCAGCTCACCGGTATGACCGACGAGGATCGAGTTGGCCAGGCGGCGTTCCAGGGCCGGCCCGATCCGGCGCAGGAAGGCGGCCAGGTCGGCCACGCGGAGGTACCAGGCGTAGGCCGGCCGGGGCACGGCGTGATGGGCCCGCAGCCAGGAGGCGGCCAGACGGGCCGGCTGCTGGGCGAAGAAGAGCCCCGCCAGGGGCTTCCCGGCCTTCTTGGCCAACGCCTCCCCCTGCTCCCCCAGGGCCCGCACCACCGGCGGCAGCACCGCCGCCAGCGCCACCCCCTCTCCCACCGCCAACTCCCGCAGGGGGTAGCCGGACCGCCACAGTTGCTGGAAGGTCGCCAGGTAGCCGACGGGCTTCCCCTCGCCGTCCACGATGACCTGGTAGCGGTCGCCCACGGCGTGGGTCAGCAGGTAGCGCCAGACCGCCTCGCTCCGCAGGCAGCGGACCAGAGAGCCCCGGCAGGCCCGCTCGTAGAAGGCCATCAGCGCCGGTAGGTCCTCCAGCGTCGCATCGCGCAGGGCGAAGGGCGCTTCCTCGTCCCCTTTCCGCGAGGGCACCGCCGACGGCGGGAGCCGGTATCCGCCGCCCAACTCCAGGGCGTACCCGTAGCCGAACCGACGGTAGAAATAGGGGATGCCCGTGATGGCCTGGACGGGCAGGTCGTGCTCCTGGCACCAGCCGTGCAGGACCTCGAACTGGGCGCGGACCAGCCCCCGTCGGCGGTAGTCGGGGTGGGTGCTCACCAACTCCATCCGCCCCACGCCGAAGGGCACCTCCTCGTAGCTCCAGCGCTGGGGGATGAGCACCGCCGAGGAGACGATCCGATCCTCCTCCGGCACCTCGACGACGGTGAAGCAGGCCGGCCCGGTGGTGGGGTGCCATCCGCCGAGGAGGGTGCGGGTCCAATCGGCGATGATGGCATCGGTGTCCTCATCCTCGTCCTCTTCCTCCTCCTCGACCAGTTGCTCTCGGTTGAAGGCGACCAGGGCCTCCCGGTCCTGGGGCCGGCCCTGGCGGAGCACCAGCCCTCCCTCCAGGGTGCGGGGGGTGAGGGCGGGCGCGAAGGGGATGGGCTTGAGGTAGATCCGATGACGGCGGATCACCCGGTAGCCCACCCGCTCATAGAGCCGGTTGGCCCCGGTGAGGCTGGTGGCGTCCACCCCCAGCCGGGCTGCCGTCATCCCGGCCTCCCGCAGGGCGATCATCCCTCGCAGCAGGAGGGCCGTGCCCAGCCCGCGCCGGCGCCAGGGGCGGCAGACCCCCAGGTCCTCGATCCAGCCCACCTGCCGACCGTAGACCGCGTTGCCCTCGGGGTCAATGCGGCCCAGGCAGAAGCCGACGATCTCGCCGCTGCCCTCCTCCTCGGCGACGATCCAGAGGTCCGGTCGCCAGGGAGGGGCTTTGAACCACCGGGCCCACTGGTCGGCGCTGACGGGGTGCGCACCCCAGTGGTCGGCGAAGGCGGCGTTGAAGGCCCGACACAGGGGCTCGTCGTCCTCCTCCCGGTAAAGGCGCAGCCGGACGCCGGGGGGCGGGGCCGGGGTCGGCAGGCTCTCATCGAGGGGGGCGTATTCCATCGTGTGGAAGGTGCGCACCGGCACCATCCCAAAGGCCTCCAGCGCCTGTCGGGTGGTGGTGACCTGCTCAGGGCAGCCGATCCGCAGGGCGCGGGGGAGGCCGGCCGGCAGCGGGGCGACCATCTCGCCGGCCCGGCGGTCGAGGAGTGTCAAGAGCCGCTGCTCCAGCCCCTGACCGCGCCGGTCGGGGTGGACGAGCAGCCAGCCGAAGACCACGTACTCCCCGTCGGTCGGCCGGCCATCGAAGAGGACGGCACCGGCAGCCACCAACCGCTCCTGGGTTCCCTCCCGGGCGAGGAGGAGGAAGCCATCCCGCTCCGGCTGGAAGGTCTCGTCCTGCCACTCGTGGGCGATCCGCTCCGGCGTGGTGTAGGCGTCGGTCTGGTCCACCCGATCGCAGGCGTTGATGAGGGCGGCCAAGGCCACCTCGTCACCTTGCTGAAAGTTGCGAGCCTGAATCTCCATCGTTTCTCTCCATCCAGTCACAAGGCACACAGAACACGGAAGAGATCAGGGGTGGGGTTCCCGGGAGTTGGCGCTCCCGCCCCGGCTTTGATGTCCCAGGCGGATCGCAAGTCCGCCGGGCACCGGCGGGTACGCCCACGGCTTGGAGGGAGATCCCAGATGGAAAGTTAGGGAAAAAAGAAGCCGTGGGCGCGGGTGGGTGCGCCCACGGCTGGGGGAGGTGGAGAGGGGGATCTCAGTCCACGAATGGGCGCACTTCACCCTGGGACGCAGGGGCGCTGCGCCGTCGGGTCTGAATCGTGCCGGAGTTACCCATTCGTGACCTCCCCGGTCGGGGTGAGATGGGGTTGGTGGGACGCCCAGATTATACACGAGACCACGCCGTCTGTCAAGAAGGAGTTTCCCGGTGATTACCCATATCTTTGGAGATAGGGAGACGAGCCGTCCACGAATGGGGCACGAATACACGAATTAAGGACCGCCTCATTCGTGCATTGGTGAGAAATTCGTGGACGGCCTGCTACGGACCACTCTCTCGCTCACTTGTGGGTAATCACCGCGGAGTTTGCCATTGGCAGCTTTAGCACGTTGACGCCTGCCCAATCCCGGTTATAATGACGGGAGTGTACGGTATCCTTTGAAAACGAGCCTTGCCGTGAGGAAAACGTTGAAAGGGAAGCGCCTGAGACCACGACCGCCGCTCACGAAGGGGAAGCTCCTGGCCCTGCTGCGGCCCGGGATGCGGATCAAACGCTGGATCCTGGGGCTCTTCGTCGGCGTGCTCCTCTCAGGGCTGGGCGTGGCCTACATCCTTGTCGAGCTCTACCGCTCCCTCACCTTCCCTCCCTTCGTCTACTACCTGACGCTCCAGTTCATCCCCCGCTTCCAGCGGGGGCTCCTGGTCGGCTGCCTGGGCATCACCCTCACCCTCCTCTCCTTCGTTAAGCTGAGCCAGCGGCTGCTGGCCCCCCTGCTGGCCCCGACCGCCCGCTCAGGCCGGGAGCGGGGGGTGTTGGACCTCTTCTACCGCTACTACACCCCTCGTCATCGGCCCCAGGTCGTCGTCTTCGCCGGCACCCACGGCCTCTCCATCCTGCTGGGCATCGCCGACCAGGTCCCCTGGGAGATCGTCGGCGTCCTGCCGCCGGTCAACAGCGGACCGGCCTTCGCTCGACTGCGGACCATCCTGGGCATCACCGCCGACGAGGTCCTCTTCCCCACCCTGGACCGGGTGGAGGTGGTGGCTGAGTTCGCCGACGGCACCGTCCTGGAGGGGGAGGCGGCCATCGCCGCTCGCAAGACCGGCGCGCCCATCCGCCGGGTCTTCCTGAAGCCGGACCAGGGGCGACCGGAGACGATCCAACCCACCGCCGAGGTGATTCGGGCCATCGAGCAGGCCGACGTCATCGTCATCGGCCCCGGCTCCCTCTTCACCAACCTGATCCCCACCCTCCTCATCCCGCCCATCAACCAGGCGATCCGAGAGAGCCAGGCCCGCAAGGTCTTCGTCTGCAACATTATGACCCAGCCTGGCCAGACGGAGGGGTTCACCGTCGCCGACCACGTGCGGGCCATCCAGGAGCACTGCGGCTTCAAGCTGGACTACGTGCTGGTCAGCCCCACCGAGGGGGTGGACCCGGCGATCCTGGCCCGCTACCAGGGCCAGTCGGCCCAGCCGGTGCCGGTGAGGGACCCCACGGGCCGCTCCCAGATCGTCCTCTTCGAGGGGACCCCCGAGGAGGTGGTGCTGATCGAGGGGGCGATCCTGGTGGAGCGGGAGATGACCGTCGAGGTCGAGGAGGAGATGCCCGAGGGGGATCGGCGGGTGGTGCTGCGCCACGACCCGGCCCGCCTCTCCGAGGCGATCCTGGACCTGCTCTACAACTACGCCCTCCAGACCCGCCTCTCGGTGAGCCGGGCCGCCTTCCGGGCCTACGACGTGCGGGGCGTCGCCGGCGCCGAGGTCAACGCCAGCGTGATGGAGGTGATGGGCCAGGCTTTCGGTACCTTCGTGCAGCGGCAGACGGGGCGCAACCGGATCGTCACAGGGCGCGACGTGCGGCTCACCTCGGCCGACTTCCAGCAGGCGGTCATCCGGGGGCTGCTCCAGGCCGGCTGCGAGGTGATTGACGTGGGGCAGGTGCCGACACCTGTCCTCTCCTTCGCCGCCAACCACCTCTTCACGGCCGGCGGCGTGATGGTGACGGCCAGCCACAACCCGGCCGAGTTCAACGGCCTCAAGTTCCAGGTGGGGGCCCAGGCCCTGGCCGGTCAGGAGCTCCAGTACCTGGAGCGCCTCATCGCCCGCAACGCCCTCATCGGGGGCCGGGAGGGGACGCTGACCCAGCGGGAGGTCGAGGAGGACTACATCGCCTGCGTCGAGAGCAAGGTCCAGCTCCGGCGACCGCTGCGGATCGTCATTGACGGGGGGAACGGGGTGGCCGGCCCCCTGGCCGTCCGCCTGATGGAACGGCTGGGCTGCTCGGTGGTCTCCCTCTACTGTCAGCCCGACGGCCACTTCCCCCACCACCCCCCCGACCCGGCGGTGGCCGATAACCTGCGCGACCTCTCCCGGCGGGTGCGGGAGGTGGGCGCCGACCTGGGGCTGGCCTTCGACGGCGACGGGGACCGGCTGGGGGTGGTGGACGAGCGGGGGGAGATCGTGCTCCCCGACCAGTACCTGGCCCTGCTGGCCCGCGACCTGCTGCGGAAGGGGCCGGCCAAGATCGTCTTCGAGGTCAAGTGCTCCCAGGCCCTAGTGGACGAGATCGTCCGCTGCGGGGGGATCCCGGTGATGAGCAAGTGTGGCGGGGCCTTCGTCGCCGAGCGGATGCGCCAGGAGAAGGCGGTGTTGGGGGGCGAACTCAGCGGCCACCTCCTCTTCGATGACCCGCCCGTCGGCTACAGCGACGCCATCTTCGGCGCGGCCCGGCTGCTGGCCTACATCGCCTCGGAGGACGCCCCCCTCTCGGCGCTGGTGGCGAGCCTGCCCCGCTACGTCAGCACGCCGGAGATCCGCATCCCCTGCGCCGACGCCCGCAAGTTCCAGATCGTCGAGGCGGTGCGCGACCACTTCCTGGACCACTGGCCGATCCTGGACATTGATGGGGTGCGGGTGGACTTCGGCGACGGCTGGGCGCTGGTCCGGGCTTCCAACACCGAGCCCAAGCTCTCCCTCCGCTTCGAGGCCCGCACCCCGCGCCGCCTCCGGGAGATCCGGCAGATCGTGGCCGAGGCGATGGCGAGTTGCTGCGGGGTAGAGGTCCCTACGGAGGAGCAAAGGTCCTAACCTAGAGGTACGATGACCGTACAAGGCATTATCTTCGACCTGGGTTGGACGCTGGTGGACTTCGTGGCCGACTACGAGCGGGAGGTGGAGCCCCGGCGGATCGCGGCGCTGGGGGCGTGCCTGGCCCGCTATGGCTTGCCCATCGAGGCCCCGGACCTCTACCGGCGCTTCCAGGCCCACCAGCAAATCCTGCGCGAGGTGGGCACCCCGCTCCTGTACGAGTACCCGGCCCGGCTGGCCCTGCTCCGGGCCCTGCGCGAGGCGCTGCCCGATGGCCTGCCCGACAGCCTGCTGGACAGCGCCCACCAGGCCCTCTACGCCCTCCTGGCCGACTACTGGGAGCCCTACGAGGACACCTTTGAGACGGTGGAACGGCTGCGGGAGGCCGGTTACCGCCTGGCCATCCTCTCCAACACCAACGACGACAGCCACGTCCGGCGGATCGTGGACCGGAGCGGCCTGCGCCCTTGGTTCGACCCCATCCACACCTCGGCCGGCCTGGGGCTGCGCAAGCCCCACCCGCGCCCCTTTCGGCTCATCCTGGAGACCTGGGCGCTCCCCCCGTCGGAGGTCGTCGTCGTCGGCGACACCCTCTCGGCCGACGTGCTGGGCGCCCACCGGGCCGGGATGCGGGCCATCTGGGTCCACCGCTTCAGCCCCATCAGCGACAACGCCGAGCACGAGGGCCGGATCATCCCGGAGGCGGTTGTCGAGCGGCTGGGGGAACTGCCCGGGGTGATCACCGGGTGGTAGGTGGGCGTAAAGCGTCAGGCGTGAAACGTAAGGCGTGAAACGTAAGGCGTGAAACGTAAGGCGTGGAACTGCGATGGAGGCGAGCGCAACGGCTTCCCCCATGGCCTTGCAGGTGCCAGAGCGGTGGCGGCGGCTGGATGTGGCCCCGCTGCAGGGAACGCTGCTGGTTATCGGCGCTCCCGACAGCGGCAAGTCCACCTTCGCCCGCTACCTCTTCCGGCGGCTGGCGGAGGTGCACGGACGGGTTGCCTTCCTGGACGGCGACGTGGGCCAGGCGACGCTGGGACCGCCGACGACGATGACGCTGGTGGTGGGCGAAGGGGAGACAACCTTTCCGCCGGCCGGCCTCCGCCGGCGGGTCTTCGTGGGCAACATCTCTCCTCGGGGCCACATGCTCCCCCTGGTGGTGGGGGCCTCGCGCCTCCAGCGGGAGGCCATCGCCCAAGGCGCGAAGGCCGTGGTTGTGGACACGACCGGGCTGGTCGCCCCCGACCGGGGCGGAGTAGCCCTGAAGGAGGCCCTCATCGCCCTTCTGGAGCCCACCGTCGTCTTCGCCCTGGCCCGGCAGAGGGAGTTGGAGCCCATCCTCTTCCCGCTGCGGAGGAGCCGGCGGGTCCGCGTCATCGAGATGCCCGTCGCTCCGGCGGTCCGGCGGCGGCCCCTCCCCGTCCGCCAAGCCCATCGGATCACCCGCTTCCGGGACTACTTCGCCCAGGCCCGCGACCTGGCGGTGCGCTGGGACCGGCTGGCCCTCTTCGGGGGGATGGGCTTTCTACCTCGCCGGCTCCTCGCCTTCGAGGATGCGCGGGGCTTCGCCCTGGCCTTGGGCGTCCTTATGGACCACGACCGGGCTACCCGGACCCTGACCGTCCGCACCCCGCTGCCGGGCCTGGACGGGGTGGATGCCCTGCGGTTGGGGAACCTCTTCGTGGACCCGGAGACGGGGAAGCATTGGCGGGGAGGGGGGCGGAGGGCGTGAGCGGTGTTGCTTGTTGCGTGAGGGGCGATGGCAGGGCGCGGTGGGATGCGCCCGGATGCGCTGGATATGCGGATATGGATGGAGGAAGGGATGAGCGAGCCGATGGATGGTGAGCGGGAACCGGAGTTCGCGGAAACGGAATCGGCCGAGGCCGAGGAGCCCACGGACGAGATGCCGACGGTGCCCAGCCGTCCCCTGCGCAGTTGGTTGAGCCGGGAGGGGATGCGGAAGGTGCGGCGCGGGAGCGAGGAGAAGCCGGGGTCGCTAGACGATACCCAGCCCTCGCCGGCCGTGCGCCGTCCCTCCCGCCCCCCGATGCTGGGCTCGGGGGAGACGCCCTCTGCGGCGGAGCCCCCCGAGGTGGCGATGACGACGGAGACGACCCCCCGGCCTGCCCAACCGCCGGCCTCCCCACCCCTTCCTTCCCCCCGACGGGGCACACCGATCCCGCCTCCTCAGCGGACGGGCTACCGTCCTCCCGTCCCGGTTGCCCCCCGCCCCACCCCGCCCCCCATCCCCCCCCGGAGCCGGCGTCCGGCGGTCGCCCGCACCGGCGCCGGCTGTCTGGTGCGGCTCTTCCTGTTCAGTGTCGCGCTCCTGGTCATCCTCTTCTTCGCCGCCGTCGCCGTCGCCACGGCCGGCTACATCTACCTGGCCGGCCGGCTCCCGGCCCCCGAGGAGCTGCGGCTGCGGGAGACCACCTTCGTCAGCACCAAGCTCTTCGATCGGGAGGGCAACCTGCTCTGGGAGTTGGTGGACCCCCAGGGGGGGCGGCGCACCCGTGTCCCCCTCTCGGAGATCTCCCCCTACCTGATCCAGGCCACCATCGCCACCGAGGACCGGGATTTCTACCGCCATCCGGGCTTTAACCCCCTGGCCATCCTGCGGGCCGTCTACCAGAACGTGAAGGCCCGGGACGCCGTCTCCGGGGCCAGCACCATCACCCAGCAGGTGGCCCGCAACCTGCTCCTCTCCCCCCAGGAGCGGACCCAGCGGACGTTGAGCCGCAAGATCAAGGAAGCTGTCCTGGCCACCGAACTGACCCGCCGCTACAGCAAGGACGAGATCCTGGAGATCTACCTGAACGAGATCAACTACGGCAACCTGGCCTATGGCATCGAGGCGGCGGCCGAGACCTACTTCCAGAAACGGGCGCGGGACCTGAACCTGGCCGAGGCATCGCTGCTGGCCGGCCTGCCCCAAGCCCCGGCGACCTGGGACCCCTTCACCAATCCTGAGGGGGCGCTCCGGCGGCAGCAGCAGGTGCTCGCCCTGATGGTGGAGGCGGGCTACATCACGCCGGACCAGGCGGCGGCGGCCCAGGCCGAAATGGAAGCCCGCATCGGCGACCTGAAGCCGCCCCGCCGCGATCTCCCCGCCCCCCACTTCGTCGCCTACGTCCGCCAGCAGCTGGAGGCCGAGCTGGGACGGGAAGCCCTCTACCGGGATGTGGGGCTGCGCGTCTACACGACGCTGGACCCCCGGCTCCAGGCCCTGGCCGAGGAGACGCTGGCCGCCCACCGGGAACGGCTGGCCCAGGCCGGCGTGGACAACGCAGCCATCGTCGTCCTCCGCCCTGACACCGGCGAGATCCTGGCCATGGTGGGCAGCCTCGACTTCTACGATGAGACCATTGATGGGCAGGTCAACGTCGCCTTGCAGCCTCGCCAGCCCGGGTCCTCCATCAAGCCCCTCACCTACGTCAAGGCCTTTGAGCTGGGCTGGACGCCGGCCACCCTCATCTGGGACGTGCGGACGGAGTTCCCCAACGGCCCCAACCCGCCCTATGTGCCCAAGAACTACGACGATCGCTTCCACGGGCCGGTGCTGGTACGGGATGCCCTGGGCAACTCCTACAACATCCCGGCGGTCAAGGCGCTCCAGTTCGTCACCGTCGAGGGGCTGAAGGAGATGGCGGCCCGGCTGGGCATCACCACGCTGACCCGCAACGACTACGGCCTCTCGCTGACCCTGGGCGGCGGCGAGGTGAAGCTGTTGGAGATGGCGGGGGCCTACGCCGTCTTCGCCAACCAGGGCATCCGGGTGCCGCCGACGGCCATCCGGCGGATCGAGTACGCCGATGGCACCCTCTACCAGGAGATCGTGGGCCGCCAGCGGGGAGGGCGGGTCCTCGACCCCCGCTACGCCTACCTGATCACCGACATCCTGGCCGACAACCAAGCCCGCTGCCCGGCCTTCGGCTGTCCCAACCTGCTGGAACTCTCCCGCCCGGCGGCGGTCAAGACGGGCACCTCGGGCACCGACCGGGACCACGTCTACGACACCTGGACCATCGGTTACACGCCGGACCTGGTCGTCGGCGTCTGGGCGGGGAACACGGACAACCGCCCCATCGGCTCTGGGATGAGCGGCTACCAGGTGGCGACGCCCATCTGGCACGACTTTATGGAAGCGGCGCTGGAAGGGCAGCCGGTGCGCGACTTCGTGCGGCCCGAGGGGATCGTCGAGTACGAGATCTGCGCCGACTCCGGCGCGATGCCCACCCCCTACTGCCCTCGCCGGCGGCGGGAGGTCTTCGCCCAGGGCCAGCCTCCCCTGGACGAGAGCTACGACTTCTACCAGATGGTGCGGATTGACGCCTTCACCGGCCTGCGGGCCAACGAGTTCTGCCAGGAGAACGTGGTGGAGAAGGTCTTCCTGGTGCTGCCTGAGGAGGGGCGGAAGTGGGTGAACGAGACGGAGGCGGGGCGGGCCTGGGCCGAGGCCCGGGGCTTCGCCGTCCCCCTGGAGGAGCCGCCGGAGGCCGAGTGCACCGCCGGCACCGAGCGCCCCCAGGTGGTCATCACCCAGCCGGCCAACGGCTCCACCGTCGTCCAGGGCCTGGTCCGGGTGATGGGGCGGGTGACGATGCCCAACTTCGACCGTTACGAGGTCCAGTACGGCGTGGGGATGGACCCCCAGGGCTGGGGCTGGATCAGCGGGCCGCACCTGACGCCGGTGGTAGACGGGGTGTTGACAGAGTGGGACACCCGTTCCCTGGAGCCGGGGACCTACACGCTGAGGGTGACGGCGGTGGACAAGGCGGGGAATCGGATCGAGGGGCGGGTGGTGGTGACGGTGGTCGCGCCGACGCCGACACCGGCGCCGACGGCGACGCCGGTGCCGACGCCGCTCCCAACGCCCACGCCGGCGCCGCCGACCCCGACGCTCCCGCCTGCGCCAACGCGCCCGCCGAAGGCGACACCGACGCCTTGACTCAATCCTCAGTCCCCGGCCCTCAGTGCTGGAAAAGAGAAAAGAGGAGAAACAAAGGCCGAGTCACAACCTGGCAAGGGTGGAGTGTACGGGGGAAGCACAGCGCCTCCATAGGAGATCCGACACGGGCGCTAACGACCTATGCCCTTTGCAAAGGCGAGGATATCCCGCAGGCCGGCTTCCGCGCGCGTGGGCCGGATGGCCAGCCAGTAGACCTGATTCCGTACCCGAAAGTAAAAGTGAGCTTGTCCCATCCCCGTCAACTCATACACCTGTATCCCATCCACCAGTCGTTCTCCTACAGGCTCAAAAGGGGAATCCACACGCGCGATGGCCTTTGTCATGCTGTGCATGAGCAGCGCTGCCCCCCACTCCCCCCATATCTCACTCACCCAGACCGTTGCATCCCTGTTCCCATATATGCCAATAGCCGCACCCGTGAGGGGAAAGGTGCCCCGGTGCATATCCCGGATCTCCCTGGCTGCGTCGGGACCAAACAGATGCGCGCGCAGCGGATACCCCGCGACTTGCATGGGAATGGGGATAGCGCGGGCAGGCCGCGTTAGCAAAAACGCCAGAATCACGCACACCCCTAAACTGATAAGCCCCCCTACCAAGACCAAAGAGCGCCACCTAACCGGCTTTTGTCGCCGCGAAGAAACCGTTTCGGTCATATGTGTTGAGTATACACGCATCTTGACACTCTCCTCATGCTGCCACGTTGGCAGTGGGTGGGGTCCAGATCGCCAAAGCGGTGGACCTGAAGGCTGTGGAAGGTATGATCTCTATGGGCGGGTCGCGATAGGAGTTTCCCCAACGGGGGTCACCTGCCATCGGCTCGATCCCGGGGATGCCGGCCAGCCCCCGGATGGTTATGTGCCGTCCGGCGTAGCGCCCAACCGGGGGCGCCAACCGGCGGTTTCTTGTAGTAGCGCACGACCTTGACGCGAAACTTGAACTGACGGCGCTCCCGCTCCCGCCGCTCGGTGCGGGCGCGGCGCCGCGCCCGACGAGCCCGGTCAGCTTGGCGACAGGCGTTGTACGTTTGGGCTTTGCTGACTTTGCGCTTGCGTCTTTTGGATTTCTGTGCGGTACTCATAACCCGGTGATTACCCATATCTTTGGAGATAGGGAGGCTAGAGCCGTCCACGAAGGGGGCACGAATACACGAATGAAGGACCGCCTCATTCGTGCATTTGTGAGAAATTCGTGGACGGCCCGCTACGGACCACTCTCTCGCTCATGGGTATACTCAACACAACGAAGCGTTTGCGCATGACAGGCCCCCTATACGCTTTTTCGTGGGCCGGGTGCCTGCCTCTGAAGGGGGTTCAACCCCGGCCCGCTGCGCCGCTTTCGCGGCTCACCATGACGATGCAGAACCCAGGCCTCTAAACCCAGACGTGGGTGTAGAGCACTTCATCGGGGTTGGCGTCCTTGTTCGAGCGCAGGTCCGGGTTGTCCGGGTTGTAGATGCCGCTCAGGTAGAGCCGGCCATCCCAGACGCGCAGCATCTGGTCGTTAGCGGCGTGCCCCGCGGGCAGCGGCACGATGACCTCCTTCACCAGGTTGAAATCGGCATCGTACTTGCCCAGCGTCCAGCCATCGGGATGGGCGTTGAGCAGATAGTAGAACTGCCCGTCGGTGTCAATGGCGTAGTCGCCGGGATGGGTGGAGAACTGCTGCGGCTCGCCCCAGGCGCTCAGGTCGGCGGAGAGGGTGCGGCGCACATCGCCCGCGTAGCGACGGGCTTCTTCCACCTCGCGGTTGTCGAACGCCCCGCCGAAGGTCACGTCGTAGCCGTCACCATCGGCCTGCGAAAAGATGCGGCAGAAGCCGCCCACATCGCAGCGTTGCCCGGCCTCCAGCGTGCCGAACAGGGTGGTCACATAGCGCCACCGACTGGAAGCCGGCGTCTCGGTCACCACCTGCGCCAGGTAGTCTTCGCGCGACAGGGCTCCGGTGGACTGCGCGCCGGGGTGCACGTCACCGGTAGGCGTGGGCTGCGGCGGTTGCCCCGGCTGACCGGCGGGCGGCGGGTTCCCCGGCTGCCCCGCGCCGCCGGCGATGCGCTTGTAGGCGAAGGCGTAGCCGCCATCTGGCAGGGCGACGATGGAGGCGTCCATCCCGTTGCCGGGCACCCGGCCGGGGACGGTCTCCCAGGTCTGGCCGCCGTCGGCGGAGACGTGGATTTGCGAGAGGTAGAGCGCCACGCGCCCGTCGGGGAGCAGCCCCAGTTCGCCGATGCCGGGTTCCCGGAAGGTCGGCTCGATCAGTTCGTAGGACGTGCCGTCTGCGCTGCGCGCCAGCAGGGTGGCCCCCTCGCGCTGCAGGGCCATCAGCCAGGAGCCGTCGGGCAGTTGCACCAGGCTGGGGTCGGTGACGCCCGGCACGGCGATCAACTGCTCCTGCCCGCTGAAGTGCAGCCCGTCCTCCGAGACGGCGCGGTAGATGGGGTGCGGGTCGTCGGGGCCGAGTTTGGGCCCGTTCCCGACGAAACTGCCTTCAAAATAGACCAGTTGGAGGCGGCCATCGGGCAGGCGGGTGACGTTGGGGTCCACGGCGTTGCCGTTGAACCGCCCGTCCAGGGTGACGCAGCCCAGGACTTCCCAGGAGCCGTCTTCGGCCTGACGGGCGGCGAAGATGCCGTGATGCCCCGGCTCGCCGTTGACGAAATAGACCCACAGGCGGCCGTCCGGCCCGATGACCAGGTCGGGCACGGAGGCGTGGTCGAGGATCAGCGCCCCGTCGCCGTCGAAGGTCAGGCCGTCGGGCGAGGTGGTCAGGTACACCTGGTGGCTGTAGATGGGCGATTCCTGCGGGTCGCCGGCGGTGCAGTCGGCCGTGGGGGTAGCCGTGGCCACGGCGGGCGGTTGAGGGGTCGGCGGCGGGCTGCCGGGCCGGTTTGGGGGCGGCGGATTGCCCACCCCGGTCGGCGGCGGCCCGGCGGGCGTGGGCTGCGCCCCACCGCAGGCGGTCAACAAGAAGCTGAAAACGAGGGCCACGATCCATACACGGCGCATCTTCGAGTCTCCTTTCACTGCCAGCCCGCCAATCCAGGATATAGCCAGCGAAACAAAAACGCAAGGGCAACGGTCAACAGGTCAAGCATCAGCGTCCACAGCAACCGTTGCCGGGCTTCGGCGTATCGCTTGCGAGCATAATTCACCCACGCGCTGCCGGTGAACACCAGCAAAGCCGCGCCGATCAGCAGGCCCACCAGGGGCGGCCAGGTTTCCAGGGTGAAAACCCCGGCGAGAGGCGCCCAGAGGGCAAACAGCAGGTTGCAGGGCGTGGCGAGCAAGAGATTGCGCCGCAAATTTTTGGGCATAGCCGGTCTCCTTCTCGTGGGCCGGGTGCTCGCCCCCGAAGGGGGTTCAACCCCGGCCCGCTGCGCCGCTTTGAAGGTGCGACGCACCTCCCAGGTGCGTCGCACCTTATGGTTGCCCCTCACGCCCTCCCCAGACCACCGCCTCCACCGCCTGGATGCGCCGCCACGCCTCGCCGAGCACGCCCAGTTTGGCCAGCACGGGGGCGAAGGCCCCAATGTACAACCACACCTCCTCGCGGCCCTGTTCGCGTGCCCGGCGGAAGGCGTCTACCGCCCCCTTCGCCGTCTCGGCGTCGCCGGGCTGCGCCACCTGGGCCATGGCCCGGGCCACGGCGGCCAGGGCCTCGGCGCGAGGCGGCTCCCATCCAATCCCCTCGGCGGCGGCCAGGGCCTCGGCGCGAGACCATTCCTCTCCAACCCCCTCGGCGGCGGCCAGGGCCCGCTGCAGGGCTTCCCGGGCCTTGTCCGTATCGCCCACCTGGGCCATCGCCTGGGCCACGGCGGCCAGGGCACGGGCGCGAGACCACTCCCCTCCAATCCCCTCGGCGGCGGCCAGGGCCCGCTGCAGGCCTTCCCGGTCGCCCACCTGGGCCATCGCCTGGGCCATCGCCTGGGCCACGGCGGCCAGGGCCTCGGCGCGGTCCTCGGCATCGCCAATCCCCTCGGCGGCGGCCAGGGCCCGCTGCAGGCCGGCCCGGTCGCCCACCTGGGCCATCGCCTGGGCCACGGCGGCCAGGGCACGGGCGCGATACCGTTCCCCTCCAATCCCCTCGGCGGCGGCCAGGGCCCGCTGCAGGCCGGCCCGATCGCCCACCTGGGCCATCGTCTGGGCCACGGCGGCCAGGGCACGGGCGCGAGACCACTCCCCTCCAATCCCCTCGGCGGCGGCCAGGGCCTGTTGCAGGCCGGCCTGGTCGCCCACCTGGGCCATCGCCTGGGCCACGGCGGCCAGGGCCCAGGCGCGCCAATAGGCATCGCCAATCCCCTCGGCGGCGGCCAGGGCGCGCTGCAGGCCGGCCCGGTCGCCCACCTGGGCCATCGCCTGGGCCACGGCGGCCAGGGCCTCGGCGTGAGAGCCGAACGGATCATCGCCAATCCCCTCGGCGGCGGCCAGGGCCTGTTGCAGGCCGGCCCGGTCGCCCACCTGGGCCATCGTCTCGGCCACGGCGGCCAGGGCACGGGCGCGAGACCACTCCCCTCCAATCCCCTCGGCGGCGGCCAGGGCCTGTTGCAGGCCGGCCTGGTCGCCCACCTGGGCCATCGCCTGGGCCACGGCGGCCAGGGCACGGGCGCGGTCCTCGGCATCACCAATCCCCTCGGCAGCGTCCAGGGCCCGCTGCAGGCCTTCCCGGTCGCCCACCTGGGCCATCGCCTGGGCCACGGCGGCCAGGGCCTCGGCGCGGTCCTCGGCATCGCCAATCCCCTCGGCGGCGGCCAGGGCCCGCTGCAGGCCGGCCCGGTCGCCCACCTGGGCCATGGCCTGGGCCACGGCGGCCAGGGCACGGGCGCGATACCGTTCCCCTCCAATCCCCTCGGCGGCGGCCAGGGCCCGCTGCAGGGCTTCCCGGGCCTTGTCCGTATCGCCCACCTGGGCCATCGCCTGGGCCACGGCGGCCAGGGCCTCGGCGTGAGAGCCGAACGGATCATCGCCAATCCCCTCGGCGGCGGCCAGGGCCCGCTGCAGGCCGGCCCGGTCGCCCACCTGGGCCATCGTCTGGGCCACGGCGGCCAGGGCCTCGGCGCGGTCCTCGGCATCGCCAATCCCCTCGGCGGCGGCCAGGGCCTGTTGCAGGCCGGCCCGGTCGCCCACCTGGGCCATCGTCTGGGCCACGGCGGCCAGGGCCCAGGCGCGATACCGCTCCCGGTCAATCCCCTCGGCGGCGGCCAGGGCCTGTTGCAGGCCGGCCCGGTCGCCCACCTGGGCCATCGTCTCGGCCACGGCGGCCAGGGCACGGGCGCGAGACCACTCCCCTCCAATCCCCTCGGCGGCGGCCAGGGCCCGCTGCAGGGCTTCCCGGGCCTTGTCCGTATCGCCCACCTGGGCCATCGCCTGGGCCACGGCGGCCAGGGCCTCGGCGCGAAACGGCTCCACTCCAATCCCCTCGGCGGCGGCCAGGGCCCGCTGCAGGCCGGCCCGGTCGCCCACCTGGGCCATCGCCTGGGCCACGGCGGCCAGGGCACGGGCGCGATACCGTTCCCCTCCAATCCCCTCGGCGGCGGCCAGGGCCCGCTGCAGGCCGGCCCGGTCGCCCACCTGGGCCATCGTCTCGGCCACGGCGGCCAGGGCACGGGCGCGAGACCACTCCCCTCCAATCCCCTCGGCGGCGGCCAGGGCCCGCTGCAGGGCTTCCCGGGCCTTGTCTGTATCGCCCACCTGGGCCATCGCCTGGGCCACGGCGGCCAGGGCCCAGGCGCGGTCCTCGGCATCGCCAATCCCCTCGGCGGCGGCCAGGGCCCGCTGCAGGGCTTCCCAGGCAGCGTCCGTATCGCCCACCTGGGCCATGGCCTGGGCCACGGCGGCCAGGGCCCGGGCGCGGTCATCGGCATCGCCAATCCCCTCGGCGGCGGCCAGGGCCCGCTGCAGGGCTTCCCAGGCAGCGTCCGTATCGCCCACCTGGGCCATGGCCTGGGCCACGGCGGCCAGGGCCTCGGCGCGAGGCGGCTCCCATCCAATCCCCTCGGCGGCGGCCAGGGCCCGCTGCAGGCCGGCCCGGTCGCCCACCTGGGCCATCGCCTGGGCCACGGCGGCCAGGGCACGGGCGCGATACCGTTCCCCTCCAATCCCCTCGGCGGCGGCCAGGGCCCGCTGCAGGCCGGCCCGGTCGCCCACCTGGGCCATCGTCTCGGCCACGGCGGCCAGGGCACGGGCGCGAGACCACTCCCCTCCAATCCCCTCGGCGGCGGCCAGGGCCCGCTGCAGGGCTTCCCGGGCCTTGTCCGTATCGCCCACCTGGGCCATCGCCTGGGCCACGGCGGCCAGGGCCTCGGCGCGAAACGGCTCCACTCCAATCCCCTCGGCGGCGGCCAGGGCCCGCTGCAGGCCGGCCCGGTCGCCCACCTGGGCCATCGCCTGGGCCACGGCGGCCAGGGCCCAGGCGCGAAACGGCTCCACTCCAATCCCCTCGGCGGCGGCCAGGGCCCGCTGCAGGGCCTCCCGCGCTTGCTCCGTGTTCCCCTGCTCGTGCAGGCGCACCCCAATCCGCCGGTAGGCCTCGGTCTGCTTCTCCGGGTCGGTGATCAAGGCGGCGTAGCGTCGGGCGCGGTCGGCGTCGTCCAGCAGGGCCATGGCCTCCAGGGCTTCCACGGGCACGTTGGTGGCCAGGGTGCGCACGGTGGCGTGGAGCAGGCTCCAGGCCACGACGGGGGGCAGGCGGTCCGGGCGTTTCTCCTCCAGCACCTCCGCCTCGGCCAGGCCCAGCGCCCGGGCCACATCCTCGGCGAAGAGGCGGCGGCTGGGGTCGTGGTCCCGGCTGGCGGCGTACCAGGCGCGGTTTTCGATGAGCGCGGCCAGTTCGCCAACCATGCCCGCCTGGGCCAGGTGGTGGGTCAGGTGGCGAAAGGCGTAGCCCCCGTGGGCGGGCCAGCGGGCCGGGTCGGCCAGGTAGGACTTGGCAATGCGGCGGTGGGCGTCCCGGGTCCGATCCATCAACTCCTGCACCAGGCGTTCATGGGCAAGGGAAAGATGTCGCCACTGCTCCTCGTCCAGCCGGCCGTGCAGGAAATCCCGCAGGCTGGCATGGTAGGGGCGGTACACCGGTTGCCCGTCCACGTTCAATTCGTACACAAAGGCCCGCCATTGTTCCCGCAACAGGAGCTGGATCCGGTATCTCTGGGCGCGCTCCACCCCGCTCCACGTGAGCAGCAGGTCCAAGGACAACGGCTCCTGCGCAGCCCCCAGGGTGGCCAGTAAAGGAACGTAGCGGGTGTCCCAGGCGGTCTTATCCCTGTCCCGCCAGCGCTGCCAGTACTCGGCGTAGTACCCGGTGAGCCCCACGGGCAGCGCATCCAGGTCCAGGGGATGGCGTTCCCCCCGCGCGATCTCGTCCAGCACGTAGTGCAGGTACATCCAGTTTCCCGCGCTGCGCTCGGCCAGCACCTGCACAAAACGGTCCGTCTCCTCCCCCTGCGCCCGCAGTTGTCCGGCAATCTCCGGGCGGAGGCTGACCATGCCCAGGAATTTCTTCACGTCCCGGCGGTTCTCCTCGCTTTCCGCCTGCAGTTCCACCCGCTCCAGGGGGGCGTCCACCCGCAGGGGCACGGGAACGGGACGCTGGGAGAGGATCAGGTAGACGCCTCTGGGCAGAACCTTGGGCAAGTTGAGGACATTCTGGTCGGGCAGGGCGCCGGCCTCGTCCAGTGCGTCAATCACGATGACCAAGCGTTCGCCGTGAATCAGTTGTTCGGCAGCGGCGCGCAGCAGCCGCTCAAAGAAGTGAGGGGCCTCGATCAGGTCCTGGGGCAGGGTGTCTCGCCGGGCGTAAGGCTCCAAACGGTAGCGGCTCACCAGTTGGACGGCCAGGGAGCCCAGCGCTTGGCGCAGGTTGGCCTTGCCTGGGGCTTGCTCTGCAAAGAGGTGCAGGTAGCCCCGCGTCTGCACCAGGTGGGCCAGGAAGGTGGTCTTGCCCACCCCGGCCTCCCCCACCAGCAGCCATACCCCTCGATCCCGGTTGGGGGCGTTCAGAAAGGCGTCCAGTTCCGCTTCCAGCCATTGCCGGCCGGCGAAGCGGTCCAGTTTGACACGGTCGAAGACGGGCTCGGGCGAGATGTAGCGCTCCTTCAGGGTGACGTAATCCGCGCCGAAGTAGGTGTGGAACACCTGAGTCACCTGGGCGTGGTCGCCGATGACCAGGCCCTGGGCCTGCCGGACCACCACCTGGTACTTGGCGGCCCGCTCCAGGGCCTGGGTCAACGTCTTCCGTATGGCCGCGACGTCCTCCGCAAGCTCGGGCAGCCGTTCCAGGGCCCGGCTGTCGAAGAGGGGCTGCAACGCCTCCTGGGCCTTGAGTTCGGCCTCCAACCAGTCCAGGAAGCAGGCCACGATGGGGGTGAGTTCGTCCACGCGGGCCTCACGGCGGTCGGGGTCGGCAGCGGGGAAGTAGGCCGCCCAGGCGTGGGCGATGGCCGCCGGGTCGGGGTGCCGGTGGCGGGTGAGGAATTTGGACAGTTCCGCCGCCACATCCTCGCGGGTGAGAAAGGTCTGGTCGAAAAGGGATTCCGTCCATTGGGGATAGTGGCGGGCGAAAGCAGTGTAGGCATTGACCAGCGCCGCCTGGAAGGCCAGGCGGGCCGGTTCGCGCTTCAGCCGGGCGCGGACGCGGTCGGCCAGGCCCGCTTCTTCCAGCAGGTACCCGAAGACGGCTTCGGTCGCGGCGCTGACTATTGTGTCAAGCATAGGGCGGTTTTCTCCTTTCCTCTGCTTGCGTTGGCCGGTGTCGAGTATAGCGCCGTTGGCGGCGGGTGTTCCGGCCCGTCCGGGTCAGCCTCCCGTGGCTTCTTCCACCGGCACGCCGGCGACGGCGGCCATTAGGTCGCCGGCCGCTACGCCGCTATCCCACCAAATGCTCCTTAATCGCCTCGGCGACGGCGCGGGGGATGCCGGGGAGGGCGGCGATCTCCTCCACGCTGGCCGCTCGCAGCGCCTCCAAGCTCCCGAAGTGCTGGAGCAGCCGCCGACGCCGCACCGGCCCCACGCCGGGGATCTCCTCCAGCCGGGAGGCCAGCCCCGCCTTCCGACGCCGGGTGCGGTGGTGGGCCAGGGCGAAACGATGGGCCTCGTCCCGCACCCGCTGGAGGAGCAGGAGGGCCGGTGAGCGCGGAGGCAGCGCCAGCGGCTCCGACCGCCCCGGCAGGTAAAGCCGCTCGTCGGTGGCGCTCTTCGTGTGGGCCTCCTTCGCCAGGCCGACCACCGGTACCTGCCCCACCAGGTCGAACGCCTCCAGCACCTCCAGGGCCACCTGAAGCTGCCCCTTCCCCCCGTCCACCAGGATCAGGTCGGGGAGCAGCGCCCAGGCTGCCTCCCCCCGGTTCAAGGGAAGCCCTCGGGCCTGCCGCTGCCGCACTTCGGCGTAGCGCCGGAACCGGCGGGTGAGCACCTCCCGCAGCGCCGCGTAGTCGTCCCCGCTCTGAGCCGTCCGCAGGGTGAAGCGCCGATAGTCGCCCTTGCGGGGCACGCCCTGGACGAAGACGACCATGCTCCCCGTCGTCTCCCGCCCCTGGGTGTGGGCGATGTCGTAGCCCTCGATGCGGGCCGGGGGGTGGGAGAGGGCCAGCACCTCCCCGAGCACCCGCAGCGCCTCCTCCTGGCGCAGCCTGTCGGAGCGCCAGCGGGCCCGCAGGACCGCCAACGTCTCCGCCGCGTTCTCAACCGCCATCTGCACCAGGTCCCGGCCCATCCCCTCCCGGGGCACCTCCAGCCGCACCCGGTCGCCCCGCTTCCGCTGCAGCCACTGCTCGATGATCCGCGCCTCCTCGATCTGCTCCGGCAGCAGCACTTCGGGAGGAACGTAGGCAGCCTCTTCGTAGAACTGCTTGAGGAAGGCGGCCAGGACCTCCTCGTCCGCCTGCTCCTCCGTCCCCTCCAGCACGAAGTACTCCCGCCCCAGCAGCTTGCCCCCCCGGATGAAGAAGACCTGGACGCAGGCATCCCCCTCCTCGCGGGCGAAGGCGATGACGTCCTGGTCGGTCTGGAGGGTGGAGACGATCTTCTGCTTCTCCACGACGTGGGCGATGGCCTGGAGCCGGTCCCGGTAGCGGGCCGCCTCCTCGAAGCGGAGGTCGGCGGCGGCCTGCTGCATCCGCCGCTCCAGGTCGGCCACCACCTCCTCGGTCTTCCCCTCCAGGAACTTGATGAGGCCGGCGATGATCCCCCGGTACGCCTCCCGGCCGACGGCCCCGATGCAGGGGCCGGCGCAGAGGTGGATGTCGTAGTAGAGGCAGGCCCGCTCATCCCGGCCGGTGATCGTCCGGTCGCAGGTCAGGTAGGGGAAGAGCTTCCGCAGCGTCTCCAGCGTCTCCCGGACGGCGGCCGAGGAGGTGAAGGGGCCAAAGTAGCGGGCGCCGTCCTGCTCCAGACGGCGGGTGATGGTCACCTTGGGGAAGGGGTCCTGCCAGTGGACCTTGATGTAGGGGTAGCGCTTGTCGTCCTTGAGGCGGATGTTGTAGCGGGGGCGGTGGCGCTTGATCAGGTTGGCTTCCAGGATCAGCGCTTCCAGCTCGCTGTCGGTGACGATGAACTCGATGCGGGCGATCTCGCGCACCAGGTGGGCGATACGAGGGGAGGCGGCCTGGGCGCTGGCGTGGAAGTAGGAACGGACGCGGGCCCGCAGGTTGACCGCCTTGCCCACGTAGATCACCTGACCCTGGGCGTTGTGCATCAGGTAGACGCCCGGGCGGGTGGGAAGATTCTGGAGGGTTTCCTGAAGAGACTCGGGTGCAGACACCGGATGGTCAACGAATGCCGATCGCCGAATCGCTGGGGGGATGAGAACACCAAAGCCTCTGTGCCCTCACCCCCTCCGCGGCTCTGGGTTGGAAGGGAAACTCCGGCCTACAAGGGCGTGGGGATGGACTCCCGGCGCTCCCGGAGGATCTCCCGCAGGAACTGCCCCGTGTAGGAAGCGTCCACCTGGGCCACCTCCTCCGGCGTCCCCTCGGCGACGATCCAGCCGCCCCCGTCGCCCCCCTCCGGCCCCAGGTCAATGATCCAGTCGGCCACCTTGATGATGTCCGGGTGGTGCTCGATGATGACGACGGTGTTGCCGGCGTCCACCAGCCGGTTGAGCACCTGGATCAGCCGGGCGACATCGTGGGCGTGGAGGCCGACGCTGGGCTCGTCGAGGACGTAGAGGGTGCGGCCCGTCGCCTTGCGGGAGAGCTCTCGGGAGAGCTTCACCCGCTGGGCCTCACCGCCGGAGAGGGTGGTCGCCGGCTGCCCCAGCCGGATGTAGCCCAACCCGACATCTTGCAACGTCTTCAGCTTCCGCCGGATGGTGGGGATGTCGGCGAAGAAGGCCATCGCCTCGTCCACCGTCATCTCCAGCACCTGGGCGATGTTCTTCCCCTTGTAGCGCACCTGGAGCGTCTCCCGGTTGTAGCGGGTCCCGTGGCAGACGTCGCAGGGGATGAAGACGTCGGGCAGGAACTGCATCTCGATCTGGAGGACGCCCTGACCCTGGCAGGCTTCGCAGCGCCCCCCTTTGACGTTGAAGGAGAAGCGACCCGGACGGTAGCCCCGCATCCGCGATTCGGGCAGGCCGGCGAAGAGCTCCCGGATGGGGGTGAAGAGGCCGGTGTAGGTGGCCGGGTTGGAGCGGGGCGTCCGCCCGATGGGAGACTGGTCAATGTGGATCACCTTGTCAATCCACTGGACGCCCTCGATGGTGTCGTGGGCGCCGGCCCGCTGGCGGGAGCCGTGGAGGAGTTGGGCCAGCCGCTTGTAGACGATCTCGATGAGGAGCGTGCTCTTGCCGGAGCCGGAGACGCCGGTGATGCAAACGAAGCGGCCCAGGGGGATGCGGACGTCAATTCCCTTCAGGTTGTGCTCGCGGGCCCCGCGCACGACGAGCCACCGACCGTTGCCGGACCGGCGACGCTCCGGCAGCGGGATGGTCCGGCGGCCGGCCAGGTAGGCCCCCGTCAGCGAGTCGGGGTGCGCCATGATCTCCTCGACGGTGCCGGTGGCGACGACGTAGCCCCCTTGTTCGCCGGCCCCCGGCCCCAGGTCAATCACCCAGTCGGCGGCCCGGATCGTCGCCTCGTCGTGCTCGACCACGATGAGGGTGTTGCCCAGGTCCCGCATCCCCTGGAGGGTGCGGATCAGACGGGCGTTGTCCCGCTGGTGCAGGCCGATGCTGGGCTCATCCAGGACGTAGAGGACGCCCACCAGTTGGGAGCCGATCTGGGTGGCCAGCCGGATGCGTTGGGCCTCACCGCCGGAGAGGGTGGAGGCGGCCCGGTCCAGCGTCAGGTAGTCCAGCCCCACGTTGACCATAAACTGCAACCGGTCGGCGATCTCCTTGAGGATGCGCTCGCCGATGGCCCGTTGGCGGGGGGTGAGGGGGGAAGCGGCCCCCGACGTTCCCTCGCCCCGCAGTTCGTTCACCCAGGCCAGGGCCTGGCTGACGGACATGGCGGTCACCTCGTGGATGGGCTTGCCGGCCACCTTGACCGCCCGCGCCTCTGGGCGCAGCCGGGTCCCCCCGCAGTCGGGGCAGGGGCTGTAGCTCATGTAGCCGGCGATCTTGTGGCGGACGTAGTCGGAGGTGGTCTCCAGGTAGCGCCGCTCCAGGTTGGGGATCACCCCCTCGAAGCGGGTCTGGTAGATGCGCCGGTGCCCCTCGGCGTTGACGTAGGTGACGGGGATCCGCTCCTGACCGCTGCCGTAGAGGATGATCTGGCGCTGGGTGGGCGTCAGCTCCCGCCAGGGCCGGTCCATCGGGATGTGGAAGTGGCGGGCCACGGCCCGGAGCAACTGGCTGTAGTAGCCGTTCCGCTCCCGGCGGGAGCCCTCGGGGCCGCTCCAGGCGTGCACCGCCCCCTCGGCCAGGCTCAGCTCCTCGTTGGGCACAACCAGCCGGGGGTCTACCTTCATCTGGACGCCCAGCCCCTGGCAGGTGGGGCAGGCCCCGTGGGGGCTGTTGAAGCTGAAGGTGCGGGGCTCGATCTCCGGCAGGCTGATGCCGCAGGTAGGGCAGGCCAGGTGCTCGCTGAAGAAGTGGTCCACCGGCGGGTCGGCGGAGACATCGTTGACGATCAGCGTTCCCTCGCCCATCTGCAGGGCGGTCTCCACCGAGTCGGTGAGGCGGGAGCGGAACTGCCGGGCCTCCTCTTCGTCCGAGGGGTGGCGGACGATGAGCCGGTCCACGACCACCTCGATGGTGTGCAGCTTGTAGCGGTCCAGCCGGATCTCCTCGTCCACGTCGCGGACCTGGCCGTCCACCCGGACGCGGACGAAGCCGGCCCGGCGCACCTCGTCGAAGACGGCCTGGTGGTGCCCCTTCCGCCCGCGCACCAGGGGGGCCAGCACCTGGATGCGGGTGCCCTCGGGCATCCGCAGCACGGCGTCCACGATCTCCTGGGCGCTCTGCCGGACGACGGGGCGGTCGCACTGAGGACAGTGGGGGATGCCGATGCGGGCGTAGAGGAGGCGCAGGTAGTCGTAGATCTCGGTGACGGTGCCCACGGTGGAGCGGGGGTTGTGGCTGACGCCCCGCTGGTCAATGGAGATGGCCGGCGAGAGCCCGTCAATCTGGTCCACGTCCGGCTTTTCCATCTGGCCCAGAAACTGCCGGGCGTAGGCGGAGAGGGATTCCACGTAGCGGCGACGCCCCTCGGCGTAGATGGTATCGAAGGCCAGGGAGCTCTTGCCGGAGCCGGAGAGGCCGGTGATGACGACCAGCCGGTTCCGGGGGATTTCCACCGTGATGTTCTTCAGATTGTGCTCGCGAGCACCTCGGACGACGATCTTGTCTTGGGCCATTGCGGGAATAGGTTCTGGAACAGATAGCTGTCAACAGATTCGAGAACGGATTGAGCGGAGCTGTCAACGGATTCAAGAACGGATTGAGCGGATGGGAAGTAATCCGTTCAATCCGCTCCCTTAATCCGTTGACAGCGATCCGTTTCCCGGAGTCGCCAGCGGATTTGAGAACGGATTGAGCGGAGCTGTCAACGGATTTGAGAACGGATTGAACGGATTGAGCGGATTGAGCGGATGGAAGGTAATCCATTCAATCCGCTCCCTTAATCCGTTGACAGCAATCCGTTTCCACGGGTTGAGCGGAGCTGTCAACGGATTTGAGAACGGATTGAGCGGATTGGGAAGTAATCCGTTCAATCCGCTCCCCCAGTCCGTTGACAGCGATCCGTTTCCACAGATCGACCGGAGCTGTCAACGGATTCAAGAACGGATTGAGCGGATTGGGAAGTAATCCGTTCAATCCGCTCCCCCAATCCGTTGACAACCATCCGTTTCCACGGGTTGAGCGGAGCTGTCAACGGATTTGAGAACGGATTGAACGGATTGAGCGGATGGAAGGTAATCCGTTCAATCCGCTCCCCCAATCCGTTGACAGCGATCCGTCTCCCGGAGCTGCCAGCGGATTCGAGAACGGATCGAGCGGAGCTGTCAACAGATTTGAGAACGGATTGAACGGATTGAGCGGATGGAAGGTAATCCGTTCAATCCGCTCCCCCAATCCGTTGACAGCCATCCGTTTCCAGGATCGAGCGGAGCTGTCAACGGATTTGAGAACGGATTGAGCGGATTGGGAAGTAATCCGTTCAATCCGCTCCCCTAATCCGTTGACAGCCATCCGTTTCCACGGGTTGAGCGGAGCTGTCAACGGATTTGAGAACGGATTGAGCGGATTGGGAAGTAATCCGTTCAATCCGCTCCCCTAATCCGTTGACAGCCATCCGTTTCCACGGGTTGAGCGGAGCTGTCAACGGATTTGAGAACGGATTGAACGGATTGAGCGGATGGAAGGTAATCCGTTCAATCCGCTCCCCCAATCCGTTGACAGCGATCCGTTTCCACGGGTTGAACGGAGCTGTCAACGGATTTGAGAACGGATTGAACGGATTGAGCGGATGGAAGGTAATCCGTTCAATCCGCTCCCCCAATCCGTTGACAGCCATCCGTTTCCACGAGTTGAGCGGAGCTGTCAACGGATTTGAGAACGGATTGAACGGATTGAGCGGATGGGAAGTAATCCGTTCAATCCGCTCCCTTAATCCGTTGACAGCAATCCGTTTCCCGGAGCTGCCAGCGGATTCAAGAACGGATTGAGCGGAGCTGTCAACGGATTTGAGAACGGATTGAGCGGATGGGAAGTGATTCGTTCAATCCGCTCCCTTAATCCGTTGACAGCAATCCGCTTCCCCAATCCGTTGACAGCGATCCGTTTCCCATTGTCAAGTTACTCCGGCTTCAACCACTCCGGTACAAACAACCACTGTCGGTTGATGCGGTGCTCCGTGATGTTCCTCGGCGGCAGGATGCGTCGCCACTGCAAGCTGCGTCTACCGAAGTTGATCAACAGACCCACCGGACAGTTCGTCACAGCCAGGTAGCCAATTACCTGAGCCACATGGCTGTCGCTCAAGTCAGGTAGCGCTTTGATCTCTACGACCACGGTGTCTTCAACGATGAAGTCGGGGATGTAATAGCCGACCAATACGCCGCCCTGGGCACTGTCGTACACTTCGAGCAGTTTCTGTGGTTCATAGGTCAATGCGCTCTCGGCGAAATGCACCTCCAGATCACGCTGGTAGGTGTCCTCCCGATACCCCGGACCACGATGGCGGTGCACAGCCATAGCACAGCCGATGATCCGGTAAGTCAGGTCATCGTAAGGCGTCTGGATCCGCTTCTCCTTCACAAAACGGCCTCCTCAAGCCGTTTGCTGCCGGTTCCGATGCCACAGGTGCAGCCTCCCTCCCAGGAACTGCCCCAAGAAGAAGGCCCCGACCAGGACGGGGAAGGTGATCAACTGCCAGCCCAGTCCTGAGAGGAAGCGCAGGGCGATGACGAAAGGAACCGGCAGGTGAACCGCCAGGAACCAATGGAGGGAGAACTTTTCCACCCCGGCTCGCCAGAAGCCGAAGGGAAGGTTTAGGGCTAGGACGAGAAGGGCGACGGTCCAAAGGTTCATTGCACACTCCCTTTATAGCACAAATGTTTGGTTTTGACAAGAGGGGTCCCCGCGACCGTCACGAGTTTGGGACATCATTCTGAGTTGCCTCCAAAGGCCAGACAACGCTCAGGCCGGCGCAAAGGGAAGCCATCGGCACCTGGCTGATGTCGTAGCCGGCCAACTCCAGCGGGCA
>Ga0256830_1000220_pt1 | contig 49885 bp, 40 predicted proteins | sample 128326metaG_FD_190537 | JGI IMG/M metagenome (GOLD analysis project Ga0256830, IMG submission 190537) | Hydrothermal vent microbial communities from Lau Basin, Pacific Ocean - 128-326 | ecosystem: Environmental > Aquatic > Marine > Hydrothermal vents | place: Pacific Ocean: Lau Basin | collected... | reverse complement strand
CGTCCGGCGCGTCCACCCAGAGCCCCGGGCGCGGCGCCAGCACCCGGACCCGGCCCTCGTCGTCGGTCTCGGCCAGCGCGTGGAGGTCGGCGGGCAGGCTCACGTCTCCGCTGGGCGGGTGAGGAGGTCCAGGTCGTGCAACGACCAGATGCGGGGGTTCTTCATGCGTCGGTAGCCCTGGGCCTGCCAACTGGCCTCGACCAGGGCCTCCAGCCAGGGGCGCAACTCGGAGGGTGCGACGATCTCGTCGGTGTCCATCCGGCAGGCGGCGCGGTAGGGGTCCATGTCGGCCTCGATGCGGGCCTCGACCTCGGCCATGCCGCGTTCCACCGCAGCGCGTTCCTCGGGGTCGTCGCTCTCGATCTCGAAGTCGTCGTCCAGTTTGGTGCGGTAGGTGGCGATGGCGAGCGTCCGCCCCTCCATCACCGACAACCGACTGATGGGCGTGGACAGCTGCACCACCGGGTCGTAGGGCAGGCCGGCCATGGCGTAGTAGCCGGCGCCCGACGCCTTGCGCAGCAGCACGGTGAACATCGGCGTGCGGCGCACGCTGTTGGCGTAGATCAGGCTCGACCCCCAGCCGAGCAGGCCGAGTTCCTCCGCCTCGGCGCCGATGTCGAAGCCGGCGACGTCCTGCAGCCACACCAGCGGGACGCCGTCGTCGTCGCAGGCCCGACTGAAGGCGCTGACCTTGGCGATGCCGTCGCGGTAGAGGATGCCGCCCGGTTTGACCCGGCCCCGGTGCTCGGGGTCGGGGATGGGGCCCTGCACGTTGGCGACGAAGCCGCACCACAGTCCGTTCACCCGCCCGACCCCGCACAGCATCTCGCGGCCGCGGTGGGGGAGGACCTCCCAGAACAGCGAGCGGTCCACCAGCCGCGCCAGCACCTGGCGCACGTCGTAGGCCTGGCGGTGGTCCGGCGGGAACAGCGCGTCGAGCTCGTCGGGCGGAAACGCCGGCGCCGCCGGCGCCACCCCGCCGCGGCGGAAGTCGGCGCCGGAACTCGGGGTGCGCGCGACCTCGGCGCGCAGCGCTCGGATGCAGGCCGCGTCGTCGGGCACGCGCTCGTCGGCGCAGCCCGAGCGATGGACGTGGACCTCCGGGCCGCCGATGTCCAGGCTGGTGACCTGCTGGCTCTTGGCCCCCTTCACGAGCGCCGCCCCGGCGATGACCATGTAGGCCTGCTCGGTCATGTACACCCGGTCCGAGATGATGGGCATGTAGCCGCCGCCGGCGATGGAGTCGCCGAACACCCCGGCGATCTGCGGCACGCCGGCGTCGGACAGTTCGCTGTTGCGCTGGAAGATGTGGCCGGCGCCGGTGCGCCCGGGGAAGGTACGGCTCTGCTGCGGCAGGAACAGGCCGCTGCAGTCCACCAGGTACACCACCGGCAGGCGCAGTCGCAGCGCCACCTCCTGGGCGCGCTGGATCTTCTCCGGCGTGCGCGGCCACCACGAGCCCGAGGCCACGGTGTCGTCGTTGGCGACGACGACGACCCAGCGGCCCTCGACCCGGGTCAGGGCGGTGACGACCCCGGCCGCCGGCGCCCGCAGCTTGCGGCCCCCGGCGTCGAACTCGTCGCCCCAGTCCACGAAGGTGCCGAGGGGGTGCAGCGGCGCGTCCCCGTCGCGCAGCGCCTCGACCCGCTCCCAGGTGGTCCACTTGCCCTTGGCGTGGACCCGCTCCACGTACTTCGGCCCCCAGCCGGCGCGGACCTCGGCCCGACGCTCCTCCAGGAGCGCCGTCTTCTCGGCCATGGCCTCACGGTTGCGCCGGGCCTCCTCGGGGTCGAGGAAGCCGGACAGGGGGGCGCCGATCGGACGCAGGGGGACATGGGCCATGCGCGCCGGAGCCTAGCAACGCCGAACCCGTCGCGGCCAGCCGTCCCGCTGCCGCGTCCCGGGATCAGCCGTCCTCGGCGACGCGCTCGTAGTGCACCTGCATGACCTCCACCTCGCCGTACGGCGGGATGGTGTCGTACATCCGCATCACCTGGTGCTCGTCGTCCACCGACTCGACGGTCATGCGGTAGGGACGCCCATCCGGAGTCACGGCATCGTACATCGTGCCGTGGAACTCGAAGACGCCGTCGTCCCGCTTCTGGCCGTAGGCGTGGATCATCCAAGTGGAGAAGGTGTCGGACCAGTGGGTCTCGTAGCGCTCGTGCAGCCGGTCGTAGCCGACGAGGTTCAGGCCCTTCATCTCCATCGGCATGCCGCCGAAGTCCATGGACAGCTCGAACTGCTCGACGATCCAGCGCCCACCGAGGGCCGATTGGACGCGGGCGCGTCCTGCGCTCTCCTGCCATTCGGCGTCGGGCGCCATGCGGTAGCGCGAGACGACCTTCCAGTTCCCGACCATCCGGGCCAGTTCTTCGTGCTCGGGGCCGGGCGAGGCGAGTTCCATCATCCGGGCCATGTAGGCCTGCATCTCCTCGGGCGTGGGGGCCGTCGGAGCCTCCTGCCCGGCGCCGGGCTCCTGCCACGGGGCCCCCCCCGGCGCGGCGGCGGTCTCGGTCGCGGCGGCGGGCGCGGGCGCCAAGGGAGCCGGGGCCGCGTCGGCCGGATTGGCCGGCCACAGCGCGCCGGCGGCGAAGCCGAGAGCGAGGGCGCCGAAGAGGGAGATCGTGGAGCGTTCCATGCTGCCCACCCTAGCGTCATCCGCGCGCCCCCGGCAGGCCCTCGAGCCCGCCGTCAGCGCGACCAGCAGCCGCGGCGGGCCGACGTCCCGGCCGGCCGACCTCGGCGCGGCCTGGGCGCGGCCTGGGGGCGTCTCGCGCGGGCTAGAGCCGTCCGGCGGCCCGCTCCCGTTCCAACCAGCCGGTGTCGTAGTCGCCGGCGACGAAGTCGGGGTGCTCCAGGATGCGGACCAGGAGGGGGATGGTCGTCGCCACGCCCTCCACGCGGGCCGAGCGCAGCGCCGCGACCAGGCGGGTGCGCGCTTCTTCGCGGTCCCGGCCGTGCGCGACGACCTTGGCCAGGAGCGAGTCGTAGAACGGCGGGATGGTCGCTCCCGGGGCGACGTGGGTATCCACCCGGATGCCCTCGCCACCGACGTCGAAAGCAGTGATCGTCCCCGGCGACGGGGCGAAGTCGGCGTCCGGGTCCTCGGCGTTGACGCGGACCTCGATGGCGTGCCCGTGCGGCTCGAGGGCCGTCGCGTCGGGCAGTTCCCATCCGGCGGCGATCCGCAGCTGCCAGGCGACCAGGTCGAGGTCGTCGAAGCGGACCTCGGTCACGGGGTGTTCGACCTGGAGCCGCGTGTTCATCTCGAGGAACACGAGTGCGCCGTCGTCGGCGCGCAGGAACTCCATCGTCCCGGCTCCGGCGTAGCGCCAGCGGGCGGCGGCCCGGGTGCAGAGCTCGCCGTAGCGCTCACGGCTCGCCGCGTCCATCGCCGGGCAGGGCGATTCCTCGACCAGCTTCTGGTGGCGGCGCTGGATGGAGCAGTCGCGCTCCCCCAGGTGCAGCGCGCCCCCGCGCCCGTCGCCGAGGACCTGGAACTCGACGTGGCGGCCGCCGACCACGCAGCGCTCCAGGTAGAGCTCGGGGTGGCCGAAGGCGGAGCGCGCCTCGCGCTCGGCCTCGACGAAGCCGCGCCGCAGAGATTCCTCGTCGTCGGCGCGGCGGATGCCGCGTCCGCCGCCGCCGGCGTCGGCCTTCAGCAGCACCGGCCAACCGAGCTGCTCCGCCATCGCCGCCGCCTCGTCGGCGTCGCGGAGCGGGCGCAGGCAACCCGGCACGATGGGCAGCCCGGCGTCGCGCGCCGCGCGCCGTGCGGTGAGCTTGCGGCCCATCAGGTCCATCACCGCGGGATCGGGGCCGACGAAGCACACCCCGTGGGCCCGGCACAGCGCGGCGAAGCGCGGGTCCTCGGCGAGGAAGCCCCAGCCCGGGTGCAGCGCCGAGCATCGGCTCTGGACCGCGGCCTGGACCACGGCGGCGACGTCGAGGTAGCTCTTCGCGGCCGGCCCCGGACCGAGCTCCACGACCTCGTCGGCCTCGGCCACGTAGGGGAAGCCGGCGGCGCGGTCGGCGGTGGACACGGCCTGGACCACCTCGATGCCATGTGCGCGGCAGGTGCGCTGCACGCGGGCGGCGACCTCCCCTCGGTTGGCGACGAAGACGCGTCGGAACATGGCGGTCAGGGTAGCGATTCCGGCGCCAGCCCGAGCAGGGCGACACCGGCGACGACCACGCCGGCGGCGAGCCACTGCCGCGGCGGGGTCGGCTCCTTCAGCACGAAGGCGGCGAGGGGCACGGTGAACAGGGGGACTGCGTTGGACAGGCTGGCCGCGACTCCGGCTTCGGCCCACTTGAACCCCGCGGCGTAGAGCACCATGCCGAAGACGGTGCCGATCAGGGTCGGCGCGAGGAGGGCGCGCCACGAACCGCGCCGCAGGAAGACACGGCGTAGGTCGGCGCCGCGGCCGCGGACGAAGAGGAACAGGACCAGCGCGGCGAAGGCGGCGAGCAGGCGGGTCGCACCGGCCGTGACCACGCCGGTGCCGCGCAGCCCGGGCTCCATCATCAGGTTGCCCGCCGTCCAGGCGACGGTGCAGGCCAGCGCGGCGAACAGACCGGAGCGTCGCCGCGGGTGGGGCGTCGCGCCGGTCGGCGCGAGCTGGCTCCAGGCGCCGCCGGCCACGACCAGCAGGATGCCGAGGGCTTCGAGCCCGCCGACGGGCTGGTCGTAGAGCGGCCAGGCGCCGAGCGCCGTCAGCGCCGGGGTCAGCTGGGTGAGGATGATGGTCGGCGCGACTCCGAGGCGGTAGAGGGCGACGAAGTAGAGGAGGTCGCCGAAGCCGAGACTGGCGACTCCGGAGGCGGCGAGCCAGCCGAGCGACGCCGGGGGCGGCAGGCCGCCGCCGAGCTCGGGCCCGAGGAGCAGCGCGACGGCGGCGAGGACCAGCGTCGCGACCCCGTTCTTGAACCCGAGCGCATCGGCGGCGCTGCGGTCGCGCAGCGCGCGGGCGAACAGCACCGACGCCACCGCCCACGCCCCGGCGCTGGCGAGGGCGCAGACCTCTCCGGCGCGCGGGAAGGGAGGGGGGTCGAGGGGCACGGAGGCGGCAGGCTACCCGGGGGTCAGTCCGCCGGCCACGTCACCGTCACCCGCTCCACCTCCGTCCCCGACGGCAGGACGACCTCGTGGTCCACCGGCGGGCGTCCCGGGCGGACCAGGCGCACCCGGTAGGTCCCCGGCGCGAGGGGGCCGATCCGGTAGGGCGTCCCCGAGAGGTACGCATTGCGGACCTCCTGGGTCTCCTCGAGGGACCAGCGCGTGGACACCGGTCGTCCGTCCTCGTCGAGCACCACCACCCAGACGCCGGGCAGGGGCTCGCTGGCGTCGCCGACGGGTTGCACCTCCAGGAACCCGCCGGGATCGAGGACGACCTCCTGCTTCACCAGGGCGTCCTCGGTGAGCCGCACCGGCACCTGGGCCAGCCCGAGCTCGGGGTGGCGGACCAGGAGTACGCCCGGACCGGGCGGAAGTCCCTCCAGCTGGGCCACGCCCTTCGAGTTGGTCGCCTTCGTGGAGAGGACGTTGAGCGGCCGTCCTTCGGCGTCCTCGAAGAAGAGGTGGGCGCCGCGCACCAGGCCGCCGTCGGGGGTGCGGACGCGGACCCGCAGGGTGGCGCCCCGTCCGAGACGCAGCTCCACGCGCTGCGTGCCCGGGGCGTCGGCGACGACGACCCCGGGCAGGATGGCGTTGCCGCCTTCGCCGCCGAACAGCGGCAGCGCCAGGGGGCCGGCGACGACGTCGTAGGCGCCGGGGACGAGCCAGGAGAAGCGAGCCGTTCCCTCGGCGTCGGTGGTCGCGAACAAGCCTCCCGAAGGGTGGCTGCCGTCGGTCGGGCGCAGCGACACGGCCACTCCCTCGAGCGGCGTACCGCTCTCCGCGTCCCGGACCACGACTTCCAGCCCCCGCTCGGGCAGATCCACGTCGTGGCGCGTCTCGCCGGCCTCGACCAGCTCGACGCTCTCCTGGTACTGGTCGCCGCCGAGCAGGTTCGCGGCGACGATCAGGAGGTAGGGGCCCAGGGGGAGGTCGGCGAAACGGAACCCGCCCGACGCGTCGGTGCGCTCGATGCGCGTGCCCCCGGGGCCGATCGCCATCACGGTCGCGCCCGGGCGAGGTTCGCCGCCGGAGGTGACGCGCCCCACCAGGTCGGCGGTCTCGCGCCGCCCACCGAGGACGACCTCGGCGTGCTCGCCTTCGGCGAGCCGGACGTAGCGCTGCTCGACCCGGATGCCGGACAGGTCGCCGGCCTCGGTGGTCGCGGCATCCGCGCCCGAGACGTGGATCACGGTCCACAGCCCCGGCTCCAGGTCACGGAAGACGGCTCGGCCGTCGGGGCCGGTCCGGAGCTGGCGGTTGGCGTTGACCTCGGTCAGGACCGCCGACACCGCCTCGTCGGCCCGGGGCAGGTCGTCCGCGTCGAGGACGGTCACGGTGAGCACGGCGCCCCCGGCCAGGTCCACCTCCACGGGGGTGTCGACTCCGGCCGTGACCTGGAGGCCGGTCACCCGCTTCTCGGCCTCGTCGCTGCCCGCGATCAGGTCCCAGCGTCCCGCCGGCACGTCGGCGAGGACGAACGCGCCGTCGTCGCCGGTCTCGGTGCGGAAGCCGCGCGACGAATCACCGAGCAGCCACTGCAGCGAGGAATCCGGATCGTGCGGCAGGAGTCGAACCCTCGCCCCGCCGACCGGCGCTCCGGAGCGGGTCACGCGGCCGACCACGCGCCCGCCGGGTTCCAGGTCCAGGACCACTTCGGTGGTCTCGTCGTCCACGACCCGCGCCTCGGCTTCGGCCGGGGCCCGCCCGGGGAGGGCGGCGCGGACGAGGACGCGTCCGGGGGCGACGGCGCGGAACACGGTCCAGCCCTCCGCGTCGGCGGACCGGGTGGGCGGCTGGCGAAGGAGCGGGGAGTCGGGCGGTTCCCAGCCCACGGCGGCCCCGGCCGCCGGGGCGCCGTCGGTGAGGACGCGGACCCGGAGCCGCCCGCCGGCATCCAGTCGCACGGTACCGAGGTCGTGGCGCGCGCCCCCCTCCAGCTCCACGGTCGGGCCGATCCAGGGGCGCAGTCCTTCGGCGCGGAGCAGCGGGTAGGCCTTCCATCCCGCCGGCACGCGCAGGCGGAAGCGGCCGTCGGGGCCGGCGGAGGCCACCAGTCCGTCTTCGAAGGGGACGCCGGGGCCTTCGGGGAAGGTGCCGTAGGTCTGGAACCAGACCAGGGTCGGGTCGGTGCGCGGCGTCGTGAGGCCGTTGCTCGGGTAGGCGATCACCTCGGCCTCGGCCGCCGGCCGCCCGTCCGGACCGACGGCGCGGCCGACCAGTTCGGCGGTGGCTCCCAGCACCAGCGAGCGCTCGACCTCTGCGCCCTCCGTGACGCCCAGGTCCATGAGGGCGAGGCGCCCGGCCCCGTCCTCGGCGCGCAGGCGATAGCTGCCGGCGGGCAGCATCACCCGCCAGGTGCCGCCCGCGTCCACCGCGGGCAGGGCGGCGAAGCGGTCTTCCGCAGCGGCGCGCACCAGCGGGTGGTCGGTCTCGGCCCGGAATCCGACGACCTCGATCACCCCGTCCGTGATCGGGGCGCCGTCGGCGTCGCGCAGGTGGAGGACCACGCGTCCGTGGGGGCGGTCGAGGACGACGACCCGAGGCGCCGCGTCCCCACGGTCGTCGGGGTCGAGGGCGAGGACCCCGCTGCGGCCCTCGGGGCCCGCGGCGAGGAGTTCCACGGCCCCGTCGGTTCGGGGCAGTTCGAGGAGGCCGCCCGGCGCGTCGCGGCGTTCGACCCTCGGGGCGGCTTCGTCCTGGACGGAGGACTCCCGTGCCAGCCGTGGCAGCAGGTAGACCGTCGCATCCACCGGTCGGCTGCCCGGCCCCCGAACCCGCAGCCGCAGCAGGTCGGCGGCCTCGGCACGGACCGGCGCGCCCTCCTCCGTCTCGGCGGCGGGGACGTCGGCGAGGGTTCCGGGCGTGGGGTGGGGAGCCGTTCCGCTCCCGGGGGCGGACGCGGCCCCTTCCGTGGCCGGGGCCACGCGTTCCGGTCTCGACGCATCGGGGCGGAACAGCAGGGCGGCCGCGATCGCGGCGAGGGCCAATCCGAGGAGTGCGAGACGTCGGGGCATCGGAGCGGAAGTCCGCGACGGACCGGAGCGGAGGTCAGCGCAGGACCGCGCTGCCGCGGATGCGCTCGCCGTCCCGCAGCAACACGAAACGCACCTCGTCGCCCTTCATGCCGCCGCCGAGGGCGCGGCGCAGGTCGGCGATGGTGTGGAGGTCGCGTCCGTTCATCCGCAGCAGGCGGTCGCCCGGCGCGATGCCCGCCTCTTCGGCGGCGCTGCCTGCGGAGACGTCGCTGACGAGCAGTCCGGCTCCCCCCGCATCCACGCGGACGCCGAAGCGCCCGCGCTGGTCCTGGCGTTCGGCGATGCGCCGGAAGTGCTCGCCCATGCGCTGCTGGAAGTCGGCGGGCATCCCCATGCCGGGGGCCTCCCGAAAGGTCAGGCGACCCGCCCGGTCCAGCGCGTCCACCATCTCGCGCGCCAGGCCGAGGATGCGGACCTCCTCCTCGTAGTGGATCTTCTCGGGGTCGTCCGACGGCATGTGATAGTCCTCGTGGACGTTGGTGAACAGGAACAGGGCCGGGATGCCGGCGTGGTAGAAGCTGGTGTTGTCGCTCGGCGCCTCGCCGAGGTCGGACAGTTCCAGCCGCAGGTCGCTCCGCTCGAAGACCGGCCCCAGCAGGTCGTGGAATTCCTCGGCGGTGCCGAGCCCGCCGACGAAGAGGTAGCCGTCCTCGCTGCGGCCGACCATGTCGAGGTTGAGCATGGCGTCGATGCGCTCGAGCGGCAGCGCCGGAGCCTCTTCCACCGCCAGGGCTCCGCCGTCGTCGGGCGCCATGGTGCCGCCGGCTTCGACCAGCGCCCGGCTGCCGTTGAGGCCACGTTCCTCGGCGCTGAAACCGATGAAGATCAGCGAGTGGTTCGGCGGATGCGCGGCATACCACTCGGCGAGCTCGAGCATCGCCGCCGTTCCGGAGGCGTTGTCGTCGGCGCCGTTGTGGATCTCGCCGGGGAAGCCCATCGCGCCGGGGCCGCCGATGCCGGCGTGGTCGAAGTGGGCGCCGATCACCAGGTAGCGGTCGGCGTCGGGGCCGGTGCCCGGCAGGACGCCGACCACGTCGTAGGCCGTCGTCGCCCGCTCGCCGCGACCGATGGTGAAGGGGATGCGCAGGTCGTCACGACCCGGCAGCGGCTGCAGGCCGAAGCGTCGGAACTGGGCCTCGACGTAGCGACCGGCGAGGTGGCCCGAGAGCTTTCCGGATTCGCGCCCCTCCATCTCGTCGCAGGCCAGGAACCCGATGTGGGCCTGGAGGTCCTGGACGCGGAAGTCCTCGGGGGCGGCCCCCTGCTGCAGCAGGGGGAGGAGGATCAGGAGGGGGAGCGGGGTCATGGTCGGACGAGCCTACGCACGTCCCCGTCCCGGCGCTGGCGGAGAATCAGCCTTCGCCGCCGGTCGCCGTCAACTCGACCCGGATCTGCTCGCCGGTGGGCACGAAGACCTCACGGGCCGAGCTCGAGTCGGGGAACATGAGCACGTTCTGGTTGTACGGCGGATAGGCGATGATCTCGTACGACCCCTCGGGCAGGGCATCGAAGCGGAACCTCCCCTGCGCGTCGAGCAGGGTACTGCGGTGGAACCAGCCGTCACCCTCGCGGCGCGTCAGGTTCACGGTGCCGCCGCTGACCGGCTTGCCGTCGGGGTCGCGGACCACTCCGACGATGCTGCCGCCGGGGAAGACCCGCAGGTCGCCGAGGTCCTGCTCCCCGCCCTCGGTGACCGTGGTCCGGACACTCTCGCGCAGGTAGCGCGGATGCTCGATCAACAGCTGCAGGTCGCCGGGCCAGGCGTTGGCGATCTCGAAGCGCCCGTCGGCTCCGCTGACCGCCCGCTGCGGCGGAACGTTGTCCGGGTCCCCGAAGGAACCACCGAACAGGGCGTCCATCTCGTCGGGGCGGAAGTTGGGCCCGTGCACCGTGACCGTGGCGCCGGCGACGGGGGCGCCGGTGGCGCCGTCCACGATGCGCCCCTTCAGCACGCCGCCGCGTCCGAGCTGGGCGTCGATGCCGAGGACCATCTCGCGCTGCACCTGGAACGACGGCGTGTAGCCCGGGGCGTGGCCGGGCGCGGTGATGCGCAGCACGTAGGTGCCCGGGTCGAGCTCGGGGATGGTGTATTCGCCCTGCGCCGACTGGAACGAGTAGTTCAGGCCGGTGATCCCGTAGGTCGGGTTGTTGGGGCGGGTGCGCAGCACCTCGACCTCGAAGGCCGGCACGGGGCGGCCGTCGGCGTCGGTGACGCGGCCGCTGACCCCGCCCTTGTCCTGGAGCACGATGTCCACCGGCGGGCCGTCGGCCTTGACCCGGCCCAGCCGCGCGTTGGTGTGGCCTTCGGCGGAGGCCGCCAGCCCATAGAGCCCGTCCGGCAGGCCCCGCAGCGTGAAGGTGCCGTCCTCGGCGGTGCGGGTTCGGGCGGTGAAGATGGGCCGCGGCTTGGTGCGGGACACCGTGACCAGCGCGTTCGCCACCGGACGCCCCGCGGCGTCGCGCACCGTCCCGGTGATGCGGTGTTCGGTGCCGAGCACCAGGACCTGCTCCTCGGGTTCCTGGTTGCCGAAGGCGAGGATGGGTTGGACCTCGGCGGCGGCGAAGCCCTCGCTCTGGGCGCGCAGGCTCCAGATGCCCTCGGCGACGTGGTCGAAGGAGAAGCGTCCCGAGTCGTCGGTCTCGGTCACCAGGAGGCGACCCTGCGCCAGGTCTTCCTGACGCAGTTCCTCCGGGGTGCCGTGGCGGAAGGTGCTGGTCTCCTGCATCAGCAGCTCCACCGTGGCGGGCAGCGGGTTGCCGGCCTCGTCCTCGACGCGGCCGAAGACTCGATGCCCGGCGTCGAGGACGATGGGCGGCAGTTCCTGCGGCTCGTCGGCGAGCACGACCACGGGGGTGCCCGCGGTCGGAGCCCAGTCCGGGTGCCAGGCCCACAGGTTCAGCTCCTGGCCCGCCTGGAGGTCGTCGAAGCGGAAGCGCCCGCCGGCGTCGGTCGTGGTCCGCGGTCCCTGCCCGACCCGGCGGGCGCTCTGCAGGGGGTCGCCGAGTCGGAAGCGGGGCGCCAGCCACACCGTGGCGCCCGAGACGGGGCGCCCCTCGGGATCGATCACCCGTCCGTAGATGGCGGCTCCGGAGCCGCCCTCGGCGAAGCGGAGGTCCAGGGCGTCGTCCCGCAGCGGTTCGGCCGCGGCGGCGTCGCGGTCCAGTTCGCCCCCGGAGTAGCCGAGCGACTGCAGGGTTCCGGCGTCCGGCCGCTCCTCGGCCGGGGTCGCGGCCGAGCCGCGCGCGGACTGCGACCGGTCCGGGGCCGGTTCGGGCCCCAGGAACAGGTAGGCGAGGGCCACGACCAGGGCCGCGACGGCGACCAGGGCCACGGCGCGGGCGCGTCCCGGGGAGAGGGCGTTCATCTTGGGCGGGGTGGACGGGCGGCGGCGACCCGACGCGGTTGTGACGCTCCCATCGGCCGGATGCTTCCCCGAACTGGAGCCGGAATCGCGCCGCCCGAGGGGCCGCCTCATGCGTAGATGCCGCGCAGCTCGTCGAAGAAGGCCACCTGCTGGACGCCGAGCATGCACGCGGCCAGCCGCAGGTTGACCTTGTGCTCGGCCGCGGCCCGTCGGGAGCGCTCGTAGGCGTCCATCACCATCCGGACCAGCCGGTCCTCCACCTGTTCCTCGGTCCACTGGTAGCCCATCCGGTTCTGGACCCACTCGAAGTAGGCGATGAGGAGGGCGCCGGCGTTGCCGAGCAGATCGGGGACCACCGGGATGCCCCGCTCCTGGAGGATCTCGTCGGCCTTCTTGGTGGTCGGAGCGTTGGCGGCCTCGACCACCAGCTTGGCGTGGATCCGGGCGGCGTTCTGTCCGGTCAACTGGCGCGACAGGGCGGCCGGGATGAGGACGTCGCAGGGCAGCTCCAGCAGCTCCTCGCCGCCGATGAGGTCGCCGCCGCGGAAGCCTTCCAGGGTGCCGTGCTCCTCGCGCCAGGCGAGCAGCGCCTCGACGTCGATGCCCGACTCGCTGTGGAAGCTGGCGCGGGCGTCGCCGACGCCGATCACGAGGTGGCCGTGGGCCACGAGTTCGCGCAGCACCTGCGAGCCGACCCGGCCGGCGCCCTGGACCACGACCCGGGCCCGCCCCTGGAAGCCCATCTCGGCGAGGCGGCGCTCCATCAGGAGCCGCACGCCGCGGCCGATGGCCCAGTCACGCCCGTGGGTGCCGCCGAGGCCGAGCGGCTTGCCCAGCACCACCGCGTTCTCGGTGTGGCGCACGTGCATCGAGTAGGTGTCGAGGCACCACGCCATGATCTGCTCGTCGCAGTGGAGGTCGGGGATGAGGACGTCCCGGTCCGGGCCCAGGAAGTCGAGGGCGCCGGCGGTGTAGCGCCGCACCGCGCGTTCGGTGACCTCGCGGGCGCGCCCCCGCGGGTCGTAGTCCATGCCGCCCATGCTGCCGCCGAACGGGATGTTCAGGGTGGCGCACTTCCAGGTCGTCCAGGCGGCGAGCGCGCGCAGCTCCTCGGAGGTCACGTTGCGGTCCAGCCGGAGCCCGCCGAGGCACGGCCCCAGCGACAGGTTGTGTCGGATGCGCCAGCCGTGGTGGACCTCGATCTCGCCGTGCTCGTCGAGGACCGGCACGGCGAAGCGGAACTCGTAGTCGGGCTTGCGCAGCACCGAGTAGCTGTCCGGCGACAGGCCGAGCATCGCTGCGGCCTCGTCGTAGCGCTCCATCATGGAGGCGAAGGGGTCGTCCGGGTCGAGGGTCGGCGTCGGCGCCTGCGGCTCCTCGGCGGGGTCGAACGGGGGGAGCGGTGAATCAGGCATAGATCCCGCGCAGCTGGAGGCAGTAGGCGACCCGCTCCACCGCGACGCAGTAGGCCGCGATCCTCGGGCTCGCCTGGTATCGGTCCATCGCGTCCACGATGCTCCGGAAGGAGTCCACCATGACCCTCTCCTCACGGCGGAAGACGTCGTCCTTCTCCCAGAAGAAGCCCATGCGGTCCTGGACCCATTCGAAGTAGGACACGGTGACCCCGCCGGCGTTGGCGAGGATGTCGGGGACCACGAACACGCCGCGCTCCTCGAGCACCTGGTCGGCGGCGGCGGTGGTCGGGCCGTTGGCGCCCTCGACGATGATCGAGGCCTGGATGCGGGCCGCGTTCTGGGAGGTGATCTGGTTCTCGGTGGCCGCCGGCACCAGGACGTCGCACGGCAGGGTCAGGAGTTCGTCGTTGTCGATGACCTCGGCGCCGGGGTAGCCGCGCAGGGTGCGGTGGGCGCCGATCCACTCGAGCACCGCCGGCACGTCGAGGCCGTTCTCGTCGTGGATGGCGGTGTCGATGTCCGAGATCGCCACGACCTTGTGCCCCATCTCCTGGAGGAAGCGGGCCGCCCAACCGCCGACGTTGCCCGAGCCCTGGACCACGATGCGCGCGCCGTGGTCGGGGAAGCCGCGGTGGGCCAGGGCCTCGCGCACCATGAAGGCGACGCCGAGGCCGGTGGCCTCGGTGCGGCCCTGCGAGCCGCCGAGCCCGACCGGCTTGCCGGTGACGATGGCGGTGTTGGTGGCGCGGCGGTGCACCGAGTAGGTGTCCATGATCCACGCCATGGTCTGGTCGTTGGTGTTCATGTCCGGCGCCGGCACGTCGCGCTCCGGACCGATCAGGTCGAGCAGACCGGCGGTGTAGCGCCGCGTCAGCCGCTCCAGCTCCGAGTGCGACAGACGGCGGGGGTCGCAGACCACGCCGCCCTTGCCGCCGCCGAAGGGGACGTCCACGACGGCGCACTTCCAGGTCATCCAGGCGGCCAGCGCGCGCACCTCGTCGAGGTGGACGTCCGGGGCGTAGCGGATGCCGCCCTTGGCCGGGCCGCGGGCGATGGAGTGCTGGACGCGGAAGCCTTCGAAGACGCGGATGCGACCGTCGTCCATCTTGACCGGCACCGAGAGCGTCAGCTCCTGGGCCGGCGTGGAGAGGATGCGGTAGAGCCCGCGGTCGAGCTCGAGCAGTTCGGCGGCGCGGTCGAAGCGCCGCTGCATCTGGACGAAGGGATTGGATTCCGCCGCTTCGGGGGTGGCGGGAGTCGGAGCCGGCATGGTGCCTTGCCTGGGAGGACGGTGGAGGGGCGGACCCGCGGGAGGGGGTGACGACAGGGGCCGGAGAGCGCAAAGGTTAGCCCCGCCCCGGCGCGACGGGAACCTCCTCGGAAACTGGCCACGATGAGTGGGTCGGCCGTGTCGAGGTGCGACCTCGGCCCCGCTCGTTCGTCTCCTCTCGTGACCAGGGGGTCGGACCTGCCGTCCCGGGGCCGGGCGGGCCCCGGGACGGGGTCGGGCCGCCCCGGGCGCGACGGGGGAGGAGCCCGCGGCGGACGGGGTGCGTCCTCGCGCAGTCGTCCCGGAACGCGCTCCCGCGCCGAGGACACTCGGAACACCAATCGGAGCCAGTTTCCGCCCGGGGCCGCCGGTTCGGGCTTGAGTCCCCCCGCGGGTCCTGGGAGGATGGCCCCATGGACGAGGCCTCCGCGGCTCGGCCCCGCGACTTCCGGCAGTACCGGCAGCGCCTGCGGCCCACGGTCCAGCTCGACCAGGGGCGGGTGCTGGCCGACGAGGAGGCCGTGCCGCTCCTGCGGGAGCTCGGCCTCGACACCCTCGAGGGCGCACTGGCCTTCCGTGACGGCGAGCTGGTCCGCGACGCCGGCCCCCGCAAGACCTGGCGGGTCGTCGCTCGCGACCGCGTCCTCTACCTCAAGGTCCACCACGCAGTCCCGCTGCGCCGTCGGCTCCTGCCCTGGCGGTCGGAGAGCCCGGCCCGGCACGAGTGGTCGGCGTTGATGGCGTTGCGCCGCACCGGCTTCGACGTGCCCGACCCGGTGGCCTTCGGCGAGACCCCGACGCCGTGGGGCCGTCCGCCGCGCAGCTTCGTGATCACCAGCGAGGTGCCCGGCCGCCCCCTGGACGCGCTGCTCGCCGACGGCTATCCCGACCCCCACGGGCTCGGCGAGCGCGGCGCCCGCGACGCCGTGTTGCGCGACGTCGCCGGCATGATCCGGCGCTTCCACGCCGCCGGCTTCTACCACAAGGACCTCTACCCCTGTCACCTCGTGGTCGCCGACGACCCGCGGTGGGGGCGGCCCTACTTCATCGACCTGGAGCGGGTCGAACGTTCCCATCCGCCGCGGCGGCGCTGGCTGGTCAAGGACCTGGCCGCGCTGCACCACGGCGCGCCGCCCACCGTGACCCGCACCGACCGCCTGCGCTTCCTCCTCCTCTACCTCTGCAAGACGCGGCTCGACCCGCGGGCCAAGCGCTGCGCCCGCGAGGTCGTCCGCAAGGAGCGCGCCCTGGCCGCCCACGTGCCCCGCTACGGCTGAACCGGTGCGCCTCGCCGTCCTGGTCGACCGTTGGCATCCCCGCGGCGGGGGGCTGGAGGCCTGGACGAGGGCGGTCGCCCCGCGACTCGCGGCGCGGGGCCACGAGGTCTTCCTGGTCGCCCGCCGGGCCTCCCGCCGTCCGCCGGCCGGGGTGTGCCCCGTCCCCCTGGCCCCGCTCTGGCGCCCAGGCCGTTCCCGGCGCGACGCAGCCTTCGCGGCGGCGGCGGCGCGGCGGCTGCGGAGCCTGGCCCCCGATCGCGTCCTCGACCTGCGCGCCGCCGGTCTGCCCGGGGCGGCCCTCCTGCCGATGGGCGGGCTGCCCGCCCCCGCCCCCGACGTCTCCGCGCGCCGCCGCGCCCTCGCCGAGCGGGCCCGCGAGGCGGCCCGCCGGGCGGCGTTGGTGCTCGCGCCCTCGCCCCGCGTGCTGCGGGAGCTCCGCGACTGCGCGCCGGCGGTGCGCGGCGAGCTCCTGCCGCTGCCCCTCCTCGAGGACCCCCGACCGCGGCTCCACCCGCCGCGCCCGCCGGAGCGGGCCAGCGACCTGCGTCCGCTGCGCGTGCTCCACTGCGGCCGCGACGCCGCCCGCCACGGGATGCGCCCCGCCCTGGCCTGGGCCCGCGCCCTGCGCCGCCGCCTCGGCCACGTGCGCTTCGAGGGGTGGACCCGGCGCCCCTCGCGCGCCGTCCTCGGCGAAGGCCTCGCCGACCTCGCCGACGACGTCGTCCTCCACGGCTGGGACGGCGCCTTCCGCGCCGCCCTGCCGCGCGCCGACCTCCTGGTCCATCCCACCGCCTACGACTCCTTCTCGCTGGTCTGCCTGGAGGCCGCCGCGGTGGGCGTGCCCGTGGTCACCACCCCCGCGTGCGGGGCCGCCGACCTCCTGCCCGAGTCGCTGGTCCGCCGCGTGCCGCGCGACGACCCCGAGGCCGCCGCCGCCGCCGCCCTCGAACTCCTGGCCGCCGCGGCGGCCGACCCCGAGCGGGTCGCCGCCGACGCAGCCGCGTTGCGCCGCGACTTCGCGCTGGAGCGTCACGTGGACCGTCTGGAGGCGCTCCTCGCCTCCATCCCTCCCTCCCTTCCCCGGACCCTTCCGCCCCGATGAGCTGGCTCGCCGAACCCGAGGCCTGGATCGCCCTCTTCACCCTGACCTCGCTCGAACTCGTGCTCGGCGTGGACAACCTGGTCTTCCTCGCCATCGTCACCGACCGCCTGCCGGCGGCGGAGCGGCCGCGGGCGCAGCGCGTCGGCCTGCTCGGCGCCGCGCTGATGCGCGTCCTCCTCCTGCTCGCGCTGTCGTGGATCCTCGGCCTGGACCGCGAGGCCTTCGCCGTGGCGGGGCGCGTCGTCACCTGGCACGACCTCGTCCTGTTCGCCGGCGGCCTGTTCCTGATCGGCAAGGCGACCAGCGAGATCCACGGCATGATCGAGAGCGGCGGCGCCGAGGAGGCGCACGGCGGCGGCAGGCGGCGCGTCTCCTTCGCCGGCGTGGTCGCCCAGGTGATGCTGCTCGACCTGGTGTTCTCGCTCGACTCGGTGCTGACCGCGGTCGGCCTGGTCGAGGAGCTGGCGATCATGGTCATCGCCATCCTGCTCGCGGTGGCGGCGATGCTCACCGTGGCCGGGCCGCTGTCCTCCTTCGTGCGTCGGCATCCGACCCTGAAGATGCTGGCGCTGGCCTTCCTCATCCTGATCGGCGTGGTGCTGATCGCCGACGGAACCGGCTTCCACGTGCCGCGCGGCTACGTGTACTTCGCGATGGGCTTCTCGGTGGCGGTCGAGTTCCTCAACCTCCAGGTCCGCAAGCGCGCCGCCCGGCGCCGGGCCCGGACGTAGAATGCGGCCCCGCCCGGGCGCGGGCGCGAGCACATGGCGGAGAGCATCGAGGTCCACGAGGTGGCGCCGCGGGACGGGCTCCAGAACGAGGAGCGCGTGCTGACCGTGGCGCAGAAGCTGCGGTTGCTGGAACTGCTCGCCGCGGCGCGCCCCGATTCGCTCGAGGTCACGAGCTTCGTGCGCCCCGACGCCGTGCCCCAGCTCGCCGACGCCGACGAGCTGTGCGCGCTGATCCGCGACGCGCCGTGGCGTGCGGGCCTGCCGCTCTACGGCCTGGTGCTGAACCTGCGCGGCTGGGAGCGCTTCCGCCGCAGCGGGCTCGACGGCGTCACCGCGGTGGTCGGGGTGTCGCAGGAGTTCAGCCGACGCAACGCCGGGATGGACCGTGAGCGCGCCGTCGCGGTGAACCGCGAGCTGCTCGCGGCCTGCGCCGAGGCCGGGGTGCCGGTGCGTCTCTACCTGTCCATGGCCTTCGGCGGCCCCGAGGACGACGCGCCGCCCGTCGCCGCGGTGGCCGAGGTCGCCGCGGCCTTCGCCGAGGGGCCGCGCCCCGACGTCCTGGTGTTGGCCGACACCGTCGGCGCCGCCGGGCGGGCCGAGGTCGAGGCCGTGCTCGGGCCGGTGCTCGAGACCTGGGACGTCGCCCGGCTCGGGCTCCACGTCCACGACACCCGCGGCCGCGCGCTCGAGGCCTGCGCCGCCGCCGCCGAACGGGGCGTGCGCCGCTTCGACGCCTCCGCGGGCGGCACCGGCGGCTGCCCCTTCGCGCCGGGCGCCGCCGGCAACCTCGCCACCGGCGCGCTGGTCGCCTGGGCCCGCGCCGCGGGCTTCGCCTCCCGGGTGGACCCGGCCGCGCTCGACGAGGCGGTCCGGTTCCTGGAGGCCGTGCTCGGCCGCCCGCTGGCCCGCGGCGCCGCGCGCACCCCGACCGACTCCCCCTGAAGTCCCGAAGCCGAAGTCCCGAATCGCGTGACCGAAACCCCGCCCCCCGTGCGCCTCGAACGCCGCGGCCGCGCCGCCTGGCTGACCCTGGATCGGCCCGAAGCGGCGAACGCGCTGAACCGGCCGACCCTCGACCTCCTGCGCAGCCACCTCGCCGCGTTGCGCGAGGACGACGCGACCTGGGTCGTGGTCTTCACCGGCGCCGGCGACAAGGCCTTCTGCGCCGGCGCCGACCTCAAGGAGCGCCGCGGCTTCACCGAGGAGCAGGTCGCCGACTTCGTGCGCACCATCCGCGCCACCATGGACGACGTCGCGGCCCTGCCGCAGCCGACCGTGGCCGCGCTGAACGGCGTCGCCTTCGGCGGCGGCATGGAGCTGGCGCTGGCCTGCGACCTGCGGGTGGCCGACCCGCGGGCGCGGATGGGGCTCACCGAGACCAGTCTCGGCATCATCCCCGGCGCCGGCGGTTGCGTCCGACTGCCGCGGTTGGTCGGCCTGGCGCGGGCCAAGGAGCTGATCCTGCTGGCGCGGCGGCTGGACGCCGAGGAGGCGCTGGGCCTGGGACTGTTGCACCGGCTCTCGGCGCCCGGCGACGTGGTGGACGCGGCCGAGGAGATGGTGGAGGAGTTGTTGCGCAACGCGCCGCTCGCGCTCCGCGCCGCCAAGGCCGCGGTGGACGGCTCGCTCGACCTGCCGCTGGCCGAGGCCCTGGAGCTCGAGGCCGCCTGCTACGCCCGCATCGTGCCGACCGAGGACCGCTTGGAGGCGCTCGCCGCCTTCGCCGAGAAGCGGCCGCCGCGGTTCCGGGGCCGGTAGGATTCGGCCATGTCCAGGATCGCCGTCCTCGGTGCCGGGCGCGTCGGTCGCGCCATCGCCCTCGACCTCGCCGCGCGTCACGAGGTCCGGGTCGCCGATGCCGACGCGGCCGCGCTGACCGCCTTGGAGGAGGACGCCGCCGCCCGGTCGCTGCGGCTCGCCACCGGCGTCCTCGACGCCCTGGACGGCGCCGCGGTGGCGGCGCTGGTCGCCGACGCCGACCTCGCGGTGTCGGCGGTGCCCGGCAGCCTCGGCTTCGCCGTGCTCGGCAACCTGATCCGCGCCGACGTGGACGTGGTGGACATCAGCTTCTTCCCGGAGGACCCGTTCCTGCTCGACGCCGAGGCGCGGGAGCGCGGGCGCTTCGCGGTGGTGGACGCCGGCGTCGCGCCGGGGCTGGACAACCTCGTCCTCGGCCACCACGCGGCGCGGATGGAGGTGGACGACTTCGCGTGCCTGGTGGGGGGGCTGCCCTTCGAGCGCGCCTGGCCCTTCCAGTACAAGGCCCCGTTCAGCCCGGCCGACGTCATCGAGGAGTACCTGCGCCCGGCGCGCCTGCGCGAGCACGGCCGTGACCTGGAGCGCCCGGCGCTGTGCGACCCGGAGCTGGTGGACTTCGACGGGATCGGCACCCTCGAGGCCTTCCTCACCGACGGGCTGCGCACGCTGCTGCGGACGCTTCCCGAGGTGCGCAACATGCGCGAGAAGACGCTGCGTTGGCCGGGGCACCGCGAGCTGGTCCTCGGCCTGGCGCGGGCCGGGTTCTTCGACGAGACCCCGCTCGCGATGCGCGACGCTTCCGGGGCCGAGGTCGCGGTGCGTCCGCGCGATGCGGTCTCGGCCATCCTGTTCCGCGACTGGGCGCTCGGCCCCAGCGACCGCGAGTTCACCGTGATGCGGGTGGACGTCTCCGGCCGGACGCCGGACGGCGAGCCGCTGCGGGTGCGCTACGAGCTCCGCGACGCCGGCGACCCCGAGACCCGGACCTCGTCCATGGCGCGGACCACGGGCTACACCTGCACCGGCATCGTGGAATGGGTGCTCGGCGACGCCTTCGAGGAGCGGGGCGTGGTGGCCCCGGAGCGGCTCGGCGCCGCCGAGGGGGCCCTCGAGTTCGTCCTCCGCCACCTGGACGAGCGGGGGGTGCTGGTGGTCCGAGACCTGCCCTGATCCCGGCGGCGGCAGCCCGGCGGCAGGGCCGCGGCGCGAGCCCCTCCTGGCGGCCCAGCTCCGGTTCGCCCGCCTGCCAGCCATGCCACCGACTTCGCGCCCCAGGGCGTCGCCCGCGGCGAGGTCTACGTCGGCTTCGACGTCGGTTCGGGCGGTTTCCCAACCTCCCGGCTCGAGGTCGGCGGGCCCGCCGCCGGGGCATGCCTGCGTGGGCACGGTCCTCGGGGGCGCGAACGACCTCATGGTCTTCCCCACCATCCAGGTGGACGCCGACGAGGAGCTCCCGGGGAGCGGCTTGGTCGGGCCGGGCTGCTGCGACGCGTGCATCCAGCTCGTGGACCTGACGACCCGCCGGGGCGGCAACGTGGTCTGCATCGCAGGGCGAGGCCGGAATCGAGGCGCGGGACCCCGGCAGGATATTAGCATTTTCGCTAATATCTTGGGCGTCGTTGGGGTGGGGCCGAGAAGAAGAGTATCAAACGCGTATTGCGAGTTCGTAGTAGGCTTCGGGGCGGCCCGTCGTTCCATGCGGACGGGTAGCGCATCGTCTTCCCCCGACTCCTCCTCCCTCCTCCGTCCCGGCCGTGTGAGGCGGTCGGGGCCGGTTTCGGACCCCAGCGACTCGATGACCTTCCTCCTCTCCCTCGCTCTCGCCCTCGCGCCGCAGGGCTTCGACCTCGATCCCTCCAACCCGTTCGACGTCCAGACCGGGCCCTTCGGAGTCGCCGCCGGCGACATCTCCGGCGACGGCTTCGTGGACCTCGTGGTCACGGTCGGCGACGGTGAGCGCCTGGACTGCTGGTTCAACGACTGCCAGGGCGGCTTCTACTTCGCCGGAGACTTCGCCTACCCGGCCGGCAGCGACCCCGGTGAAGTGGTGCTCGCCGACTTCGACGGCGACGGCGACCTCGACGCCGCCACCGTCTTCATGGCGACCGACCAGGTCCACGTCATCTTCAACGACGGCTCCGGCGCCTACGGCGGCGCGGTGCTGCTGCCCACGGGGGCCCTCCCGGTCACGGTGGACGCCGGCGACTACGACGGCGACGGCGACCAGGACCTGGTCGTCGCCAACCAGGGGTCCAACGACGCCACGGTCTTCACCAACGACGGCCTCGGCAACTTCACCGCGGCCACCCTCGCCGGGGGCAACGTGCCGTGGGGGGCGGCCTTCGGCGACTTCGACGGCGACGGCGACCTCGACGTCGTGATCATGAACCACGACGACTGCCAGTTCGACGTGTGGTACTGGGACGGTGCGGCCTGGGGCAATCGGACCACCGTCTCCACGGGCAACCTCTACCCGCACCGGGTCGCGACCTGCGACGTGGACGGCGACGGACTGGACGACGTGCTGACCCCGGCCACGGACCACGCCGCGGTGGCCAAACTGGCCGTGATCCGATCCCTCGGCGGGACCAGTTGGGACGCCCAGGCCGAATACGACACCGGCGGGCTCGGCTCCGAGACCCTGACCCTCGCCGACCTGGATTGCGACGGGGATTGCGACGTCCTGGTCGGCAACCTGGACTCCGACGACATGAGCCTGCTCGAGAACCTCGGCGGAACCTTCGGTGCGGCCCAGGTCGAGCCCACCGGGGCCGAGCCGACCCAGATCGCGGTCGGCGAGTTCACCGGCAGCGGGGCCCTCGACTTCGCGGTGGCCAACCACGACGCCGACCAGGTGGACGTGAGGCTCAACCGCACCTGCGACCTGCAGCTCCAGCTGGTCGGCGGCTCCTGCCCCGGGCCGATGGACTTCCAGGTCACCGGGGCCACCCCCTTCGGCGACGTCTTCGTCGGCGGCGGGATGTGCGGCTGCTTCGTGATCCCGGCCGGGAAGCCCTGCGAAGGGCTGGTCCTCGGGCTGACCAATCCGATCCTGGTGCTGGTCGCCCAGGCCGACGCCAACGGCGTGGCGACCTTCACCGTGAATCCGACCGCTCGATGCTGCGGCATGCACTGCCTGCAGGTGGTGGACGTGACCACCTGCAACGTGAGCGCGGTCTTCTCCCTCTAGTCCCCAGGCTCCGTCGTGGGACCTCCCCGGGCCCCGGCTCTGCCGCTCTGGCAGGCCGGGGCCCGTCCTCCTTCCGCTTCGGAGTCGGCACGCTCCTTGCATGGTGCCGGGCGTGCGGCCGGAAGGCTGCCGAAACCACAGCAGAACGTCATCTGACAGGAGGAACCGACATGACCCAGACCCTTGCCCAGTGGACCCCGATGCGGGAGCTCGAGGAGTTCTTCGGCCGCGCCCTGCGGCCCTTCCGGGTCACCCCCGGCGCCCAGGAGGCGATGACCCAGGCCGACTGGATCCCGGCGGTGGACATCCGCGAGACCGACGACGAGTACGTCATCGAGATGGACCTGCCCCAGGTCAAGAAGGACGACGTCCACATCAGCCTGGACGAGAACGTGCTGACGATCCGCGGCGAGCGGCGCCGTGAGCACGAGGAGAACCAGGGCCGGTGGCACCGCGTCGAGCGCTTCTATGGCGCCTTCGCCCGCAGCTTCGTGCTGCCGGAGACGGTCGAGGAGGACGGCATCCGCGCCGTCTTCGAGGACGGAGTCCTCACCGTGCACCTGCCGAAGACCGCGGAGGCGCGGCCGCGCTCGCGCGAGATCGAGATCACGACCGCCTAGAGCGCGGGAGCACGGTTCGGGCGCCCGGCCCGGGACCGGAACGACGACCGCCCCGTCCGCCCGTCGCGGACGGGGCGGTTAGCATGCCGGGGCGGACCACCATGTCGGCTTTCCTCCTCGTCCTCCTCGCCGTCCTCCTCGGGTTGCTGGTCTACGACCTGACCCAGCGCAAGCACACCATCCTGCGGAACTTTCCGGTGATCGGGCACTTCCGCTACTGGCTCGAGGCCATCGGCCCGGAGCTGCGCCAGTACATCGTCACCGGCAACGACCAGGAGCGGCCCTTCTCGCGCGACCAACGGAGGTGGATCTACGCCACCTGCAAGGGCGAGAACAACTACTTCGCCTTCGGCACCGACAACCACCTGGAGGACGAAGAGGAATACCCGATCTTCCGCCACGCCGCCTTCCCGAAACCGGCGCCCGAACCGGCGGGCGACCTCCTGGGGCGGCGCTGGCCGTTGCCCGCCGAGGTCGTGATCGGAGGGCACCGCAACCGACGCCGCGCGTTCCGCCCCGAGTCGCTGGTCAACGTCTCGGCGATGAGCTTCGGCTCGTTGAGCGCGCCGGCGGTTCGGGCGCTGAACCGGGGTTGCGCCATGGCCGGCGCGCTCCACAACACCGGCGAGGGCGGGATCTCGCCGTACCACCTGGAGGGGGGCGAGCTGATCTGGCAGCTCGGCACCGGCTACTTCGGCGCCCGCAACCCGGACGGCAGCTTCAGCATGGAGCGCCTGGTGGAGCGCTGCGCCGAACTGCCCCAGGTGCGCGCGATCGAGATCAAGTTGTCGCAGGGCGCCAAGCCGGGGCACGGCGGCATCCTGCCCGGGGCCAAGGTGTCGCCGGAGATCGCCGCCATCCGCGGAGTGGAGCCGGGGCGGGACTGCATCAGTCCGAACGCCCACTCGGCCTTCCACGACGTCTCGTCCATGCTCGACTTCGTCGAGTCCATCGCCGACGCCACCGGGTTGCCGGTCGGCATCAAGTCGGCGGTGGGGGAGGAGGCGTTCTGGCGCCAGCTCGCCTCGCAGATGGCGGCGACGGACCGCGGCCCCGACTACGTGGTGGTGGACGGGGGCGAGGGCGGCACCGGCGCCGGTCCCCTGCTCTACCTCGACCACGTCGCCTTCCCGTTCCTGGAGGCCTTCCCGAAGGTCTATCGCATCTTCGCCGAGTTCGGGTTGCAGGAGTCGGTGGTGTGGGTCGGTTCGGGCCGCCTCGGTCTCCCCTCCCGCGCCACCCTGGCGCTGGCGCTGGGCTGCGACCTGATCAACGTCGCCCGCGAGGCGATGCTGGCGCTGGGCTGCATCCAGTCCATGCGCTGCCACACCGACCACTGCCCGACCGGGGTCGCGACCCAGAACCGCTGGCTGGTGCGGGGGCTCGATCCCACCGACAAGGCGGAGCGGGTGGCCCGCTACCTCGACGGGCTGCGGGGCGAGTTGCTCCACCTCGCGGCCTCCTGCGGGCTCGACGACCCGCGCCGCTTCGGGCCCGACCGGGTGGACCTCCTCATCGCCGGCCACGGCGCGGTGACCGCCGCCGACCTCGCCGGCTACGAGCCCGGTTGGGGGGTGCGCCCGACCGCGTCCAGCAGGTAGACCGCGAAGGTCGCCAGCCAGTGCTCGCCCGCGTAGTGGCCGCTGAAGACGGCGGCCAGGCCGACCTCGGCGTTGGCGCGGGCCGCTTCGCGCAGGACCGCGACCCGCGGGTCGGCCGGGTCGCGGGCTGCGAGGGCGTCGGCGATGCCCTCCATGCACCAGGCCCGCGACAGGTCCAGGCCGGCGAGGTGGACCAGACGGCCGTCGGTGAAGTCGGGGATGGCCGCGGCGGTGGCGAGCGGTCCGAGGCCGCCCGCCGAGAGGTCGGGCAGGAAGCCGTCCAGCCAGACGGCGAACGCGTCGGGCGGGAGCACGCGGCGCATCAGGTCGGCCTCGTTCAGGCCGGAGCTGAAGAAGTCCTCGCCCGAGGGTTCGTAGGCGACCGGCCAGGCGCGGTCGTCGCCGTACCACTCGTGGGCGCGGGCGACGACGAGCTCGGCGAGTTCGTCGCGGCCGCAGCGTCGGGCGTAGTCGAGGAGCTGGGCCAGGGCGAAGCCGGTGTCGGGGTGGACCCCGGTCCGGATCGGGGTCGGCAGCTTCGGCAGGTAGGCCAGGGCGCGGGCGACGATCTCGTCCTCCAGCGGTCGCAGCGCCTCGCGCCAGCGCGCCAGGTCGGGGTCGTCGGCGGCTCCGGCCTCGCACTCGGCGACCAGGCGCAGCAGCCAGGCCCAGCCGTACATGCGCTCGAAGGAGCCGTTGCCGGGGAGGTGGAAGTAGGCCGCCTCGGCCCGCATCTTCGCCGGCGTCAGGTGGTCGTCGAGGACGGCGCGGGCGTCGGCGGCGAAGCGGGCCTGGGGGAAGCGGCGCAGCAGGCGGACCAGGGTCCAGTGGCCGTGGACCGAGGAGTGCCAGTCGAAGCTGCCGTAGAAGGCCGGGTGCAGGGCCCGCGGCGTCTTCACCGAGTCGGGGCCGGCGAGGACGTGTCCGGGTTTGTTCGGGTACTCGCGGACGATGCCGGAGAGGGCGAGTCGGGCGAAGGCCTCGGCGCGCTCCGCGGTGAGCACGGCAGCGGAATCGGTCGGAGGCATGGCGGTCGCGGCCGGAGCGGGATTCGGGGCCGGCGGAGTCGCGCACCCGAAGCCGGTCGCGACGAGGCCGCCGGCCAGCCCGAGGAGCGGAGCCCACGCGGCGGCGGGGGAACGGCCGGAGGGTCGCATCGTCGCCACTATACTGGGACGTCTTTCGTCCACGGTTCCCCCCAGCGTCATGCAGCACTTCTTCTCCCTCCTCCAGGAGACCCCCATGCCCGAGGCCCAGGAGGCCTCGCCCTTCTTCTCCGTCGAGCACTGGATGGAGGTGCTCCGCGACCGCGGGCCGAGCGTCCTCCTCGCCCTGCTCGCCCTGTTCGTGACCTTCCGTGTGGCGCGGATCGCGTCCAACCTGACGGTGCGGGCGAGCGAGCGCGCCAAGGTGGACCGGACGCTGGCGCTGTTCTTCGGCAAGCTGGTGCGCTGGCTGGTCGTCGTCCTCGGCCTCCTCGTCGTCCTCGGCATGTTCGGCATCGAGACCGCGAGCTTCGCGGTGGTCCTCGGCGCCGCCGGCTTCGCCATCGGCATGGCGTTGCAGGGCACGCTCGGCAACTTCGCCTCCGGCGTGATGCTGCTCGTGTTCCGTCCGTTCCGGGTCGGCGACGTCGTGAACGTCGGCGGCATCACCGGCAAGGTCCTCGAGATCGGTCTGTTCTCGACCCAGCTCGACACCCCGGACGGGCGCCGCATCATCGTGCCGAACGGTTCGGTCTACGGCTCGACCATCGAGAACGTGACCCACAACCCCAAGCGGCGCGCCGACGTCGCCGTCGGCGTGGACTACGCGGCCGACCTCGACCGCACCCGCGAGGTCCTCGAGAAGGCTGCGGCGTCGGTCCCGCAGCGCGATCCCGAACTGGGCCACCAGGTGGTCTGTACCGGGCTCGGCGCCTCCTCGGTGGACTGGGTGGTCCGGGTGTGGTGCCGCACCGAGGACTACTGGCCGTGCAAGGAGGCGACCACGGTCGCGATCAAGAAGGAGCTCGACGCCGCCGGCATCGGGATTCCCTTCCCGCAGCTCGACGTCCACCTCGACCAGGCTGTGTCCTGACGCCGGTGACGGTCACGGTCTCGCGCCATCCGCGTTGGCTGTCCAACGCCTGGCTGGTCGAGCCCGAGGCGGCCGAGGAGGCGTTCCTGGTGGACGCCGGCGCGCCGCCCGAGCCCCTGCTCGCGCGGCTCGCCGACTCCGGGCGGCGTCTCGCCGCGGTGCTGGTCACGCACTTCCACCCCGACCACTGCGCCCACGCCGCGGCGTGGGCCGAGCGCTGCGGTTGTCCGGTGTACGCCCACGCGCTCGAGGCCGACCGCGTGCCGGGCTGTGACCGCCGGCTCGTCGGCGGAGAGGACCTGGACCTGGGCGGTGTTGCGGTCCGCGTGCTCCACGTGCCCGGCCACACCGTCGGGCAGCTCGCCTTCTCCGTCGCCGGAGTCGGGGTCTTCACCGGCGACACCCTGTTCCGCGGCAGCGTGGGGGGGACCCGGGGGCCGGGGCACGGGCGGTTCGAGGACCTGCGGCGGTCCGTCCTCGACGTCCTCCTGGCCCTGCCCGAGGAGACGCCGGTCCTGCCGGGCCACATGGAGCCGACCACGGTGGGGAGGGAGCGGCGCGAGAACCCCTTCGTGCGGGCATGGCGCGGTGAGGCCGCCGTGGGGGCCGAGCCGTGCCGGGCCCTGGGCCGCCCGGCCACCCTCCTGCTCGAGGCCCGCGACTACGACGGCGGGACCAAGGCGTGGGTGCGTTGGGAGGACGGCTCCGAGGACGTCGTGCCCGGCAGCCGCGTGGAGCGGCCCTGAAACGCGCGGCGGCCCTTGGCGGGACGGGCCGGCGCGGCGACAATGCCCCGTTCCCGGCCCGACGGCCGCCCCCCGAGAGCACGCTCCGACCGCCACCGCACTCATGCCCGCCACCGCCATCGTCGGTCTCCAATGGGGGGACGAAGGGAAGGGGAAGGTCATCGACCGCCTCGCCGAAGAGGCCGGCCACGTCGCCCGCTACGCCGGCGGCAACAACGCCGGCCACACCGTCTGGGTCGGTGAGGAGCGCTACGTCCTCCACCTGATCCCGGGCGGCATCCTCCACGAGGGCAAGGTCAACCTGATCGGCCGCGGCGTGGTGGTGGACCTCCACGCCCTCGAGGAGGAGATGGCCGGGTTGGAGGCGCGCGGGGTCGCGGTGCGCGAACGCCTGCGGGTGGACGGTCGGGTCCACCTCATCTTCCCGTTCCACCGCGAGCTCGACGCGATGGCCGAGGTGTGGCGCGGCTCCGGCCGCATCGGCACCACCGGCCGCGGCATCGGGCCGACCTACGCCGACAAGGTGGCGCGCACCGGCATCCGTCTCGCCGACGTGCTCGACGAGGAGTCCTTCGCGGTCCGTTTCGAGGCACTGCTGGCCGAGAAGGCGGCGATCGCCGAGAAGGTCTACGGCCGCCGCCTCGAGGACCCGGCGCGCATCGCCGAGGAGGTCCGCGCCGCGGCGGAACGGCTGCGCCCCCTGGTGGTGGACGGCGGCGCGCTCCTGCAGCACGCCGACGCCGCCGGCGAGCGCATCCTGTTCGAGGGAGCGCAGGGGTCCATGCTGGACCTCGACGGCGGCACCTACCCCTACGTGACCTCGTCCTGGACCGGGACCTGGGGCATCTTCGGGGGCACCGGCTTCCCGCCGCATCGGCTCGAGCGTGCGTTCGCGGTGGCCAAGGCCTACTGCACGCGGGTCGGCGAGGGACCGTTCCCGACCGAGGAGCACGGCCCGCTCGGCGAGCGGCTGCGTGAGCAGGGCAACGAGTACGGCGCCACCACCGGACGGCCGCGGCGCTGCGGCTGGTTCGACACCGTGCAGGCGCGCTACGCCGCCCGGGCCAACGGGCTGCAGGGCGTGGTGATCACCAATCTCGACGTGCTGTCGGGGTTCGCCCGGCTGCCGGTGGCGGTGGCCTACCGTCTGCCCGACGGCCGCGTCGTCGAGGACTGGCCCGCCGAGCTCGGTTGCTCGGCGTTGGAGGCGGTCGAGCCGGTCTACGAGGAACTGCCCGGCTGGGACGAGGACCTGACCGCGGCGCGCCGTCTCGCCGACCTCCCTGCGGCGGCCCGCGCCTACGTGGACTTCCTGGCCGAACGCCTCGGGGTGCCCATCGTGAGCCTCTCGGTCGGTCCGGGGCGCGAGCAGATGTTCGACACCGACCCTGCGGTACCCTGGACCTGGTCGTGAAGCCCGACTTCGCTCCCCTGCCGCGCCACGTGGCCGTCATCATGGACGGCAACGGCCGCTGGGCCGAGCGTCGCGGCCTGCCGCGGTTGGAGGGACACCGGGTCGGCGCCGAGAGCGTGCGCGACCTGGTCGAGGCCTGCGCCGAGTGGGGCGTCCCCAACCTGACGCTCTACGCCTTCTCGCGCGAGAACTGGCGCCGTCCGGACGACGAGGTGGAGGGGTTGATGGCCTTCCTCGAGGACTTCCTCGGACGTGAGTGCGCCGGGTTGGTCGAGAACCGCATCCGCCTGCGTTCCCTGGGGCGGATCACGGACCTGCCCGCCGGTGTCCGCGAGGCGTTGCGTCGGGTCGAGGAGGCGACCGCCGGGGGCGACCGCCTGACCTTGCGGCTCGCCCTGTCCTACGGCGGCCGGACCGAGATCGTGGATGCGGCCCGCGAGCTGGCGCGGCGGGTGCGCGCCGGCGAGTTCGACGAGGCCGCCCTGGAGGCGCTCGACGAAGACGCCTTCGCCGCCTTCCTCTACGACCCGGAGATGCCCGACCCCGACCTGGTGATCCGCACCGCCGGCGAGGAACGGTTGTCGAACTTCCTGTTGTGGCAGGTGTCCTACGCCGAGCTGCACTTCAGCGACAAGACCTGGCCCGAGTTCCGGCGCGCCGACCTGCTCGAGGCGCTGCGCGACTACCACCGGCGGACGCGGCGTTTCGGCGGGGTGCCGGCGTCCGGGACGTCCGCGTGCGAGGGAGGGCGCCGGTGAGTCCGATCCTGCGGACCCGCCTCACCCTCGGCAGCGTCCTGGTCGCGGCCCTGGTCGGGATCTTCCTCCTCGACCGCGGCTTCGGACCCTGGCCCGGCCTGCTGGTGCTCGGCGTCGTCTCCCTGGTCGCGCAGTTCGAGGCCGCCGACCTCTGCGCCCGTTCCGGGTTGCGGCCGCGTCTGCTGCCCGGCCTGCTCGTCGGCGCCGTCCTCCTCGGCGCCCCCGGCTGGGGGGTGGAGCCGTTGACCCTGTTGGTGCCGGCCCTGGTCCTCTACCTCTGCGGCGAGGTCCTCGCCGGTCGGCCCCAGGACGCCCCGCTGCGCATCGCCGGCACGCTCCTGCCGCTGCTCGTCGTCGCCGTGATGTTGGGCCGCCTCGGCGTGGTGCGCACCACCTGGGCCGACGGCTGGTCCTGGTTGGTGTTCCTGGTCGCGGTGTGCAAGGCCGGCGACTCGGCGGCCTTCCTGGTCGGCACCCGCATCGGCCGGCACAAGCTCGTTCCCGCGGTCAGCCCCAACAAGTCCTGGGAGGGGGCGATCGCGGCCCTCCTCGCCGGTACGGCCGCGGGCTGGGCCGCCGTCGTCTGGGTCTTCCCCGAGGGCGGCGCCCCGGCGATGGGCGTCTGGTTGCCGGCTGCGCTGCTGGCCAACGTCGCCGGACAGTTCGGTGATCTGGTCGCCAGCCTGCTCAAGCGGGCGGCCCGGGCCAAGGATTCCGGGGGGCTCCTGCCCGCCTTCGGCGGCGCCCTGGACATGGCCGACTCGTTCCTGCTGGCGGCGCCGGTCCTCGAGACCTGGCTCCGGATCGCGGGGTATCATTCGGGTTGAGGGCCCGCCGGTTCCGGCCGAGTGGCCCACGGACGCATTGGAGACCCGCATCCCCCTGCTTTCCATCGAAGAGGAACGCCAGCTCTTCGGTCCCCACGATCGTCACGCCAAGGAAGTCTCGCGCCGCCTCCAGGTTCGGTTCTCGTCGCGCGGCGGCGACCTGCGCCTGTCCGGGCCCGAGGACCGGGTGGAAGAGGTGGCGCGACGGGTCGAGGACGTCCTCGGCGTCCTGCGCTCGGGTGGGGAACTGGCGCCGGCCGAACTCCGCGCCCGCCTGCTCGGTGAGGGCCCGCCTGCGTTGCGGCGTCTCGGCGCCCGGGACTCCGTGCGGGGTGGTGAGCGCCTGCACCTGCGCGTGCGCACCCCGGAAGCGCGCACCGAGACGCAGCAGCGCTACCTCGACCTGCTGCGCAGCAAGGACCTGGTGTTCGCCATCGGGCCGGCGGGGACCGGCAAGACCTTCCTCGCCGTGGCTGCGGCGTTGGAGGAGATCGCGGCCGGTCGGGTGCGCCGCCTGGTCCTGACCCGCCCCGCGGTCGAGGCCGGCGAGCGGCTCGGCTTCCTGCCCGGCGACCTGGAGGAGAAGGTGGATCCGTACCTGCGCCCGCTCTACGACGCCCTCGAGGACCTGGCGTCGCCGTCGTCGCTGCGTCGCCTGCGTGAGCAGGACCGCATCGAGGTCGCACCGTTGGCCTTCATGCGCGGGCGGACCCTCAACCACAGCTTCGTCATCCTCGACGAGGCGCAGAACGCGACGCCGGTCCAGATGAAGATGTTCCTGACCCGCATCGGCGAGGGGTCGCGGGCGGTGGTCACCGGCGACCACACCCAGACCGACCTGCCTTCGGGCAGTGCCGGCGGTCTCGAGGACGCCATCGCGCGTCTGCGCGACGCCCCCGAGGTCGGCAGCGTCGAGTTCCATCGGCAGGACGTGCAGCGCAGCGCGTTGGTGCAGCGCATCCTGGAAGCCTATGGCGACCTCTAGTCGGCTGCGGCTCTCCTTCGCCCACGCCCGTCCCGGCGCCGAGACCTGGGAGCCGCGCATCCGCGCCGCCCTGGAGGAGGCCTGGCGTCGCTTCGAAGGTCCCGACGGTGCGGTGGTCATGGTCGTCTTCCTCGACGAGCACCAGCATCGGCTGATGCACGCCCGGGTCAGCGGCGACGATTCCGAGACCGACGTCCTTGCCGTGCCCTACGGAGAGGACGACCTGTTCGGCGAGATCCTGGTCAACCTTTCGCTCGCGGAACGGATCGGCGGTGACGAGCATGCCGCCGACGAAGCTGCGCTCTATGCGGTGCACGGTGCGTTGCACCTGCTCGGTTTCGACGACCACGAAGTGGGCGATCGGCGGCGCATGCGTGCCGCCGAACGTGCGGTGCTCGGCTTCGACGCCGACGTCGAGTGGGGCGAGCGGTTCGACGGCCGCGACGACGACCGCGAAAAAAACCGGATCGGTCCTTGACTCGGACCCTCGCGTCGGGCTCCAATCGTGACACGACCGCGGCCCGCGGTCCGTTCGTCACCCTCGATCCACGCCCATGGTCCAGCGAGCGCGCCCCGAGAACGCAGCCCTCGATCGGCTCTGGGCCGCGTATCGCGACGGCGAGAGCATCGAGGCGCGCAACGCGCTGATCGAGTACTACCGCCCCTTCGCTGCGTCGGTCGCGCGCAAGATCAAGGCGCGTCTGCCGAAGACGGTCGAGATCGGCGACCTGGAGGGGGCGGGCGACGTCGGCCTGATCCAGGCCGTCCAGGGCTTCGATCCGTCGCGCGGCGTGCCCTTCGAGGCCTTCTGCGAGCATCGGGTCAAGGGGGCCATCCTCGACGAGCTGCGGCGTCACGACTGGCTGCCGCGCCCCTTGCGCAACCGCCTCAAGGAACGCCGCGCCCTGATGGAGGAGCTGCGCGGCAAGCTCGGGCGCGAGCCGCAGGACGCGGACGTGGCCGAGGCGATGGGCCTCGATCTCGAGGAGTACCAGCGCATGTTCGACCACGGCCGCGAGACCCCGGTACTGGCGGGCAGCAAGCACAACGGCGAGGGCGGCGACTCCGAGGGCACGCTCGACTTCTTCGAGGACCCCCGCAACGACGGCCCCGAAGAGGACCCGCACCGCCGCGAACTGCTCGAGAAGATCAGCTTGAGCCTGGACGCGGACGCGCGCGAGATGGTGTTCCTGCGCTTCTTCCTCGGCTACTCGCTCAAGGACATCGCCGAGATCTACGGCCTGTCGCAGTCGCGGGTCTCGAAGATCCTCGGCAAGATCATGGACCGGCTGAAGGAGCGGCTGTCGGAGAAGATCTGACGCCGGGCCCGAAGGGGTGGGAGGGCGCCCGGCGACGCCCGTCGGAAACTGGCCCCTCGGGGTGGGTCGGGCCGTAGCCTCGCCCGATCGCCTTCGGGAACCGTGGTGCGCGGGCGCACCCCCTCCGCAGCCGGGTCCCCCGGGGCTGGCCCGGGGCGGCACCCGTGCCCCGAGCGGTCCGGGGAGGTCGTCGTCGCATCCCGGCAGCAGGGAAGACGATCGCAGGGGGCCGGGGTCACACGTGTTCAGGAAGGGAACACCCTGGATGGCCAGTTTCCGATCCGGGGGGTCAGGGGGCGAGCCCGTCCCCCTCCCCCCGCGCCGCGCGGCCCTCGTCCACGCGCTCGGCCCAGAGGTGCAGGGCGGCGACCAGGCCGGCCATGAACAGGGTGGCGAGGAGCAGGCGCCACGGGCGTCCCTGGCCGAGGTCGTCGAAGGCCCAGGCGTCGGCGATCATGCGGCCCCAGGACGGGGCCGATTCCAGGCCGATGCCGAGGAAGGACAGGACGACTTCGGCCTTGACCGCGCCGACGAAGACGAGCGCGAACTGGACGGCGCACAGGGGGGCGAGGTGGGGGAGTACGTGGCGGCGCAGGAGGAGGAAGCCGCCGCCGCCCTGGGCGCGGGCCGCCTCGAGGAAGGGCGCGGCGCGCAGGCGGCGCACCTCGGCGCGGACCAGGCGCGACACCCCGACCCAGGACACCAGGCCGACGGCCAGGAACACGCCGGTGGTGCCGCCGCCGAAGAGGAAGGCGAGGACCAGCAGCAGGAGCAGCGAGGGCACCGCCGAGACCCAGGTCGTCGCGAGCAGGACCGCGCGGTCCCAGGCGCCGCCGCGCCAGCCCGCGAGCAGGCCGAGGGCGGCGCCGACGAGCAGGGCCACGCCGGCCGCCAGGAGGCCGACCCGCAGCGCGGTGCGCACGCCGAGGACCGCACCGAGCAGGACGTCGCGGCCGACCTGGTCGGTGCCGGCCCAGTGGGCGGGCGACGGCGGCGCGAAGGCGGGGCCCGATCCGGGGCGGTCCCAGCCGCCGAGCCCGGCAGGGGCCAGGGCCAGGAGCGCGTAGACCGCGAGCAGGGCGACCGCGAGTCGTCTCATCGCGCGGGGGAACGGAGCCGGGGGTCCACCAGCGCAGCGCCGAGGTCGGCGGCGAGCTGGGCGAGCAGGAACAGGGTGGCGGCGAGCAGGGTGCCGCCCTCGAGGACGCGGACGTCGCTGCGCGCCAGGCCGTCCACCAGGTACTCGCCGAGGCCGGGCAGGTCGCAGAGGCGTTCGAGCAGGAGCGAGCCGAAGACCAGGAAGGGAACCAGGTGGGCGAGGTGGGCGAAGACCGTCGGCAGGAGCCCCGGCAGGAGGTGGGCGAGGGCGAGGCGGCGCTCCGACAGCCCGCGGGCCCGGCCGGCGCGCAGGTGGGGGGCGCCTCGGCGGTCGCGGACCAGGGCGCGATAGAGGCGGAGGTCGCCCCACGGCGCGACCAGCACCCAGAGCGCGATCGGCAGCAGGAGGAGCGGAAGACGGGGCGGCCCCCAGGGGCGCAGCGGCAGGAGGCCGAGCTCCACCGTCAGCAGACGCCGCCACACGAGCAGGGCGCTGACCGCACTCACCGAGAGCAGGGCGAGCGAGAGCGCGGCGAGCGTCGCGTCGAGCCGGCCGCCGCGCCAGCCCGCGGCCAGGCCCAGCCCGAGGGCGACCAGGGTCGCGAGCACGAACGCCGGCAGCGCATAGGCCAGGGACACGGCGCCGCGGCGGAGGAGCTCGCGGGCCACCGGGCGGCCGTCGCGGTCCGTGCCGAGGTCGCCGCTCAGGACCGCGCCGAGTCGGTGCAGGAAGCGCCGCGGGGCGGCCACCGGTCGTCCCCAGGGCAGGCTGCGCTCGAGGCCGGTCGGCAGGAGGAGCACGCTGCCGTCGAGCGCGGCGGCGAGTCCGTCCGCCGGGGCCGTCTCCAGACCGGCGGCCGCCCGGGCCTCCAGGAGACGGGGCGGGTCCAGGGCGAGGGCGGCGTCGGCGAGGGCGGCCGCGACCTCGGCCAGCGGACGCTCACCGAGCGCGACGGTGCGCCCCCCGGCGGCGCCCTCGGCCGCGAGGTGGAGCGCGCCGTCCCGGACCCGCAGCTCCAGTCGCTGCTCCTGGCGCGCCGGCGCGCCGGCGAGCCGCAGCGTCAGGGCGCGCCGATGGAAGTCCTCCAGGGCGCCGAGCCGGGCGCGGGCCGCCGCCACCTCGCCGGCGCCGGCGTGCGCGCCCGCCTCGCGCAGGGCCGGGTCGCCGAGGACCGGGGTCTCGAGCAGGAGGAAGAGGAGGAGGAAGGCGCCGAGGGCTGCGGCGACCGTTTCGCCCAGACGTCGGAGGAAGCGACTCACGGCGCCTCCCCCCGACGCAGGAACTTGGGCGCGAAGGCCTCGAAGGGATGGGCGAAGCCGTGCTCCACCCACGGCTGGAACAGGATCACGGCTCGCCCGTGGTCGATCGGGGCGGCCGGCACCTCGGCGTAGAGGATCTCGTGCATGGCCACGATCAGGGCGAGCCGCGCCTTCGGGTCGGGCTCGTCGCGACACCGTGCGAACAGGCGGTCGAATTCGGGGTCGGCGAAGCCCGAGAGGTTGGTCGGGGTGCCCCGCTCCTCACCGTGGAAGGGCGCCAGCGCCAGCAGCGGGTCGGGCCAGTCGAGGCCCCAGGCCTGGAACGCGACCTGGAACTCGCCGCGCACCGCCCGGTCGAGGAAGGTCGCCCACGGCAGGGCCCGCAGCTCGGTCCGGATGCCGAGCTCGCCGAGGCGGGAGGCATAGACCTCGCCGACCGAACGCATGGTCGGCCAGGCGCCGGGCAGGTCGATGGTGAGCGGCGGCAGGGCGGCGACGTCGCCGGCGTCGTCGAGCACCCGCCGCGCCGCGGCGAGGCCGCCGTCGCGCCAGGGGAACGCGGGGAGGTCGGCCGAGCCGGGCAGGACCCGGGCGACGAAGGAGCGCGCCGGTCGCGCGGTCAGCCCGGCGCGCTCCAGACGATGCCAGTCGTCGTAGGGGAAGGCCAGGGCCAGCGCGCGGCGCAGGGCGCGCCGCCGCACGTTGCCGGCCTCGTCTCCGGGGACGTGGCCGATCACCGGGTCGGACATCGCGAAGACGAGGAAGGTGGTGTTGGCCTCGTCGGCGACGGCGAGGCGGAAGCCGCGCTCCCGCCACGAGGGCTTCAACGCGCCGTCCTGGAAGAACCGGCCCAGCGCGTCGGTCCCGGGGCGCAGGCGGTCGAGCTCGCCGCGCTCGAACATCAGGGTTCGGGTGGTGCTCTCGCGGACCCGCTCCCAGCGGAAGCCGGGGAGGAAGGGGAGCGAGCCGTCGCCGAAGGGGGAAGGGTCGCCGCGCCAGCCCGGGACGGCGAGGAAGCGGACGCGCTGGCCGGGTTCCCAGGACGCGACCCGGAACGGCCCGCTGCCGACCGGCCGTTCGGCGAGCCGCCGCGGCGGCCGGTCGGCCTCGGGCGGGACCACGGCGAAGGCCGGGGCGGCGAGGCGCCCGGGCAGGGTCGGCTCGGGGCGGCGCAGGGTGAGGCGCAGGCGCCGCTCGTCCAGCACTTCGAGCCCCGACACGCCCTCCGCGACGGCGCGCTCCCACGCCTCGTCCGCGGCCGCGCCGCCGTCCGCGGTGGCCTCGTGGAGCGCATCGAGCCCTGCGATCAGGCCGGCGAACTCCCACCAGGCGTTGCGTTCACCGCGGGCGTCCGCCTGGCGCAGCCACGACCACGCCACGTCGGCGGCGGTGACCGGGCGCTCGCGCCCGGGCCACAACGGCGGATCCCAGGGGTCGTGGAAGACGGCGTCCCGGCGCAGCGTGAAGGTCCAGGTCCGCGCGTCCTCCGAGACCTGCCAGGACTCGACCAGGAGCGGGCGGACCACGGTCGGGTCGGGGGCCGCCGGGTCGTACTCGAACAGGCATTCGTAGACCTGGTGCTGGAGCAGCGCCTCCGGGGCGGTGCCGGCGTGGCCGGGGTCGAAGTCGCGCCCCAGCACGCCCGAGGCGAAACGGGCCTCGCGGGGGGCCGCGGAGCGCGGGGCGGCGGCCGTGGGCCCCCCGCCGCCGTCTCCGCAGGCCGCGGTCGCAACCAGAACGACCAGCAGGGAGAGGGCGGCGCGGGCCCAGCGGCAGGTCATGCGTCCGGCGGTTCGCAGAGGAAGCCGAGGTGCCGGTCGCCGACACGGACCGCGACCAGGGTCAGGTGGCGCTCTCCGAGGGGCTTGGGCAGGAGTCGCTTGCGCAGGGTCTCGGGGCGCTCCGCGATGCCGCGCTTGCGGATCTCGAGCCGCCCGACCTCGTGGTCGCGGAGCAGCGCACGCATCTTGCGCGGGTCGAGCGGCGCCCAGGCGACGACGCGGAAGGCGTCGACGAAGGGCGAATCCACCGCGGCGTCGCCGGTCAGGTAGCCGATCTCGGGGTCCAGCACGTGGAGCCCGTGCTCGCGCGCGAAGCGGCCGAGCAGGCCGGCGCGGACCAGGGCCGGGTCGGGGTCGTAGAGCAGTTCGGCGGCCTCGCCGACCGGAGCGCGGGCCTCCTCGTCACCGCGGAAGGAGAGTTCCTCGGGCAAGATCGTGGCGCAGCGTCCGTCCGGGCCGGCCAGGGCGCCGTACCAGAACACCATCTCCTTGACCTCGCCGTTGAGGCTCACGACCTCGATCTCGTCGGGCGCGGGGAAGTGCTCGAGCAGCGACTCCACCGGGATGGAGGGGGACAGCTTGAGGCAAGCGCCCTCGGCCCCGGCGAGCCAGGCGGCGACGACGTCCGGGGCGGGCGACCACTGCGCCGGATCGATGAGGCGGCGGGCGCCCTTGCGCCGCGCCGGGTCGAGGTAGACGAAGCGCGCTCCTGCCGCCACCTCGGCGGCGTCGGCCTCACCGACCTCCACCCGGCCGTCGAGCCCGTAGGTCTCGACGTTGGTCCGGGCGAAGTGGACCGCGACCGGGTCGCAGTCGCTGGCGTGGACCCGGAGCCCGGCGCGCCCGAGGGCGATGGCGTCCGCGCCCATGCCGCAGCAGGGGTCCCAGACCTCCTCGGCGCCGGCCTCGACGAAGCGGCGGGCCCGCCAGGTCGCCACCCGTTCGCTGGAGGACTGCTCGAGCTGCTGCTTGGTGAAGAACAGGTCCAGGCCCCGCTCGAACTTCTGGGCGGCGCGGCGGCGCAGGGCCCGCAGCTCGCCCATGGCCCGGGCGACCTTCTCCGGGAACATGCCGCGGAAGCTCTCCTGGATGGAGAGCGGGTCGTCCGCCATGTTGCGGAACAGGACGAGCGTCTCGCGGGCTTCGGGAGACGTCAGGGCCCGAGCCGTCTTCAGGTCCATGGACATGGCCACGAACCATTCTAGGACGACTCGGGCCCGTCGTTGCCGGCCGCGGCGGGCGGGGCCGCCGCGGCACGGCCTCGCGGCGCCGACCTAGAGGTCCACGCCCAGCGACAGGGTGACGATCTGGTCGGTGCTCGAGAAGCCCGGGGCCGGCGTGCCGTCCCAGTTGACCTGGACGGCCGCCTGCAGGAACCACTTCTCACCGATGTGCCAGCGCACGCCGGTGGTGCTGGTGAAGGACTCGACGTCGCCGCCCTTGAAGTACTCGCCGTCGCCGAACAGCTCGGCGCCGTCGGAGACGGGCAGGCCGAGGTCGTAGGAGAAGCGGCCGACCGCGGTGTCCTCGCTGTCGGCGACCCCGACCAGTTCCTCGGAGACGTAGCTGACGCCGGCCTCGGCATCGAGGTGGCCGTCGGTGAGGAAGTCGAAGCGGTAGCCGACGCCGGCGCCCGCGTCGTTCCGCTTGGTCAGGCCGTTCGGCACGTCCTTGCGGGCGCCGACCTTGCCGTAGCCGTAGAGGTTCTTCTCCGTGGAGAAGAAGCGCTTGACCCCACCCGTGGCCGTGATCAGGCGGGTGGTCGTGCTGGCGTCGCCGGTGGCCTGGTCGGTGGTGCGCACGCCGGTGTAGCCCGCCGTCGCGTCGGCGGTCCAGAGCTCGCCTTCCCAGCCGAGCGCCACCTGGAGGGAGCCGGTGGTGGATTCGTTGTTGCCGGAGACCAGGGTCAGGCCGGCGTCCACGCGCCCGGTCCAGGAGCGTTCCGGTTCGGCGGTCGGGGTCGTGCTCGCCGCCGCCGGGGCGCCCTCGGAGGCGGCGGCTTCGGCTGCGGTCGAGGTGGTGACCGCGGAGACGGGGTCGCCCTGGAGGGCGAGGAGGAGCAGGAGGGTGGAGTGGATCATGGGTCGTTGCGTTCCGTCTCCCCAGGGGATGGCGGGAGGACGGAAGCCGCACAAGGTATCGCTGCGGCGCCGACCCGACAACGCGGGCGGAGGGACCGCGCCGCAGCCGTCGAGGAGGGGAACGGGTTTGACGGCATCCGCCAGAAGGCGCAGAATCCTGCCACGGTCCTGCGGGCCGTCCCCATGCTCCTCTCCGCCGACCTCCTCGCCGCCCGCCATCGTTCGGCCTTCCTCGATCGGATGGAGGACGGGGACGTCGCCCTGTTCCCCGGGGCCTCGCTCGCGACGCGGAACCACGACGTGGACTTCCCGTTCCGCCAGGAGTCGAACTTCTGGTACCTCACCGGCTGCCCCGAACCGGAGGCCTGGCTCATCCTCGCCAAGGGCATCGACGCCCTGCCCGAGGCCGAGCTCTTCGTCCTGCCGCGCGATCGTTCGCGCGAGATCTGGAACGGCCGCCGCCTCGGGCCGGAGGGGGCGCGGGAGGCGCTCGGCTTCCCCGCCGCGCGGGAGAACTCCGAGTTCGCCGCAGCCGCCGGCCACGCCCTCGCCCAGGCCCGCCGCGCCTGGGTCCGGCTCGGCGCCCACGCCGGGTTGGACGCCATCGTGCGCGAACGGCTCGAGGAGCTGCGGCGCCGGGTGCGCACCGGCGTCGAGCCGCCCGAGGTGCTCCTCGACCCGACGCCGACGCTGGGCGAGCTGCGCCTCCACAAGGCGCCCGAGGAGCTGGCGTGGATGCGTCGCGCCGCCGCCGTCACCGCCGAGGCCCATCTCCTGGCGATGGCCTTGACCGCCCCCGGACGGCACGAGTACGAGGTGGAGGCCCTCCTCGACTACGTGTTCCGGCGCAACGGCGGCGACGGCGCGGGCTGGGCCTACCCGCCGATCGTCGCCGGCGGCGCCAACGCCTGCATCCTCCACTACCAGGTCAACGCCGATCCGCTCCGCGCCGGCGACCTCCTGCTGGTGGACGCCGGCGCCGAGTTCGGCCACTACGCCTGCGACGTGACCCGGACCTGGCCGGTCTCGGGGCGCTTCGAGGGCCCCGCGCGGCGCCTCTACGAGATCGTGCTCGCCGCCCAGGAGGCGGCCATCGCCCGCTGCCGGGTCGGCGTGCCGTTCTCCGAGGTCCACGACGTCGCCGTGCGCACCCTGTGCGAGGGACTGATCGAGGTCGGCCTGCTCCGCGGCTCGCTGGACCAGGTCCTCGCGTCCGGCGACTGGCGCCGCTTCTATCCCCACAACACTTCGCACTGGCTCGGTCTGGACGTCCACGACGCCGGCCGCTACGTGGTGGACGGCGCATCGCGTCCGCTCGAGGTCGGCATGGTGCTGACCGTGGAGCCCGGCCTCTACGTGCAGCCCGACGACGACGAGGCTCCGGAGGAGTTCCGCGGCATCGGCGTGCGCATCGAGGACGACGTCCACGTCACCGGCGACGAGCCCGAGGTCCTGACCGCGGCGGTGGTCAAGGAGGTCGAGGCGGTCGAGGACGCCTGCGCCCAGGAGCTGGAAGCCCTGCCGAGTCTGGACTCGCCCCTGCCGGCATGAGCGACGCCGTCCTGCCCCACGCCGTGGTCCTCGAAGGGGTGACCAAGAAGTACGGCGACTTCACCGCGGTGGACGACGTCAGCGCCGTCATCCCGACCGGTTCGATCTACGGCTTCCTCGGCCCCAACGGCGCCGGGAAGACCACGACCATCCGGATGATCCTCGACATCATCGAGCCGACCGCCGGCGCCATCACCGTGCTCGGGGCCTCGTCGGCGTTGGCGGTGCGCGAGCGCATCGGCTACCTCCCCGAGGAGAAGGGGCTCTACAAGAAGATGAAGGCGTGGGCGATGATCGCCTACTTCGCCCGTCTCAAGGGCATGGAGAAGGGAGCGGCCAAGCGGCGCGCCTACGAGTTGCTGGAGCGCTACGGACTCGGCGAGTTCGCCAACGCCCGTTGCGAGACCCTCTCCAAGGGCATGGGGCAGAAGGTCCAGGTCCTCGCCAGCATCGCCCACGACCCGGAGTTCGTCGTCCTCGACGAGCCGTTCAGCGGGCTCGACCCCGCCAACCAGCAGGTGATGGAGGACGTCATCCTCGACCTGCAGCGGCGCGGCGCCACCGTGGTCTTCAGCACCCACGTGATGGAGCACGCCGAGCGGATGTGCGACCGCATCCTCCTGATCGCCCACGCGCGCAAGGTCTTCGACGGGACCATCCCCGAGGCCAAGGCGCTGATCCCCCGGACCGTCCTGCTCGCGGGGCCGCCGCCGGACGCCTTCGTGGACCTGCCCGAGGTCGCCAGCGCCCGCCGCCTCGGCGACGGGCGGGTCGAGCTGGTGCTGGCTCCCGGGGCCGACCCGCAGGCCGTGCTGCGTTCCTGCTTCGAGCGCGGGCTGGTCCTGACCTCGTTCGAACACCACGAACCGACCCTGCACGACGTCTTCCTGCAGCTGGTCGGAGAGGAGGCCCGGACCGCCAGTTTCCGCTGACCCCGCCGACCCGCCATGCGCAACACCCTCCTGATCGCCGGTCGCGAGTACGCCGAGAACGCACGGACCAAGGGTTTCTGGATCAACCTCCTGATCTTCCCCTTGATCCTGATCGCCTCCGTCAAGGTGCCGGAGCTGCTGGAGAAGAAGGCCAAGCCCGTGCGCAACTTCGTGCTGGTGGACCAGAGCGGCGAGTTCGAGGAAGCGGTGGCGTCCGGGGTCGAGCGCTTCGAGGCGCGACGGGTGCTGCAGGAACTGACCGCCTGGGCGATGGCGAACCGTCGTCGCGACCTGGAGATCCCGGAAGTGGACCTCGAGGACGTCCCCGCCACCGGCATCTCCGATCTGCTGCTCGGCGGCAGCGGGTCCACGTTGGAGGGGCTGATCGACCTGGATCCCGGCTTCCTGCAGCGACTGCTCGATCCCGAGGGGCTGGAGCAGGTGGTGGCGGCGATCCGTCCCTTCCTCGACCCCGAGGCGCCCGACTTCGTGCCCCCGAAGCGCCGCTTCGAGCGCGTGCCGCTGCTCCCCGGCGTGTCCCCGGACGCCCCCCCGGAGGAGATCGTCCGTACGCTGAAGCCGTACCTGGTGGACGAAGACTACCCGGGCGCCTCCCGGCCGCTGTTCGCACTGATCCTGATTCCCGAGGACGCGCCGCAGCAGCTCCTGCGGCCCGGCAGCCTGCCGACGGCGCGCAGCGACTCACAGGACGGGGTCCAGTTCTGGTCGGCGAACCTCACCGATCGCAACCTCGCCGAGGTGGTCCGGGACGCGCTCGACCGCGAGGTGCGCGAGCGCGAGTTCCTGCGCCGCGGCGTGGATGCCGAGGTCGTGGCCGAGGTCCAGCGCACCTCGGTCCGTTTCGTCGCCTTCGATCCGACCAAACAGGAAGGCGAAGAGGCGGTCAGCCTCGCCGACACCATCCGCAAGTGGGCTCCGGTCGGCTTCGTCTACCTGCTGTGGATCGCGATCTTCAACGTCGTGGTCATGCTCCTGAACAACACGGTGGAGGAGAAGTCGAACCGGATCATCGAGGTCCTGGTCTCGAGCGCCACCCCGAACGAGATCATGGCCGGCAAGCTGGTCGGCATCGCCGGGGTCGGCCTGACCATGATGGCGGCCTGGATCCTGTCGCTGGTCGGCATCCTGAACTACCTGGCGGGGCCGGCGGTGAGCTGGGCCGGCCCGCTGCTCGCCGTGGTCCGCAGCTCCGGACTGCTGCCGCTCTTCGCCCTCTACTTCCTCGCCGGCTACCTCACCTACGCGGGGCTGTTCCTGGCCATCGGCAGCCTGTGCAACACCGTCAAGGAGGCCCAGAACTTCATGGGCACCGCGATGGTCATCCTGATGGTGCCGCTGTTCACGATGGTCTTCATCGCCCAGGACCCGAACGGCACCCTGGCGAAGGTGATGTCCTGGATCCCGTTCTACACCCCGTTCGTGATGATGAACCGGGCCGCCGCCTCGCCGCCGACCTCGGAGCTGATCGGCACCGGAGTGCTCATGGTGTTCACCGTGTTCGCCATGCTCTGGCTCTCCGGCAAGGTCTTCCGCATCGGCATCCTGCGCACCGGCCAGCCGCCTCGGCTGCTGGAACTGGTGAAGTCGCTGCGGACCCCGCGTCAGTTGCGCTGACTCCGGCGTTCGCGCCGCCGGGCCCGCTCCTTCTCGCGGAGCGCGGCTTCACGGAGCGCCTCCTTCTCGGCCGGGCTCATCCACGTCAGGCGCCAGCGCCGTTCCAGGCTCGGGTCGGGCAGCGGGCGCTCCGGAGGGACGGGGACGAAGTCGTCGCGGTGCTCGCGCCACCACTCCAGCCAGGCCCCGCGGTCGCGCCCGACGTCGGCGCCGGTGAGCGCCGCCATCGCCAGGCGCACCGCGGAGAGGTGGCGGGCGTCCTCGGGCGCGGTCGCCGCCAGGAAGGCCATCACCGCGTCCGCGGCGCGGCGGTCGGCGAGGCGCCCCAGCGCGAGGAGGCGCGCGGTGACGACCTGGGGATGCAGCGCCTCGGCCTCGTCGAGCCCGGCGGTCAGCAGCGGCAGGGCGCGGAGGTCGCCGCGCTGGCCCAGCGCCAGGGCCCAGGCCGCGGCCGAGTACGGGTCGCTGCGGAGCGCCTCGACCTCGGCGGCCGCGACCAGGCGGGAGGTCGCCTCGGGAGCAGGGTGGAAGCGCAGCACCTCGACGGCGGCGAGGCGGACCGAGGGCTCGGCGTGGCCCAGGGCCTCCGCGATCGCGTCGAGGACCGGCCGTTCGGAGCGCTCTCCGGCATGGCGGACCGCGGCGACCGCGGCGGCGACGTCGTCACCGGCGAGGGCTTCGCGCAGCTCCCGGGCGGCTTCGGCCGGAGTTCGGGCCTCGCTGCGGGCGGCGGAGGGCGGGTCCTGCGCCGGCGGCTGCTGGGGCGCACCGGCCAGGGGGAGGAGGACGAGGAGGACGGGGGACACGGAGGAGGTGGGGGGAGCCCTCCGTCGCCGCGAACGGGTCGGTCAGGGGGTCGCCGCCGGTACGCCGCCGCGGGCGAGCTCGTGGAAGCGGCGGAACAGGTGGCGCGGGTCGTGCGGACCGGGGCCGGCTTCGGGGTGGTACTGGACCCCGAACGCCGGCAGCGCGACGTGGCGCAGGCCGGCGACGGTGTCGTCGTTGGCGTTGAGGTGGGTGACCTCGAGCCCGGTCCCGGCCAGGCTGTCGGGGTCCACGGCGAAGCCGTGGTTGTGGGCGGCGATGTCCACCCGCCCGCTCACCTCCTCCAACACCGGGTGGTTGGCCCCGTGGTGGCCGAACTTCATCTTGAAGGTCCGCGCGCCGAAGGCCAGCGCCAGGATCTGGTGTCCGAGGCAGATGCCGAAGGTCGGCAGTCCCGACTCGACCAACTCGCGGACCACGCCGTGGGCGTGGGCCACCGCGGCCGGGTCGCCGGGGCCGTTCGACAGGAACAGCGCCGCGGGACGCAGGGCGCGGACCTCCTCGGCCGAGGTCGTCGCCGGCAGCACCCGCGGCGCGAAGCCGGCGCTGACGAGGTTGCGGAGGATGTTGCGCTTGACCCCGAAGTCGAGGACCACGAGGGGCAGGGCGTCGGCGGCCGGCGCCTCGCCGTCCAGCCCCTCGGTCCAGTCGTAGGGGGAGCGGCAGGTGACGCGGCCGGTCAGGTCGCGGCCCTCGAGCGACGGCAGGGCTCGGGCCTCGGCGAGGAGCTCCTCGACCGTGACGTCGCCCTCGTCGGCGGAGAGGACGGCGCGCTGGGCGCCGCGCTCGCGCAGCCGCAGGGTGATGGCGCGGGTGTCCACCCCGTCGAGGGCGACCACGCCGCGGCGGACCAGGAACTCGCCGAGCGATTCCTCGGCGGCCCAGCTCGAGACCCGCGGGGCGAGCTCGCGCACCACCAGGGCCTCGGCCCAGCAGCGGTCGGACTCGTCGAACTCGGCGCGGCAGCCATAGTTGCCGATCTGGGGATAGGTCAAGAGCACCCCCTGGCCGGCGTAGGACGGGTCGGTCAGGATCTCCTGGTAACCCGTCATCGAGGTGTTGAACACCAGCTCGAACGCGCGGCGCCCGGGCGCGCCGATGCTTCGACCGCGGAACGAGCTGCCGTCCTCGAGGACGAGCAGGGCGGGGGGACCGCCGCGGGCCACGTCGGCATTATCGCACGCGATCGGCGGTCTCGCCAGCGAAACCGCCGGCGAGGACGGCGGCCCGCACCGCCAGGGCCTCCTCCAGCACCGCGCGCAGCCGGTCGGTGGGCACCATGTTGGGGCCGTCCGAGGGACTGGAGAGCGGGTCGGGGTGGGTCTCGACGAAGAACCCGTCGAACCCCGCCGCGGCCCCGGCGCGGAGCAGGATGGGGGCTCGGGTCCAGTCGCCGCCGGTGCGGTCCCCGCCGCCGCCGGGGCGCTGCACGGCATGGGTGGCGTCGAGCACCAGCGGGCAGCCCGCGGTCCGCAGCTCGGGCAGGGCGGCGAAGTCCACCACCAACCGGTCGTAGCCGAAGGTGGCGCCGCGCTCGGTGGCCAGGACGCGGTCGTTGCCGGTGCGCCGCACCTTGTCCACGGCGTGGCGCAGCTTCTCCGGCGCCAGGAACTGCCCCTTCTTGACGTTGACCACGGCCCCGGTGGCGCCGGCGGCCTCGAGCAGGTCGGTCTGGCGGCACAGGAACGCCGGGATCTGGAGCACGTCCACCACCTCGGCGGCCGGGGCGCACTGCTCGGGCAGGTGGACGTCGGTCAGCACCGGCACGCCGAGGCGCTCGCGGATGCGTCCGAGGAGGTCGAGCCCGGCGGCGAGACCGACGCCGCGGCCGCCGTCGGCGGCGGTGCGGTTGGCCTTGTCGAACGACGCCTTGAACACCCAGGTGACGTCGAGGCCGGCGACGGCCTCGGCGACGGCCTCGGCGACCTCCAGGGAACGCTCGCCCTCGAGCACGCAAGGGCCGGCGATCAACAGCGGCGGCCCATCGGGACGGAGCACCGCCTCCGGAGCGAGGGCGAGCGGGGCGAAGTCGGTCATGGGCCGGGCAGGACGAGCGCGAAACGGCGCCCGTCGAGCTCCAAGTCTAGCGGGGTGGTGCCGACCCAATCGCCGTCCACCTCGAGCGGCGCCGGGCGCGGCCCCGAGACGTGGAGGGAGCGGAAACGGCGGCGTCGGACCTCGGGCAGGCGGGCCAGGGCGGCGCCGGTGGCGGCGAGGACCAGGCGGACGAAACGTCCGTAGGTCAGCTGCGGGAAGAGGTGGAGCTCCCAGCGGCCGTCGTCGGGACGCGACGGGCCGAGGCGCCACCAGCCCGGCCCGTACACGCCCAGGCCGCTGGCCAGGCCGAACACCCAGTCTCCCTCGTTGCGTCCGTCCACCACCACCTCCTGCGGCGTCGGTCGGTAGCCGCGCATCACCTCGGCCAGGGGGCCGAGGTAGTCGCGCATCCGGATGGGGCCGGTGCGACCCTGGTGGACCTGGCGCACGATCTCGCCGTCGTAGCCGAAGCCGGCGCACAGGAAGGAGCGGCATTCGCGCCGCCGCCCCTCGGGGTCGAGGTGGCGGACCCGGGCCAGGTCCACCGCGGTGGTCCGCGGCGACAGCGCGAGGCGCGCCAGCGGCGCCGGCCGCCCCGGCAGGTGGAAGCGGCGGGCCAGCAGGTTGGCGGTGCCGCTCGGCAGGACCACGATGGGGGGCGGGTCCGCCAGGGCGTTGACCACGAAGTGCAGGGTGCCGTCGCCGCCGGCGACGAGGAGGCGGTCGGCGCGCACCGCCCGCTCGCGCAGCCAACGCCGCGCTTGGTCCGGTGCGTCCTCGAGACAGGGCTCGACCTCGTGGCCCAGGCGCCGCAGCCGCTCGCCCACCGCGGCGGCCCGGCGCGGAGCGCCGCCCCGGCCGGACTTGGGGTTGACGAGGAGGGCGAAGCGCAAGGTCTTGGAGGCCGCGGCCGCAGACGGCCAGGATACCCCATGCCGGGGGCGTCCCAGGAATCCGTCTCGCCGCGGTCGGCGCGCCGTGCGACAATCCGCGCCCGCCGTCATGGCCCACGCCTCGCTTCCCACCCGCTACCAGCCGGCCGAACTCGAGCCGGAGCTCTACGCGCTGTGGCTCGACAGCGGCTGCTTCGCGCCGCCGACCGAGCCCGGTCCGGTCGGTCCCTTCACCGTGATGATGCCGCCGCCCAACGTGACCGGCGTCCTCCACATGGGGCATGCGCTGAACAACACGCTCCAGGACGTGGTGGTGCGGCACCGGCGCATGCAGGGCTACGACACGCTGTGGCTGCCCGGCACCGACCACGCCGGCATCGCCACCCAGGCGGTGGTCGAGAAGAAGCTGCTTCGGGAGGAGGGGCGGACCCGCGAAGAGGTCGGGCGCACCGAGTTCGTCCAGCGCATCTGGGAATGGAAGGAACACCACGGCGGCGTCATCCTCGAGCAGCTGAAGCGGATCGGCGCCAGCTGCGACTGGTCACGCACCCGCTTCACCCTCGACCCTGCGATGAGCCGTGCGGTCCGGGTCGCCTTCGTGCGTCTCTGGGAGAAGGGGCTGGTCTATCGCGGCGCCCGCCTGGTCAACTGGGACTGCAAGCTGCGCACTGCGGTCAGCGACGACGAGATCGAGTACGTCGAGCGCAAGGGGAAGCTGTGGACCATCCGCTATCCGCGCCGGGGGCGGCCCGGTGAGTTCCTCACCGTGGCCACGACGCGGCCCGAGACCCTGCTCGGCGACACCGGGGTGGCGGTCCATCCCGACGACGAGCGCTGGCGCGACTGGGTCGGCGCCGAGCTCGAGCTGCCGCTCCTCGGGCGGACCATCCCGGTGGTCGCCGACGAGGCGGTGGAGCGCTCCTTCGGCACCGGCGCCGTCAAGCTGACGCCGGGGCACGACCCCGCCGACTACGCGATGGGGGCGCGGCACGGGCTGCCCATCGTGAACCTGCTCGAGCCGGACGGCACCCTGACCGAGGCCGCGGGGCCCTACGCCGGGCTGACCCGCGAGGCGGCGCGCGAGCGCGTGCTGGCCGACCTCGAGGCCGCCGGGCTGCTGGTGGCCGAGGAGGAGTGCGTCCACAACGTGCCCATCAGCGACCGCTCCAAGACCGCGGTCGAGCCCCTGGTCAGCGAGCAGTGGTTCGTCAAGATGGCTCCGCTCGCCGAGCCCGCCATCGCCGCGGTGAAGGACGGCAGCCTGCGCTTCAAGCCGGAGCGTTGGACCAAGGTCTACCTCGACTGGCTCGAGAACGTGCACGACTGGTGCATCAGTCGCCAGCTGTGGTGGGGGCACCGCATCCCGGTGTGGTACGACGAGGACGGCGCCCCCGTGGCCTCGGTGGACGACCTCGAGATCGGCGCGCCGCACCCGGTCACCGGCAAGCCCATCGTGCGCCAGGACGAGGACGTCCTCGACACCTGGGCCTCGTCGTGGCTGTGGCCCTTCGCCACCCTCGGATGGCCGGAGCCCACCGAGGACCTGCTGCGGTTCTACCCGACGCAGTTCCTGTCCACCGCCCGCGACATCATCTACCTGTGGGTGGCGCGGATGGTGATGGCGGGCTACGAGTTCGTGGACCACCTGCCGCCGGAGCGGCGCTGCCCCTTCGCCACCTGCTACGTCCACGCCACGGTGCTCGACGCCCAGGGACGGCGGATGTCGAAGTCGCTCGGCAACGGCATCGATCCGGTCGAGATGATCGAGCGCTACGGCGCCGATGCGGTGCGCTACTCGCTGATGATCCTGACCCGCGAGGGGCAGGACGTGAAGCTCGCCGAGAACCGGTTCGAGCTCGGGCAGCGCTTCTGCAACAAGGTGTGGAACGCGGCCCGTTTCGTGCTCGGCCACCTCGACGGAGAGGTCGCCGCCGAGCCCGCCTCCGGGCTCGCCGACCGCTGGATCCGCCATCGGCTCGACGTCACCGTCGCCGAGGTGTCACGGGCGCTCGAGGAGTACGACTTCCACGACGCCGCCACCGCGCTCTACCGCTTCACCTGGGACGACTTCTGCGACTGGTACCTGGAAGCGGTCAAGCCGGTGCTGCGGGCCGGCGGGGAGGAGGCGGCCCGGGTGCGGCGCACCCTGGGCGTGGTCCTGGCGCGGCTGCTGGCGCTGCTCCACCCGTTCGTCCCGTTCCTCACCGAGGCGGTGTGGCAGCGCCTGCCCGACACCTTCCGCGGCGGCGCCGACCTCCTGATGAACGCGCCCTGGCCGCCCACCGACGCCGCCGAGCGCGACGCCGAGGCGGCCCGCGCCTTCGACCTCCTGCGGGGCGCGGTGCGGGCGCTGCGCAACCTGCGCGCCCTGCTCGACCTGCCGGCCTCGGCGCGTCCCGACGCCGAGGTCCGCCTGGATCGTCCCGAGGACGCCGCCGCGCTGGCGCCGCACGCCGAGCTGCTCGCCTTCCTCGCCGGCATGGGCGCGGTGGAGGTCGTGGCCGACGACGGCTCCCGCCCCGAGGGCCGGGGCACCGACGTCTTCGAGGGCGGGGCCGTGTTCCTGCCGTACGGCGCCGACGCCGACCTCGGCAAGCTGCGCGACAGCCTGGCCCGCAAGCTGGCCAAGGTGGAGAAGGGGCTGGCCGCGGTCGAGCGCAAGCTCGGCAACGAGCGCTTCGTCGCCAACGCCGACCCCGAAGTGGTCGCGGGCGAGCGCGAGCGACGTGACGAGCTGGCCCGCGAAGCCGAGGTCCTGCGCGCGAACCTCGACGCCCTGGCGGGCGCGGCCTGAACCGTCACCCGCCGGGGCGGCTCTCCTGGATCAGGAGTCGGTCTTCGGCAGGACCACCTCGTAGTCGCCGTCCCACCAGTTCTGCCGCACCAGGCTGGCGCCGTCCTCGTCGGTGGGCTTCACCGAGAAGCGGATGGCGTAGGCCTTGTTGGCCCGACCGGGGAAGCCGACGCGGAACTGGACCCGGTCGCGGGCCAGGTCGAGGACGGTTTCGTGGCGCGCTCCCTTGAGCGACGTCATCTTCAGGTCCTGGTCGAGCTGCAGAGCGGCGACCGCCTTGCCGTCGTGGTCCACCAGCAGGATGTGCTCGTTGAGGGGGCGGATCACCACCTCGCTCACGTCCACGCTGGCCTTGGCCTCGGGTTCGGGGCGTTCGTCCGGCAT
>Ga0256830_1000219_pt1 | contig 49973 bp, 44 predicted proteins | sample 128326metaG_FD_190537 | JGI IMG/M metagenome (GOLD analysis project Ga0256830, IMG submission 190537) | Hydrothermal vent microbial communities from Lau Basin, Pacific Ocean - 128-326 | ecosystem: Environmental > Aquatic > Marine > Hydrothermal vents | place: Pacific Ocean: Lau Basin | collected... | reverse complement strand
ATGAATCAACAGCATATGTAGACCATAAAAGCAAGGATATTATTGAGGAAACCCTGTTTACACTTAAGAAGGAAAATCATTCCATTATTGTTATGGCGACACATGATAAAGCATTTGCAAGTAGAATCGCTGACCATTTACTGGTTCTTAAAGACGGTAGTTTATCTGCTAAATAATTGCCGGGTTTACTTGTTCTGGGCATTCAACTTTGCAGATAAGGACAAAAGTTACTAAACTTCTTTTTAAAAAATCAAGAAGATATAGTGCGATTACGATTAGGCATTTTTCCCCTCTTTCTCGTTTGGTTAACCATTTTAGACCGCAACCGCAGGCACATTTACAAGATTTTAATGAACATTACCATGGGATGACTGTGATTCTATTTTGGCTTGACAAACCATCGACAAAAAGTGATATGCTTCCCAAATATGATATACTTTCAACAACTTGGCACTGAAAACGCATCCGCCCATCAAAAAAGATGGGGCGCCGGGCTCATTTCCAAGCTGGACCTAACCGGAACCTATTTTCAAGGATAAGTAAGTATGAACAGAATATGCTACTTTAAAAAAATATTACTCTTTTTTTTGCTATTGTCAGTTACATCGTCCCTATCCGGATGCAGTGACACCGACATAGATATTCAACCTGAAGAAGACAGAACGAGCGTAATTAGAAACCCGGCGATGGGATGGGTTTTGTATGCTGATGCATTTGCCAACTTTCCAGATGCTTATGAGTACTGGGAAAACCAGGACGTTTATGCTGAAAGTGCAAATATTTTTTATTTAAGGCTTCCATGGTCTCAACTTGAACCCGAAGAAGGCATATACGCGTGGGAAAATGACCATAACTATAAAAAGCTTATACAAGGTGCGCTGGACAGGGGACTGCACCTCGCCTTTCGGGTTTATATTGACAGTGAGGGTTCTTATCAGCAGGCAACTCCTGATTATGTCAGAGAGGCTGGTGCAAATGGAATGGTTAACTCAAAAAACAACCGTTGGGACCCCTATGTGGACAACAGTATTTTTCAGGAGAAGTTTACAGCATTTATTAGCGCATTCGGCATAGAGTACAATAATCCTGACATAGTCGACTATATTGATGCCAATGGCCTGGGACGTTGGGGTGAAGGCAACCGGTTAAAGTTGGAAGGGACGGATAAATATGGAGTTCTACGCTGGATCGCTGAAACATATGCAACAAACTTCAATCGTGTTTTGTTGGGTGTGCAGTACAATAAAAGTTCAACCGGCTTTGGGCTGGATAACATAGATGCCGTTGCCTTAGATGAGTATGGATATGTAATCCGTAAAGATACTCTTGGACTTCCATACTGGTTTACAGATAAGGATAAGGAAAGAATCCGCAGCCACTTTCCGGAGGTTCCCTTTTATGGAGAAAACGTTTATCAATACCTTCAGTCCAGGCGAAGATGGGAAAATGATTATGATACACTCCTTGAAGCTCTTGAAGCAGTTATAAGTGACGCTTTATACTTACATGCAAACACTTTAGATCTTCGCATTCCCGAGGATACAGAAGCCTGGTTTTTAGAAGCTCCCGACCTGGTGAATGAGTTTATAGCAAGGGGAGGATACCGTTTGCTCCCTGCAAAAGTCACCTACCCCGAAATAGTGGACCAGGCAGAAAGAATAAACATATTTCATAGCTGGAAAAATATAGGCGTCGGAGTTCTTCCAAGTAATACACCGCAATGGAACTACAAGTACAAAGTCGCTTTTGCCTTGATCGACCCTGTAACAGAAGAAACTGTTTTTACAGTCGTTGACGAAGAGGCGGAACCTTCAGGCTGGATAGAAGGAGAACCGTATTTTTATATACTTAATACATCTCTTGACTTAGTACCTCCAGGAAGTTATTTTTTAGGCTGTGCGATTATAGACTTGACTAAAAATAACTCTCCAGCAATAAATCTTGCAATTAAGAACAAAAAAACAGAATCCGGTTGGTATATTCTGGGTAACATAATACTAAATTGATATACTTGTCTTAACAAGACGTGCTCAGGTCTTGATACGAAAAAATAAAAAAACAGGCAGACCTACACCATACCCCGAAAGTCTCTCTTTTTTTATCATACTCTTTTTATTGACTTTGGCACTCGCAACAAAAATGTGCTTCCTTTGCCCGGAAGGCTTTCTGCCGCCACTGTACCTTTTAGAATATTTGTTGCCAGCTTTTTGGTTAAGTACAGGCCAAGGCCGGTGCCTGGCACAGAACGTTGTATAGACGAATCAAGACAGACAAATGGCTGAAACAGCCTGGATAAACCTTCCTCGCTTATGCCTATACCCGTGTCGACTACAGCGACTTCAACCTGTTTGCCAATGCTGTGCGCCTTAACATGGATAACTCCGGCACTGGTGAATTTGATCGCATTGCTAAGGTAATTAAACAAACACTGTAAAAGACGTTTTCGATCAGTATGCAACTCTATCCATTCCGGCACATTTACAGTTAAACGAAGCCCCTTCTCACTAAGCTGTTTTTCTATAGACCCCACCGCCTCAGTTATTGCCTCGTTCAACATGAACGATTCCGGATCAGCAGTAATCTTGCCCGCCTCGACTTTAGAGATGTCGATAACATCCGAAATCAATGCCAGCAGATGCTTGCCTGCCGAGTAAGCCCGGTGCAGATAATCACGTTGCTCGTTATTGACCGGTCCTGCCATACCCTGAAGCACCATACCTGTAAAGCCTATAATGGAATTAAGAGGAGTGCGTAGTTCATGGGACATAGAAGCGATGAACATAGACTTGAGCTGGTCCAGTTCTTCAAGTTTTTCCCTGGCAATATTCAGCTCACGGGTACGTTGCAGGACCTTATGCTCCAACCCTTCCAGCGTATTTAGAACGCGAAGTGTTTCGCTGCTGAATGAGATCAAAATAAGACCGCTCTCCAGGTCTTGGCTGGTAAAAGGCGGGTTTTCCTTGCTATGCAGTGATAGCACGCCTGTAATATCCAGGTTTTCTCCTTTTATTGGAAAAGCCAGCAGTGACCGGTTAAGATATCCAGACCAGCCGCTAGAGATAGTATTTATGGAACTTTCCAGATCCTCCACAAGCAGAGGTTCTCCTGTTGTCATAACTTTATCAAATACAGTGTTTGGTTTCAGAGGCATGGTAATGTTAACCGGTGAGTGACCCGGATCAAGGCTGTGAGCTAAAACCAGTTGATTCTCTCTGCGCAAGTAAATGGAACCGCCGTCGGCAACCATAAGTTTAGCCACATTTTCGAGCACCATAGGGGCAAGTTCGTGCAGCGTGGCGCAAGCCTTCAGGCTTCGCATGCTGTCTATTACGAGGCGCTGACGCAGGTTAAGATTCTTCAGCTCTTTGTTGCGCTCGTTTATCCCGGCCAGAACAGATGCAAAATCCCGATCGCCGTCAACTATAAAAGCAGGTTGATGGCAGTCGCTGCCAATTTTCTCCATATCAGAATTATTTGCTGATTTTCCCATCCGGATTTTCCATCAACATTTTTACCGCAGACAACAGCGTCTCCGGGGCAAAGGGTTTTATCAGGCAGCCTGCCACAGACATCTCTTTGAGTTTGTCTATAGTCTCAACTTCTTCGGTTTCATAACCGGTAACTATAAGAGTCGGCAGAGTACGGCTCTGCCGCTTAAGATCCAGGTAGACATCCAGACCGCTTAACACAGGCAGACGCAGGTCGAGAATCAGGACATCAACATTATTATTTAGAACCTTGTCCACAGCCTCCCGGCCGGTGCGCGCCAGCAATACCTTATAATTGGCCTTGCTCAGAAACATCTCCAGAGCCCTTACAAAATCCGGATCGTCGTCAGCCAGCAGAATAATCCCGGCAGGCTTTACGGTTTTTAACATCTCCAACACTTTTTCCGGCTTCAGGGGTTTACTGAGAACACCAAGAGCTCCACCATTTATGGTTTCATTCAATAACTGTTCAACACTGTAAGCCGTCATCATTATTACCCTGGCTCCAGGTTTGAGTCTGCGCAGCTCGAAAAAACTCTCTATCCCGTTCATTCCGGGCAGCCTTACATCCATAAAGGTTATATCAAAATCTTGTTGTTTGAACACCTGAAGAGCCTCTTCACCGCTGAATGCAATCGTCACCTCATATCCTTCAACCTGTAACAGCAAGGCCAATCCTTCGGCAAAATCCCGGTCGTCTTCCACAATGAAAACACGAAGTTTTTTCATGTAGTCTCCTCAAAAATTGTTTGACAAAGCACGCTCTATTGCCTGTTTGATGCTCCTACGGTTGAAGTCTTTCTCCAGCGCACCGCTAAATCCATAGTCTCGGTAATTGGTCATTTTCAGACTATCCGTGTGACCGCTGGAAACTATTATTTTAGCTTGCGGATTAATGGCTAGTAATTTATCCGCAATTTCCATCCCGTCCATTCCACTATTAAAATTAAGATCCAGTATAACGGCATCTATGGGCTGAACACTTTCCAGCGAATTCCGGTATAAATCTATAGCAGCATCGCCATTACCAGCCAGAACAGCTTTATAACCCAAGCGCTTCAGGTTGAGTTTGAACAATTCCCTCAGATCAGCGTTATCATCGACCACCAAAATAGTGACGCCTGCACGGTTTCCTTTTAGATCAAAGGTCTCCTGTTGATTTACCGAACCTTCTTCGGGTTCACTATCAAGCACAAACCTTATTTGTTGCGCCAGATCGGCTTTGCGGTATGGCTTGTTAAGAAAGTGCGTGAAAAACCGGTGCAGTTTGTTCTGTTCAATCGTTTTCAACATAAATCCAGAGGTCAACAACACCTTTAGACCTGGCTTAAGAGATATCGCACGCTCTGCCAGTTTATAGCCGCTTATGCGGCCTGGCATTACCACATCACTAAACAAGAGATCAATATCATCTTCTTTTTCCAGAATTTCGAGTGCTTGCACAGCATTTTCAGCCGTATGGGTGCGATAACCCAGGTCTTTCAGGTACTCTTCCGCCAGCGTTAGCAAACCTATTTCATCATCAACAATCAGTATGGATTCATTCCCGGTTGGCAACTCTGCTACTTGACCGCTACCAACATTAATCTCCGCCTTTCCTTCAGTGGAGCGAGGGAAATAGATACGGATAGTTGTTCCCACGCCGTGTTCCGAATATACCTTGATATAGCCGCCATAACGTTTAACAAAACCATACACCATTGCCATACCAAGGCCGGTACCCTTGCCCTCGGGTTTGGTGGTAAAAAAAGGATCGAAGACCTGTCTCAGCGTCTCCTTATCCATGCCTGTACCTGTATCGCTCAATATCAACTGCACATAATCACCTGGAGCAACGCCGGCATTTAGGCTGGAACTGAAAACCGGACCGCTTGCATCCATGTGTTTGTTGCTGGTTTCGACCAGTAATCTACCGCCACTGGGCATAGCATCACGAGCGTTGATCACCATGTTGAATACGGCATCCTGGAATTCACCGCTTTCGATTGCGGTCAACCAGAGGTCATCTGCCAAAAAATACTGCACCTCCACCTCTGGAGTTACTGAACGTTTGATCATCGTCTCCATATCTTTTAAGATGCTGTTTATATCCAGGGCCGTCTCTTTTTTTGTTTTACGGGTGGATAAGGCGAGTAACTGGCGGGTAAGATCTGTGCAACGCAGAGTAGCCACGATAGCCGTGTTCAACCATTGGCTTAATTTCTCATTATTGGCAAGGTGATTTTTAATTAAATCCAAATAGCCGATAATAATGCCAAGCTGATTATTAAAATCATGGGCGATACCGCCTGACAAGCGGCCTATGGCTTCCATTTTCTGCGAACGCCGTAGCGCTTCTTCAGCCCGGGCTTCTTTAAGAGTAATATCGATTCGTTCAAAACATCGCTTCAGGGTAGACAGAAGATCTCCGGAGTGAAACGGTTTATGCAGATAGTCGTAAGCACCTTGCCGCAAAGCTTCTACAGCCGTATCAAGATCGGCATACGCTGTCATGACCACACACAACAGATCCGGATACAGTTTATGTAAGCTTGAAAGAAGATCAATACCATTGACATTGTTCAGTCGTATATCTACCAGGGCTACTCCTGCATGGAATCTGTTAAGCACTTCCAGTGCAGTATCAGCAGTATCAGCGAGTTCAACAGAGTAGCCCTCCAACGTCAACAGGTTGGCAAGACCGGTGCCAAAATCATGATCGTCATCCACAATAAGAACACGCAGTGTTTCCATTTTGCCATCTCCTTATAAATAGACAGCCAATATCAGTATGCAGAATTTAGAAAACTTGGAAAACAAGTATTCGAAAGTAGCCGAACACATTAATTTATTAACTCAAACAAGTCATTCTCTCCGCTGTAACGTAACGGCAATAAAAGACGTACCCGGGTACCATGTCCGACCTGACTCTCGACTTTCACACTGCCGCCATGCTGCTCCATGATCTGTTTTACCACCGACAGTCCCAATCCCACGCCAAAGCTCTTGGTGCTAAATAAAGGTTCGAAGATCTTTTCCTGTTGTTGTGCTGACATTCCGGGTCCGTTATCGGCGATCGCTATCTCCACACTATCATCCAAACTGCGTGTGGTAACAGTTACCCTCGGCGTCCGGGCCGAGCCTTGCAACCCTTCCTCCGTCATCACTGCGTCACAGGCGTTATTCAATACATTAAGCACTACGCGTATCAAGTGCTCCCGATCGCAGAGAGTCTCTGCTGCATCGCCCGGTTTGTGAACTATTTCAATTTCCGGAAGATGCAAATATTCATCCAAAACCTCACCCAGCCACGCATCAATATTCGTGTTTTCCAGTTTGAGTTTTCTAATCCGTGTAAAATCCAGCAATTCGCTGATTATGTTGTCGCAGCGGCTTATTCCCCTGTCAGCTATTTCCAGGGCATTCTTCATCATAGGATTATCCCTGTCTGCCAGGCGTTGAATAACGGCAAGGGAATTGCGAATACTCCCCAAAGGGTTACGAAGTTCGTGACTGACAGTGGCCGTAAGCCGGCCGATAGCGGCAAAACGCTGTTTGCGCAACAATTCCTCCTGCGCCGAATGCAGTTCAGCGGTACGCTCATCAACCAGCTCTTCAAGGTGATCGCGGTGCCTTCTAAGTTCATCCTTAGTCTGCACATATTCAGTGATGTCCTGCATAGTGCCTGCTGAGCGTATCGGCTCACCTTCAGCATTATAAAAATTTTCGCAATACTTCTTGATATGTTTAATCGTGCCGTCTGCAGTACATAAGCGGTATTCAGTGCTATATGTTTTTTTGTTCTTAATTGATTCTCTATAAACCGTATCCACCTGTTTTCTGTCATCCGGATGCACCAGATTCAAAAAGGCTTCGTAGGATACGCTAAAACTCTGCGGATCGACTTTGAAAATTCGGTATAGCTCATCAGACCACCACAAAACATTATTCACCAGGTCCAGTTCCCAGTTACCAATATGGGCTATACGCTGAGCCTCGGCAAGACGCTGGTTACTTTCTCTTATCGCCTCCTCAGCAAATTTACGTTCAGTAATATCCTCATAAACACCCATGACTCCAAATATCTTGCCGTCCAAACCCTTTAAAGGAATCTTGCTGGTTTGAAGCCAGAGCTGGGTTCCATCCGGCCAGGTCTGGGGTTCCTCGTAAGCCAGCTTGGACAGGCCGCTTTGCATAACTTCCCGGTCATCAGCGCGATAGAGTTCGGCCTGTTGGCTCCAGCTAAGCTCGAAATCACTCTTACCTATAATTTGTTCGGGAGATTCCAGACCTGCATCTTCAGCAAATCGCTTATTACACCCTAAGTAAACAGAGTTAAGGTCTTTCCAGAAAACGCGTACCGGAATAGAATCCAGAACCAATTGCAGCATATTTTGCGAGTCCAGCAGAACCTCTTCTGCACGTTTGGATTCTTTAATGCTCTCAACAGTAGTGGTGTGTTCTTGTTTATCAAGAGGTTTGGTCACAACCATATCTCCATATAGTTTTTCAATACCAAGTTATTTTTTAGGATTTCCTAATATATCTCTCAGTCTCTTTGCAAGGGTGGTCGGCATAAGTGGTTTTTGAATAAAAACTATATCTTCACCACCAATGTTCTGACTATTAACCTCTTCACTACTATAGCCTGACATAAAAACAATCTTTATTCCCGGTCGGATAGCCCGAAACCTGTCTACTAATTCCTTGCCGCTTATGCCAGGCATAATGACGTCTGCCAACAATAAATCAATATTTTTTTCTTGTTTACATATCTGCAAAGCCTCTTCGCCGCAAGCCGCTTCAATTACTTTATATCCTAAAGGCTGAAGTGAATCCGATATCAACCTTCTAATAGAGGGCTCATCATCTACAGCCAAAACTGTTTCCATTCCATAAGACATAACTATCTTACCCTCTGAAACAGCATCTTTATCTTTTTTACCTGTTATAGGCAGATAAACATTGAATGTTGTTCCCTTACCTTCTTCACTGGAAACAGAGATATATCCTTTGTGCTGCTTTACAATACCGTAAACCGTGGACAACCCAAGGCCGGTCCCCTTACCGGCCTCTTTTGTGGTGAAGAAAGGTTCAAATATTTTCTGTAAAACTTCCTTGGTTATTCCCATACCGGTATCAACAACTGAAAGCATAACGTAAGAGCCGGCTTTCATCCCTTCATGAGACGCTGCATATTCCTCATCCAATACCACATCTGCTGTTTCTATGCTCAGTTTACCGCCACAAGGCATGGCATCTTTGGCATTTACCGCCAGGTTCATCAAAATTTGTTCTATCTGCACCGGATCAGCCATAACATTATTTACAGAAGACCCTGTGTTTAATTCAAGTAATACATCCTCACCAATCATCCTTCTAAGCATTTTACCCAAGCTATCAACTATGGTATTGAGATTGACCACTTTTATCTCCAACACTTGTTTGCGGCTGAAGGCTAAAAGTTGCCTTATAAGTATTTCCGCTTTCAGTCCTGCATTGTGTATTATGTCAATATACTCTCTTACATGGTAATCCTCCGGAAGTGCCATCATGGATAATTCACTATAGCCTAAGATGGATGTCAGCATGTTATTGAAGTCATGTGCGATTCCTCCTGCCAATCTTCCGATAGATTCAAGTTTTTGTGCCTGAATAAGTTGGTTATGTAGCTTTTGCTTTTCCGCCTCTGCATGCTTGCGCTCTGTTATATTCCTCTGCATACCAACATAACCCGCTACCTCGTTCCTTGAATTAAATATAGGAAATGCTGATAGTTCAATATCAATTTTCTCTCCAGACTTTGTACGAGTAACCAGTTCCCCACGATAAACTCCCTCTGCAGATAAACCTTTCAAAATTTCAGAAAATACTTTTTCCCCAAAGTGAATTACAGGCGTCTTGCCTTTCAGCTCTTCTATCGAGTAACCGATGAGTTCCTCATGAGCCGGATTCTGTTCAACATAAAAACCTTCAGGGCTTATGATTGCAATCGCGTCTTTTGATGATTCAAAAATTTGCCTGTAGAGTTTTAACTCCTGTATCTTTTCGTCAAGTTTTCTTACAACACTATCTTCATACATCCTGAAAAGTTCATGTTTTTCTTCACTTGACTTTTCAGGTATCGGTAAAATCTTTTCGTTATTTTCTTTAAAGACATCATGAATTATCGCAAGAAATTCGTCTGTTTCGATCGGTTTCAGTATAAAACGCGATGCCCCAAGGCTCATGGCCAGCTTTTTATCCTTGGGATCCACATAAGTTGCAGTATATAAAACAAGAGGTATCTTATTGAGCTTTTCATGCTGTTTAAGCTCATGACATAGTCTAAATCCATCCATACCCGGCATAAGAATGTCTGATATGATCATATCAGGCAAAAAAACGTTAATCTTATTCAAGGCCTCTTCTCCGTTGCATGCGATCTCAACCGTATGGCTGTCATACTCAAGGGTTTTCTTGAGTATGACTCTTGAATCTTCATTATCATCAACTATAAGAATTTTCATTATTCTTCCTCTGCCGGAATCTAAATAAAAAAAGGCGGCATACATCTGATAGCCGCTTCTTAAATCATCATTTTTTATAATTTATAGATGTAACACTATCCCGCAGGGATGTCAAGCAAACCTTTCATTGAACTTCTTATTAAACTTTGTGTCAAACCTATTAATATTGATTAAAGGCATTAAAGTCTAAAAAGTAAATAGTAAAATACAAAGCTATTTTAAGCAGACAGCAAGTTCAGACTTAATAGATTCAACTATAGAAATAAGATTCTCCTTGTTTTTATCCGGAAGAGTTTTTAATGCCTTAATACGCTCCTCATAGTGTCTTGTTACTGCAAGAACCTCCTCTATCATCTCCAGCAGTGTCTTCTTCCTAAAGCCAAGGTTTTTTGTAAAGCGTATTAGAGCTTCGTCCAAATATACCTCTCCATACCCTCCAAACGGCATCGGAGTTAACAGGTTATGAATGCTGTAAGCCCGCATAGGTGTTGGATCGTAAACAGGTGAAAATAAAAGTCTGCCGTCCCTGTTTATGATGGAGAGATTCTCCATATGCATATCACCGTTTCCTGTTGCCAATGCGAGTAAGAGCCGTTTCAGAAGGTACTGTTTTGCGGCTTTTATATCTGTAACCAGGTCAATGGGCGAACTGTCTATAACCCGCCCAATCGCGTCATAACTTGTGCTGTAAGAGTTTGTTATGCTCTGATCACCCGAAGCAAATATTGAGTATAAAGTTTCAGTAAACAGGGGATTGCAATTTTTATCACGATCAAATCGTTCAACCACAAATGTTGGAATATCATTAATAACTGTTTTCCACCTGCGGGGAACCTCAAAGCCGGCCTCTTCGTGCAGGTCCAAAGCCAGGGCTTCCAATTCAATAATACCTGGATAGCTTTTTGTCTGCTCAAATTTTAAAATTACATCAGTAATACCTTGGGTTCCTATCTTGCTTGGAAGCCCGGTCCGGCCGGTCCACCCGGTATCAGGAATCGTCATTAGCAGTTTTGGAATCGTGCCGCCAACAGTAGGCGTAGCGCCAATCATCTGAAGAAACCCTTCAGAGTCAGCGTCAAACCAGGTTAGAAACTCTTTCAGAGAAAAACCAAACTTATCAGAAATATCAAAAAGGCTGTGCTTACCAGAAGAGGAGTACCACTCAAGGGCTTTCTCATCGTCTTTAAACACATCCAGGTGGCCGATCCCTCCGTGACCCGCTATCATCAGAATTTCCCAATCCGCATCAAACCCCCTGGAGGGAACAATGCCTTTCTTTGCAAGATAACTAAGAATAAGCTGCCGTTGAAAATTCTTTTCGCCCCTGGGCGGTATCAGGGATTGAATAGGAGGTAACAGATCAAAAAACTCGGAACGGGGGCGAACTAGAGTCGTTTGCTGAATAATATCCGGAGGATATAGAAGCCCGACCCCCGGCAGACCGGTATGCAGGAAATCATCGCTATAGGTAAACCGGCATTCGGAACCGGTTACATAGATACGCCCCATCTTTACAGGGCGCACTCCTATACGCGTCCAGACAACCGCTTCACGATCAGTTTTCACCAAACACGTCTCCTGCTAGAATTTTTTCGAGGACAGGATGTTTCGGACTAAGTGTTACTCTAAGCCCAACAGCTCCGGCCAGGCGAACCAGGGTTGAAAGCTGTATATCGGACGCCTTTTTTGAACGAGATAATGTTTCCTGTGTTATACCGGCCTTCTCTGCTATATCTTTCTGTTGAAAACCCTGCTTTTTACCCTCAAGAATAATCCGACCAAGCAGCTCGGAGATTACATTCTGCATAAGCTTGACTCCCGTATCAATTATCTTAAATATTTTAAAACTAATTAACATAATTGTCAATTATAAAATTGATCCATATATCAACTATAAAGCAGAAAACAACCATTTTTGACTTATATGTTAATTTACAGCCTTATAACTTTTATCCCTGAAAACCGGCTGGAACAGATCTCTTTACCAGCAATATTTAACACAATAGACAATCCATGCAATAAATCCCTGTTTACTTTTATACCAAATCTGTTAAAATGGCAGCTATGAACACAACAAAAAAACCATACATTATTACACGGCGAAAGGTCATTTTTGACTATGGCAGACTGCACTGCGACACATCCGAAAAACTCCTAAAAAGCGAGCTGTTCGAGGAAATCGTAGGGCGCTTCATAAAAAAGATCTCATCAAAAGGAAGCTCCACCTTTGTTCATTTAAGAAAATGCCTGCCTTCTATGCAGAATGAAAAGATGGCAGGATACTTTGTGGGACTTTTCAGGCTTCTTTCAAGCCATACGGCAGAAGAGATCACCGGAATAACAAACGAGTATAGTGCTGTTTTGGCAGAAAAAGAGTACCTGTACGAGTTTATCGAGGAACTCTACAACTACTGGAGAAGGTTCGAACGGTTTGTTTATATCGAAGCGCCGAAAAGATCACAGTACACAAAAAGCAGCCTGCATCATGCCAAATTCATAAAGGCAAACGAGGAATTTAAAAACATTGTCTTATCTGTTTATAGAACAGCAAGAGAAAATCTTCTTGGCAAAAACCCACGGGTATACAGGCAGCTTCCAGCCGGCGCAAATATGGGAATGCTTCTTGAGAAAGTAGACTGGCATGCCCCTGACCTCTATAAGCCGTTACTAGAAGTTCCTTTTGTTCGCCTTTCACTGATCGAGCCGCCCGTGATTCTCTATCCCGTAATGAATAAGAGAAAAGGCCGGTTTGAGGAAATACGGCAACTAGACGAAAAAATGCTGTCACTTGACCCTGGTGAATGGTTCTGTTTCCCTGCAAAAGTCGGCAGTTTAATAGGCTTTATATATTTTCACCGTGATTTTGTATCACTCGGCCTTTCGTTAGGCAACCTTTTCGAAATCGCTGATTATGAAGAGATAAGTAACAAAAAACCGGATCTAATTCTTCTTTTCGGACTAAAAAATGACCTGCCTGGAGATACGGTCTTTTACGAAGATGAGACCGAAGACACACTTGTGGGCCTGATCAAACACTCGGAAGATGTAGACTACTTCGGTTACTTTAAGAAAATGACGCTTACGCTTCACAACATCGCAATGCTGAAAAAAGGACGGCTTCCCGTCCATGGCGCAATGGTCTATATCAAGCTTAAAGACGGAAGCGAAGCAAATGTTGCGATAATCGGCGATAGCGGAGCAGGAAAATCAGAGACGCTTGAAGCACTCCGCATTCTTGCCGAAGACCACATCTGTGAAATGAGAATTATTTTTGATGATATGGGCTCCTTAGGGATTGATCAAAACGGATCGGTAACCTGCTATGGAACAGAAATCGGAGCATTTGTACGAATCGATGATTTACAACCCGGGTATGCGTATGAGGAAATTGATCGGAGTATTTTTATGAACCCGGACAAAACAAATGCAAGACTGATAATTCCCATCACACGGTATCATCACCTTGTGAGGGGCTACCCTATAGACCTGCTTTTGTATGCCAATAATTATGAGCAGATCGATGACAGCCATCCTGCAATCGACTTCTTTTCGACATCGAAAGAGGCCCTTTCTGTCTTCAGAAGCGGAGCCAGACTTGCAAAAGGAACAACAGATGAAAAAGGACTTGTTCATACCTATTTTGCCAACCCCTTCGGCGCACCTCAACGCATGGAAAAACATGAGGAAACCGCTTCTTTATATTTCCAAAAGATGTTCAAAACAGGAGTAAAGCTCGGACAGATAAGGACCAGGCTGGGCATAGAAGGCTTTGAACAGATCGGGCCTCGGACTGCCTCTCTGGAATTATTTAAAATTATTCAAAACTATTCAAACGCCTCTTAATAAATGATAAAACATAAAAACCAAATACACATCTTACTTTCCGGCAGATTCTCAGCCTTGATAACAGTAGGGTCTGAGGTCACCAAAACTCTATCTCTTGGCCGTCTCCGCCCTCTCCTGACGCTGTCTTAACCCGAAACCATGGGACTTAACTGTGGAATAGTCGGACTTCCAAATGTGGGCAAATCCACCATCTTTAACGCTCTAACCGCAGCGCGTGCGGAATCTTCAAACTATCCGTTCTGCACAATCGATCCAAATGTGGGCATGGTTAAGGTTCCTGATCCGCGCCTTAACCGCCTTGCCGAGCTTGTAACCCCGGAACGCGTAGTACCGGCGGTGGTGGAGATAGTCGATATCGCAGGCATTGTGGAAGGCGCAAGCAAGGGAGAGGGTCTCGGCAATAAATTTTTAGGCAATATTCGCTCGGTGGATGCGATTATACACGTGGTCAGATGTTTTAACGATGACAACGTAGTACATGTATATAAATCAACAGATCCCATACGTGATGTGGAGATAATTCAGGCCGAACTTGCACTGGCAGACATCGAGACAGTGGAGAAACGAATCGTTAAAGCCGAAAAACTCGCCAAAACAGGTGACAAGAAAATCAAAGATTCACTGGCTACCTACCAAAAAATCAGAGACGAACTCAACCGTGGCGGGCAGGCAAGAAACATATCTCTTAAAAAAGAGGAGCAGGAGACGATAAAAGAACTTTTCCTGCTGACAGCCAAACCGGTGATATATGTAGCAAATGTATCTGAAGAAGACCTGCACGGAGGCAACAAACATGTAAAAGCCCTTAAAGACATGGCGGCAAAGGAAGACGCCGGCCTGGTTATTATCTCAGGCCAGATCGAGGCGGAAATCGCCGAATTGGAAAGAGATGAAAGGCAGGCTTTTCTGGAAGAAATGGGGCTTAAAGAATCGGGCCTGGACAGGATGATTAAATCCTGTTATGAGATGCTCGGTCTTATCACTTTTTTTACCGCAGGCCCCAAAGAAGTCAAGTCATGGACCATTAAACGAGGTGACAAAGCCCCACGAGCGGCCGGAACAATTCATACGGATTTTGAAAAAGGTTTTATCCGGGCCGAAACCATATCCATTGACGACTACATAAGCGCCGGAAGTGAAGCAAGGGCCCGGGAACTGGGCCGCATGCGCGTGGAAGGAAAAGACTATGTGGTTGCAGACGGCGACGTAATGCATTTTCGTTTTAATGTATAAAATAAGAACAATTCACAGAAACAGTTGTCAGAGCTTAGAAAAAGAAAAGGATTGAACGCTATTTTTTAAATAACAGCCCCATATTTCTGCACCCTAGTTCAAACTAGAGGCTCTCGGCAACCCTTTTGTAAAGGAGATACCTTGCGTTATTCCAAAATATTTATTCCAACACTAAGAGAAAACCCGGCAGAGGCCGAAGCCATAAGCCATAAATTATTGATACGGGCCGGCTACGTCCGGCAACTTGCGGCCGGACTGTATATCTACCTGCCCCTAGGCTTGCGTGTTATCGAAAAAATAAATACTGTTTTAAAAGAGGAGATGAACGCGATAGGCGCACAGGAAATGTCTATGCCACTTCTTCATCCAGCCGAAATCTGGCAGCAGACAGGCCGGTGGTCGGAAATAGGAGATGAAATGTTCAGGCTCAAGGACCGGGGAGAAAGGGATATGTGCTTGGCCATGACGCATGAAGAGATCATAACCTGGCTTGCGGCACATGAGATCCGGTCATACCGTGACCTGCCTCAGGTCTGGTACCAGATTCAAACAAAACTTCGGGACGAGGCCAGGCCTAAAAGCGGAATACTCAGAACCCGCGAGTTCATAATGAAAGATTCTTACAGCTTTGACAGGGACGAAGCAGGACTGGAACGAAATTATAAACTGCACTCCGATGCCTATCACCGGATTTTCTCAAGGTGTGGTATACGTTTCTACCGGGTGGAATCCGATCCCGGAATGATGGGGGGAGCAACAGCACATGAATTCATGGCTCCTTCTCCTGCAGGCGAAGACAAGATAGCTATCTGTGCCGGTTGCGGCTACCAGGCAAATCTGGAGCTGGCCCTCTCCAGACCACCATATGCCGAAGACCGCTCCTGGCAGAAAGAAGAGGTCAGCACACCTGGTAAGCGCACTATTAAAGAAGTAACCAGTTTTATGAAAACAGCTCCGGAGTATTTCATTAAATCCGTCCTGGTTATTGCGGATAAAACACCGGTGCTCGCCCTTATCCGTGGCGATCAGGAGTTGCACGAACATAAGCTCACCAGGCTGATAGGTGCCTTCAGACCTGCCTCAAAAGACGAGGTTAAAAATATCCTGGGCGTAGAGGCCGGCTTTATAGGCCCGATGGGACATGATATAAAACTCATTGCGGATTCCTGTTTAAAAGAAGGAACATATATTACCGGAGCAAACAAACCAGGTTATCACATCAAAGGAATTCGAAGCGGTGAAGATTTCAAACCCGAGTGGGCAGACATTCATATAGCCCGTGCAGAAGACAGATGCGTAACATGCGGTGAAAGCTTGAAAATAGAAAGCGCAATAGAAATAGGAAACATCTTTAAACTCGGCACTAAGTACTCATCAGCGCTAGATGCCGTATACCTGGATGAAGATGGCAGCAGCAAGCCTATAATCATGGGAAGTTACGGCATAGGGCCGGCACGCATAATGGCGTCTGCAGTTGAGCAGGGAAGCGATAAAAACGGCATCGTCTGGCCGGAATCCATTACTCCCTTTGATATAGAAGTACTGCCCCTGAACATGAAGAGCACCGAGGCGGTCGAACTGGCGGAAAACCTTCACCTCGAACTTCCTAAACTAGGCTACGAAGTGCTTCTTGACGACCGCAATGAAAGAGCAGGCGTAAAACTTAAGGATGCAGATCTGATAGGCATACCATGGCAGGTAGTCATAGGCGACAGAACACTTAAAGAAAAAAACCTGGAGATTAAAAACCGAAGGACTGGTGAAACTAAAAAAATATCCATAAATACAGCAGCTCAAGCGATAGATGAAACAATTAGAAGCAGCCGCAAATAAGTACCGTAATAAAAGGTGATAAGAAAACGGCAAGTTGTTGTTTCAATTCTTCGAGGCTCTACCACACCAAATCAAGCTCGGTAGAGCCTCGAATAACACTATAAACTCAGTCACTCCGCAACAGATGGATAAGACTCCCCTGGATGATAAACAAGAGTCAGTTTGAAATAGTATGGAGCGTCATATCCCCAGTCATCGTCGGGTTCTTCTGAGGCTACATAATTAAAATCGCTGATACTGAGATAGAAATTACCCTGCCAGGCATCGCCAACCCAAAAGGCATTGTCGCTTCCTGTTGGAGTAGTGATGTCAAGAGGACCTGTATCTGTAGAACTGAGATCTCCTGCGCTGGCGAAAAAGCCGTTGGAATCTCCTTGACGATCAACAAGAATTTCGTTCTGATTTCTGTCACGATAGAATTTCCATACGTATTCCACTGATGAACCGTCTACATGAAAATCTATCTTGATTTCGTAATACCAGTTATCACTGGAATCCCCGAACAGGCGGTTTAGATCAACTCGGAACCAGTCCTGATCGCCCTGGTAATCAATATATCCGCCGATCCATGGGAAATTAATAGTCGTCAGGCCATCAACATCGGTTTCCCTTGTAATGCCGGTAGGAGGAGTTTCAATATTGAAGTTTAAAAAAGTGGTGTTTACAACATGATCCACCTGCGTTAAAGAATCATGCTCCAGCTCAATCGTGGTTGGATTAGCACCCGAAATTTCATCGGCTTCGCTATAGTAAATCGGATCGACGATGGCTACATCGTTTGTATCCGGGGGTAGTGAATCCGGCACCGCGTTGAGATTTGCACTTATTTGGTACTCAACATCACCATTACCTTCATCACCTTGATAATCGCTTACCTTAATATAATAGGTAAGGGAACTAGACGGATCGGTTGCAGGCACAAGTATGCTTGTTTTCAGACTTGTTGTTCCATCACTACCATTAATATCATACTCTTTTTTTATTATGTCATCACGTATAAGGCTGAAGGAGTACTCCACATTAGAGACCGGAGCGCTCAAGAAGACTTCTAGAATCTGAGGTGCCGAACTGCCCACTACTACAACTTCATACCAGTCATCATCTCCCCGGAACGCGATCTTGCCGGTGCTTGGCGTGCCGCTTGGATCAAGTGTTTCAGCTGTGCCTATTGTCTCATTGCCTGGGGCTGCCTCTCCTGGATCATCAATATCCACCACCGCGATTGATGCTGAATAAGAAGCTTGTCCGGAAATTTTCTGCCCCTGAGCAGCTTTAACTACCAGGTAATAGTCACCGCTGTCGGCTTTTACCTGTGTTTGATATTCATCTGAGCCTCCAACAAAACTATGCGAAAGAAGCACATTTCCATCTGAATCTTCGACGCTTACCTGGTAAGTTAAATCAATATCTTCGTCTACATCATCAAAAGCTATATTCAACACATTAAAACCTGCGGAGCTTGCACTTACAGAAAAACTATACCAATCCTCATCTCCTGAATAATCCAAAGAGCCGTTGGCTGTAAAATCAACTTCCACAGGCGATGCGGTAGCCGAAGTATCATTTTCATTTGCCTCACCGGCATTAACCGAATTTACGCAGATCTCGAATGTTGATGCTGTATCAAAATCATCGTTACCGTAATCATCAATTAAAACATAGTATTCGTCAGCCGGCAGGTAGAGTATCAAGTCGTAATTTTCAACATTCCTGCGGGTAATGGATTCCATCAATTCGCCATTACTGTTATATACGGCAATGGACAGATCAACATCGGTGCCGCCGGAAAACGTAGTGAAGTCAGTTGCAACTTCGTACACACCTGCCTGTGATACATTAAATTTAAAGGCATCGACATCTCCGATATAACCTATGCTGTCGTTTTGACATGTCTGAGAATCACCAATAACAATTGTCGTTGCCGCTGAAAAACTATCGTTATCATCAGACGAGGTCGAGTAGTCAATACTCAAGTAATACTCATTATCTGAAGCTTCGTCATCCATTAAATCCCGCACAGATATATAAATATCTTTAGGCGTATCAATATAAATATTCATTGTAATATCAGCCGGAAGCTGGCTGCCTTCAGGCGCATGATCACCATAAAGCCTTACCTTATTGCCCGAGGCATCCAACTGAAAAACTGTTACAAGCAGTTCAACGTCAGGCCGGTAAGTGTTACTTGATGCTTTAACATTAAGCAGTCTATTAGCCTCAGCCGCACGATAGTGATACCAGTCAACCTCGCCTACATTAGAGATGCTGCCTGATAATGTCTTATTCAGCGCTAATTCCTGAACACTGTTTTCATTGCCTGAACCTGACTTCTTAGATCCACCGCAACCCGCAAATATTATCGGCAAAACTAAAAACAATGCTGTAATAAACAAGTATATTTTTAAATATATTTTCTTCATATTATTCACCTCTCTATTGAATTAATTCGAAGTCAGTTGGCGTAAGTACCAAGTCTTTGTTAAAGTCCGCGATATTGACAACAACTTCCGCCACCCGGAATATAGGCTGGCTGTCTGGGTTATCTTCCGGGACCTGAGCAATATAGAACCGGATAAGGTTGTCCCCGCTGTTCAAAGTCCGCTGAGCGATCTCTGTATCTCCGACTGTTTCCATCACATGAATATTGGATACAGTAAAAGAGTATTGCCGCACATATGAAGGCATGTCGGTTCCCTGATCTATGGGCACCAGGCCTTCGTCTTTAATATCGTATTCATAAGCATATCTTTCTCTTATTTTAGGGTCATTCGAAAGAACGTTTGTATGCCTCTGCACCTCCAGCCAATCTTGCCATCCATCAAAATCAGTGTCGGTGGTATACTGGATTTCGAGGGGGTTGGTGCCCATTGTAAACTCTATTCCATCCGGAATACCGTCTTTGTCTGTGTCCGGCACACGCCTGTCAGTGCCCTTAACATACTCCTCGCAATCGGTCAGTCCGTCACTGTCCGTGTCAGGCCATATACCATCCGGCATCAAGTCACATGGGCTGTCCTGCATGAGCGGATCCAGTTCGCGGCCCGGCGAACTTACAGACACCTCGAAAAAGTCGCTCAATCCATCCCCGTCGGTATCCCTTAGGTTTATATCTGTTCCATACTCGACTTCCTGCTCGTCAATAAGGCCGTCTCCGTCACTATCAACATAAACAAGCTCTACTCCCGGCCTTACATTATAATTATAGGCGAGCAGATATTTGATCTTATATTCAACAGTCAGCCTCATATCAACAATATTTATAAAATCGATGCTTTCTGCCGTATCAAAAAGCCGGAACTGGCCTTCGCCACGATCCGCCATACCCTGAAGTGTCTCTTCAGCACGCCTTTGGGTATCCTGCCCGGATTGAGTTGGTGCGAAACCTCCAAGCAGAAGAAATGTGTGAAAGTTGAAACTTCCAACACCGCTTTCTATCGCCATATCATAGATATCGCCGACAAGATTCCATATATCAAAATTACTCTGAGTTCCGGCTCCTGTATTGGGCACTCCGTCACTTAAGAAAACCACAATATACTTAGTCCGGATCAGGCTTTCACTATTCTCAGTATTCCGGATATCTCTTTCAATATCACTATAAATTGACGTCAATGTTCCAAGGTAGTCAGTTGTAGTATCATTTCGTGCCGCGTCCAGAACCCTGTTAAGCTCGTCTGGATCTTTGGTAAAGCCGCCCCTACCATCGATTGTTCTTGTGTATTCAAACACGTTATTACTCCAAAGCATAATCTCGAACGAGGTGTTTTCGTTGCTGTTGTATTCATCAATGAAGTTACGCACAGCCTCTATTCTAAGAAAGTTCGGATCCGATCCCACCTGTTGTCCGAGTATTTCATCACCCATGCTGAGCGAGCAGTCAATCGCAAATAGCACCTTGACAGGAAATTGTATCTCGTCAGGACTCTCTGTAATAAACGAGCCGGTTAACGTAACCTTGGTCTGGGCCTGGGTTCTTTCAAGATCCGGAGCTTTTCCGCAGCCATAAACCAGAAACAGCATAATGATGAACAAATGAGGAATTTTATTTCCTTTAGGTCGCATCACATTCGTCCCCTACTCCATCCTGATCCCGGTCAGCCTGTGTGGCATTTGAAATGTTGGGACAATTGTCACATGCATCCCCAATACCATCACCGTCAAGGTCACTGTTTTTATCGGTACGTAACCTTGGACACAAGTCGGTATTCGGACCGCCGTCTTCCAGAAAGCCGTCATTATCCAGGTCTTCATCACATAAGTCCCCTGCCGTATCGCCAAGCAGGTAATAGTCACTGTTTTCCTGGTTCGGATTATAAACCCTGCTGCAATTATCGATACTATCCGGCACTCCATCATTATCATCATCATCATCGCAAGAGTCACCTATTCCGTCATTATCATAGTCACTCTGGAGTGTATTTAAAATTGCTATACAGTTGTCTGAACTGTTATCGATACCATCACCGTCAAGATCGTTATCGCATTCATCCCCTTCACCATCTCCGTCTGTATCAAGCTGGTCGATATTGGTCACAGTCGGGCAGTTATCACAGTCATCACCATAGTCATCGCCGTCCGAGTTCTCACTTTGATCATTTGGAGTATAAGGACAATTGTCTCTTGTATCCACAACACCATCAACGTCAATATCTTCCTGTAAGGAAAACAGCGGACCGAGATCATAACTGACAATAATAGGACCGCCGCCACCGCCGCCACCGCCTACACCTCCGGTAGGCGGAGCGCCACAGAGCTGGTCAGGACACTCGTCAAACCAGTCGTTTGGATCAAACTCCTGTGAGCCGACCTCTTCGATAACAAAAAACAGGTTAAATACAAATAATGAAACAACCAACACAAGAATATTTTTTCTCATAACATACCTCCTCTTAATAAAAAGCATAGATCGTTCTGTCAGTGCCAGAGTAAGAAATGATGATCGGACTCTCACCGTCAAACAACAGGTTATTGTAAAGTCCTATATCTCCTGTCGAAGCTACAACCTCCAGGTCCCATGAGTTTTCGTTAAGTTGTGCAATATACAGATCTTTAAGATCGCGTCCGCTATAGCTCTCAAGCGCATAGTAAGCAATAGCAGGTTTTCCAGAAGAGCTAAATGCCAAGCTGCAATAGTTTCCAGCCTTTACTGAATCATCCACCGTCTGCAGAACCCATGCCGAGGACTGTTCTTTTGCGTAACGCAATAAATTAGCATCATCTTTGTTCTTGCAACTCTTTACATAGTAAGCCACAGCCAGGTAATCCTCGCCTGACCTGGCAGCGCTGATATCACCTATCTCGCAATCGGTCTCTATCCACTCCGGAGTCCAAACATTATTTTTTTTCCGCGCCACACGAAGCCCTGTGGTTCCGTCTGAAAGGGTGGCATAATAAAAAATCGCAGGATCTCCCTGGCTGTCCAGTGTTATAGAGGCGTAAGTTCCTGCACTGTTTTGAATGCCTAAGCTGTTATTTATATATGTATTTCCCTCAACAACCTCCTCAGCAACTGGAGTAGCGAGCGCGTTAGGGTCTTTTTTTACATACATAATGTCCGGATATGTAAAGTTCTGCTCGTCACAACCCTCGTAAAAGAATTGATAAGCGATATGAATAAACCCTGCAGAATCAACAACCACAGACAACTCTTTACCTGCAAGTCCGTCAGGCAAGGTCGGATTCCTGGCAACCACACCAATAGCCCCTGTATACTCGTTCCAACCCCCACTCTGCCTGACACTGAACATCGCATCAGAGCGTTTTTCATTATTGCACTCACGAACCTCTCCTCCCTGGTATGCAACAACAGGGCTGTTATCAGGCCCTAGGGACAATGAAAGGGCACTTGTATTGTCCACTGATATAACAGTCTCGGCAGAACCTCCAAGAGTGCTTATATCTGTAACAATATAGTTAAGCACATAATCTGTAGCATTTGTGTCGCTGTCGTCAAAATAAGCTATATGTATGTTTCCATCACTGCCCATTGCAGCGCTTACACGCGGGCTAAGCAGACCTCCGCTGCCAAGACTGTTGCCTATCGCAGACTGTGTCCACTTATCTTCCTGAGTCTCTTTTTCTGAATCTTCGTTGCCATTACCAGCGCCGGAACCACCACCACAAGCATTAAACAAGACAGCAGTCACAAACAGTGGCAGGAAAATATTTAAAAGCTTAAATAGCCTTATTTTCTTTCTCGTTTTCTTTAACACGAGCATAATAAAACTCTCCTGAACGTTTATGAATCAATTCTTTTGCGGCATCCACTACAGCAGCATCAGGAAGTGAACTATAAAGCTTCTCTGCTTTTTCTGCATGACCGTAATAGTCATAAAGACCTGCAAGATTAATTTTGGCTCCAATATTTTCAGAATCAATTTCAAGAGCCTGTTTAAACTCGTCTCTTGCTGAGGTATCATCACCAGCATTTAAATAAGCTACTCCAATTATGTTATGAAGAGAGGCTGCCATTGGGTCAGACTTATCTTTGATCTCATCCAATGTCTTTTGAGCCATAAGGCTGGATTGCCTGAAATCACCTTTTTCCATATAAAGCATAGTCAATGCGTACATGGATTCTAAATCAGCAGGATTTTTCATAAGTTTCGAGTGAAGATTTCTTAAGTCCTCATCTTTAAAACTGCTGGTTCTAACCTCTGCTGAAGCAACCGGGCCGGCGTAAGCACTGTATCGTTCTGCCGAACTATTATTGGCTGCCTTGTTGAAAAGGACTGCCAGTTCAGGATCGCATATTTCCAACTTATGCGCCTGTTCAAAACATGTTTGCTGGTACTGCTCAGCTTTTGCCACATAACCTTGAGCTTTCCGGTTTATAATTTGAATGTATTGTTCCTGCTGCTCCGGAGTCAACTCCTTCGGCAAAGGAGCGCTTTTTAGAAAACGCGCGAATTCATTATTGATCTCATATGTGCCATAGCATGCCGGCAATGCCCACTTAGGTGATTTGTACTGAATTACCTCATGGTATCCTTTTTCGAGCTTTTCAAGCAGCTTAGCCTTTCTTGCTACAACTTTGTTGTCAATCTTGTTTTGCAATTGAATTTCCATGTATTTTTTACTCAATCTCTTTACAGCATTGTATGCCATACGGGCCATAAGGGGGTTGATAGCACTGTCTTTACCTGCAAAGCCCGGTTTATACGCCGTGTATGCTCGTTTTCTATATTTAAGCGCTTTCTTTAAACGTCCGTTTTGCAAATAAAGATCCGCCACTATTGCATCAGCCTTTATTTTTTCCAAACTTGAAAGGTACTTTCTATTGTCAAGAAGTATTGCTATTGCGACATCATCATTTCCAAGACTAATAGCATTTTTCGACATAGCAAATATTATCTTTCCGCGCATATCACTATTTTTTTTCAAACGACCTAGAAGTAGTTTGTAGTCCCTGTTTGCATAAGCATACTGGCCAAAACTTTCCCGAATATGAGCAGCCTGGTAAAGGAAATCTACAGAATTGGCATTATCAGGAAGCATGTCTGCAAACTTCTCCAGGTACTCCACAAGCATCCTGAACTGTGCAGCCTTTATAGAAACATCTATCATTACAGCAAGGGTGTCTTCAGGGCTTGATGATTTAGAGTATTTAGCAAGCAGTTTAGAACCGGCTGATAAAAGCGTCTCTAGATCTCCCATCTCTTTACTCGAGACAAGTAATGCATTCAAGGCCTGCTCTCCAAGGGCCGAAGAACTGTTCTCCTCAGCCAGGTCAATAAGTTCTTTCTTCCCTTTTTCCCAGTCATTCAGTGCTGTTAATGTGTGCGAATAAATTACTTTTGACTCCGCGGCGGAAACAATCTCCTGCACCTCGTTTCTTAAGGTTTTTTTGATTTCTTTGTTCTGAATAATCTTTTGCCCATAAGCTATCAGTCCTTCAAAATCTTCCTTAAGATAAAAAGCATCAAGAACCAGGTGGACAGCAGCCTTGGCCTCCTTGCTCTTTGGATAGTTCTCAACAAAGCCGGAAAACTCGGCAATAGCCTCATCATAGTTGCCTTCGTCATAATTAATCCATGCAACATTAAAGCGTACATCCGGAACCTTGTCTGAAGAGGGAAAAGAGGCGACAAACGACTTTCCGGTTGTCTTTAGGCCTCCTCTGGCGTAGACAATCTGGTAATAATTCAGGTTGTCTTTATTTTTAAGGGTATAGTAGTAAGAAAGAACAGCACTATAGAGAATTTTTTCCTTTGATTTATTCTCTTTAGTGTCCTGATCGGGCATTCTTGCTGCCAGCTTTTCATATTGCTTGCCTGCCTCCAGGTACCTCTTAGCCGAAAAAAGGGTTTCAGCATAGTTTAGTTCCATATCCGCATACACAGGGCTTGCCTTAAAAAAATCCAGGTATAATTTATAAGCATCGGCAGCCCGCTTAAATCCTGCCACTGACTTTAGATCCCTGGCTTTGTTATGCAGGTGAGTAATAATATCCCGGGCATATAGCTCATAGTCGATAAGGTTTTTCTCTTTCTCATCGTCAGGAATATGTATAGAGTATTTTTGCTTTCTAAGAGCTTTTATAATAATAGATATATCCTTGCCGGCATCCTCGAAGTTCTCGGTTTCACGCACACATTCAAAAATGTTACGTGCATATTCAAGTAGTTTTTCGACATCATGCTGCAGTTCTGATAACTCCCGGTATATCACGGCGGCGTGATGCCATTTTTTCTTGATTAAATACCTGTGCGCAAGTTTTTCTAAGACAATTGTGTATACGGGTCTCGACCATGCATATTTTTGAAAATACGCCAATGCCTCCTGTGGAGTACTTTCTTTATAGGCTTCGCCGTAACAATATGCCATATCCACCAAGGATTCCAGGCGTATATCAACTTTTCTATAGGTATCAATATCAGTTTTTCTGCCCGGAACCACACTGGTAACAGAACCCTCAAAGAGTTTAATAGCCTTTTCAAAATCCGCATTATTGATATGGCACCAAGCCAGTTTATAACGCGCAATAGACACAGCAGCGCTTTCCGGGTATTTAAGGACCTCCTCGTAGTGCCTTTGAGCCATATCAAGGTCCTGCATATTGAAAAAGTAATCGCCTAAAAGAAGGTATGACTCCGGCACATAAGAACTTTCTTTATGCTTTTTAATAATAGTCTTATACTGTTTGATCATCTCATCTATCTGCCCCAATTCTCTGTATTCATGGGCCAGAAAGAACAACACCTTGTCACGTTCATCAAAAGCCGGATAGTTTTCGAGTATTCTCTGATATATTTCGATAGCCTGTTTTTTCAGCGCATTGGATTCCATTTGGTCCAATGATTTAACAGAACGTCCAGCCTCGGTTTTTCTAAGAAAATAGACTATTCTGGATTTTTCAATATGCAGTTCGGCAAGACGAAGATAAAGTTGCGGTAGATAACGTTTGTTTCTCGACTTGTCAATCAGGACCTTTGTGTTCTGGATAGCCAGGTTAACCTTTCTTTTATCCTCGGTAAGCCTGGCGATATATTTTTTCTGTTCTTCCGCCTTATCTTTTTTTTGATATTCGTACCTGCCGGAAGAGTCCTCAGATGCGCTAACAACCGGCAATGCCGAGAGAAAAATAATAATAAAAAATAAAATGGATTTCATTTAAAAAAAATGTCCCACTCTTCGGTAGAGCTGCATTTTTCAGGTAATGATACGCTGTACTGAGCCAATTCATCATTCCAGTATTCACCCTGAAAGTTATAAACAACTTGCTTTTGGAGCTTTTCGGAATTTTTACCAAGTGAATTCTTCTCGGTGTAATGATATTGAGATGTCCGCTCATACATATCAAGACCTATTTCATACGCAATAAGGTCTGCTTCTTCTTCAAACGTAAGTAACATATCAGCGTATTTTTCGTATTCTTTCTCAATTAAGAATCTAATCGCTTCAACACTTTCCTGCATCTGCATGGCATAAATTTTATCCAGGTACTCTACAAGCTCCTTGTCCTGGAACAAAGATATTCTTGTTTTTTCTTTACCAAGAAGCTCAATAAACCTCCAAGTTTCGTTAATTTTATTTTTACCGAGAACAAGCATTAAAATAGCAGGATTTTCAAGCGCGGCACCGCGTCTATAGATAACATCTAACGCATCCCTGTAATGGTCTTTAAACTCATTAACTACATTCATTGCACGCTTATAGTGGCAGACGTCTTTATAGATAATAGACTTAAGAATGAAGTACTCCGGCGTAAAATAATTCTCGAAGCTTGGAGCACTAAAGGCGTATAACAACCCCATAGCTTTTTCTGTATGTCCCTGCCTGTATTCTGCCCATGCCCGTTCCAAGATATATTCGGCTTGTTCTAAAATAGGCTTCTTGATCTGCTCATACTGTAGGTAAGCGTTATTAAACTCTCCTTTTTCGTACAGCAACCTGGCCAGCATGGCATGCGCATTATCCCGCAAGCCATAATCAATATCAGGGTTCTCAAGAATCTTTTTTAGTATGGATATAGCATCGTCTATGCGGTCTCTATAGACTTGGTACAGAGCTTTTTTAAATAAATATTTATAATAATAGTATGTCCCCGGAACAATACCAGCAAAATGGTTATTCCCCCACTCAAAAAAACCATGTTCCCAATCATATTCTCCTTGGTAATAATTAAGAAAATTCTCTAATTTTTCACCAACAAAACCATACTGTCTGTCACAGACAGCCTGATTGATAATCAAGTCATGGTCAAACGGCAAAGTGCGAGTAACTAATTCCAGTAATTCAAGCGAGTACGACACAATTTTGGGGTTAGGTTTTCTTATAACGAGATGGGAGAGAATCTCTACTGCCGCATGGGAGAGGCCGCTTTTTTTAAACGAAATGCCAAGAAAAAATGATGCCCATTCATAGTTGGTTTCGTCGGGAGATGTCAGGCTCATGTATTTATAGAATTTTGGAGCTGCATCTATGTAGTTTTCCTTTTCAAATAGCTCATATCCCTTACTGAAATATTCCTGAATTTCGGATTCAGTTAACTTTTTTTCTACGTTTTTCTCCGCGTTGACCTGTACATTGTCTTGCATGTCTTCTTTATCTGTATCTGTATTTGCTTCACCATATCCGGTAAAACAGATTAATACAAAAAATAAAAAAATATAGCAGAGGTTATTTTTCATTATCATCTTCATTCTTCAGGTAGTAATTCAACCTCTCTATCGTTGAATCCATAGCTGTTTTTCTTGGGGACAGATCAAAACGAAATGCAATTGTCAGGCTAAGTAAAATATTGTTTTCACTCCCTTCTTCTTTCAAGTTGAACAGATCCCGTAGTTCAAGATTCATACTCAGGCTTTTACTTAAAAAGTATTTTCTACCGACACCCAAGCTGATAGATGGAGCCGACTCCGTAGTAAGGTTTCCGTTGCTAAATTTTCTCTCGTATCCGACAATGCCGCCACCAAGAAAAAGGTAACCTTCGTGATTAATAATTCTTCGGTTCAATACCGCATCTTTTCCGTAAGTGGGCTTAAAGATAAAATGTGTATGCGCAAGATATTTAATATTATCAAAACTCTCAGGTGTAACACCGAAGTTATTTTCAAGGTTGGTTTTAAGGTCCCTCTCATTATTTATCACCAGCTGCCCCCTTATAACCTCCCATGCAAAGTTTTCATTAAAATGAAAAATATAGCTAAGCCCTACCGGATAGGCCTTATAAAAATCATCATCCGGAATATATCCAAGTATCAAACCAAGTTCATGATGGCGATCAAATATTCTTGACTGTATGGCATAGACATGCTCATTGCCGTCGTTTTCCTCAGAAGAAGCAATACCAGGTCTGCCAAATAAGATCACGATGCTAAAGCAAACAATACCTGTAATTTTGAAAATTTCTTTAAATTTCACTTTATATGCCTTTTTAGATATTTTTTAAAAATTGACTCTTTGCGTCTCTATAGTGGGTGAATTTATAACAGCTCAAAAACCCACAACATCAAAGATAAACGGATATGAAACCATAACTTCAGCCCCCTTGGGCACAGGAAATTGCCATGACTTTATAGCCGACTTAATACAGGAATGAATATCAGTTGATTTAATCGAAGATGATTTGATTCTCACCTCCCCTACTGTGCCTGGCATAAGGATCTTCCATTCAAATATAGCTTTGCCCATTAGAGCGGGATCAGCAATCAAAGCTGTTTCATAGCAGTAACTTATCTCATCCATGTGCTGGTCAATCACCTTCTTTACAGCTTCACGGCTCATTCCGCCCTGGATACGCACAGTTTTACTAAGATCGGCTGACACCATTGCCATAACCTGGCTTTGCCCGGTTTTTCCCTTTTCTAAAGCAGCTATTCTGCCGTTACCCTCGATACCTGCGCTTCTTATCACCGCTGTTGATCCCTTAGTATTGACAAGGCCTACTGAAGGCACCTCGACTTTAGAGTCTCCTAACTTGCCAACAAGACCAGCCACTTTTAATTTAGCCCCTTTACTATTAGAAGAACGGACAGCATCAAGATTTGTGACAGCTGCCAGTGCATCTTTAGCCCCAAGACCGATTCCATCCGAGATGCCAAGAGCGCTAAGAATTCCTGCCTGCTTTACATTTACATTGCGATTTACAATATTACCTCCATTCTTACTTCCCCCGCCAGCCTTAGGGGAGCGAGAAACAGTTTTTTTCCTGGTGGTTTTTACTTTTGACGAAGCCCGCTTTTTAAAGGTTTTTTTCGCAGGTTTATCTGCCAACTGCGGTTTTGGCTTCTTTTTTATAGGAACAACTCTTTTCTTGAAGTCAGACAATTGACGAGTATCAACCTTAACAAAACGTGACTCAGGCTCTTCCGGCTCAGGAGGTGGTGATATAGAGAAAAACAGTCCTGCCACAAACAGAATAATTATATGAAATACACCGGAACGTGTCAGGTACTTATAGTAAGGGTTTTTCTCTTTCGGAATCTCCGCTGTTTTCGGGGCTTTATACTTGTTGATCCTTCGCAGGGAGTATTCATAATATCCATCACTTAGAATTACTGAAGTTTCAGTTTCCGAAGGGATTAGATATCTGTAAATACTTTTTCTTTTATTGTAGAGATTCTCATGATTAGATAGATTTGCTATATCGATATTTTCTATGCCGATCACCTTACCGGTGAACTGTTCTTTATTAAAATAAAAGTAGTACTGATCAGAATTACTGTGCTCTGCGATGCAAAACTCTTTACGGTTAGACGTTGTAATATAGTACTTGTCATTTTTATCAAGGAATTGAATATCAAAGATAGTGTCCTGCCTGAACTTAACAACCTCAAGAACCGTTTCACCCTGGTTACAATTTACAGCCTCATCATTAAGTAACTTGTCCTTTAGACTGAATAGTCCTACTAAGTCTTCTTCATCATCATCCTCTTCATCGTCATCATACTCATATTCCATTTCATCCGGAAAAGACTTAAAATTAGAGTCTTCATGATTACTGTTTTCTGAATCTATAACAGTAGAATTATCCGGATATTTTGTGGCATCTTCAGAGTCAGGTAATATTATTTCTTCTTGCAGATTATCTGCATCACTCTCATCTTCGACAGCATCAATACCTTTATAATCTTCAGAAATGTCTTCAGAAATATTTTCAGAAATATTTTCAAAAGTATCTTCAGAAACAACTTCCGATATATTTTCAGAATTTTGCTTTATCTCTGAAATACTCGGACCATCCAGCAGTAACTGAGATGTTGATGAAAATAGCTCATCTATCACTTCAGCGTCTTTGCCTCTATTGCTATTGCCAGGTTCTTCAGGTTTTTCTTCATAGGTTTCCTCACCTTTTAAAAACGAGGCATCAGAATTTAGAGAGACAGGCTCTGAAAGTGTATTAACTCCACCTTGCTCCAACTTATGCGGCTCTTTGATCTTTTGTAATTTCACCTTTAGGGTATAGGGGCCTATAGTAATAAAATCAAATTGTTCCAACATAGATGTTGTTACCTGTGAACCATTTACAGAAACCCCACAACCTTTATCCTGCCCAAAAATCGTCATCAGGTCGCCATTAACGCTTAAAATAGCCTGGGTATCCAAGATGCCGGGATCGTCAAGAACAAGGTCCGCATCCTTACTTTTACCTATATAAACACGTGTTTTAGAAAAGCAGTCCCAGCCTATGTACTCATCTCCCCTGAACACATAGACCTTTATAACGGAACCGTCTTGCGTGCCTGCTTTTGCTTTTCTGTATGTATAGCTGAATCTGTTTGTCTTGTTTTTCATGACAGATTTATTTTCAACCAGGTTACTTACGTGTTTTGGCCTTCATATCCATAATTGAGAAATCTTCCAGTATTTCATTACGGTAATGTTCTCTATACTTAAGCATACTTTTAATCTCGTTTTTTTTGCGATGCAACAGATAAACCGCTCCGGATTTAATGGTCTGTCCCATTATGTAGGCATTATCAAAATCAATTCTATTAAGCAACTCTTCATTGATATTTTTTTTCTTCTCAACCTCACTAGCCGATGCAGAATTTAAAGGAAAAACAGATAATGATATTATTGCCAAGACTGAGTAAATGCATATTAAAATCTTCATGAATCTGTAACCTTTTTCAGCACTGCAAACTGGAAGTTAGGATATCCTGCCATTCCTGCCGTCTTAACAATATTATTTATAGTTTTAAATGATATTCGTTTATCACATAGAAACAATATATGCTTTTCAGACTCTGATTGCTCATCACCCTCAAAATCGGCCATCTGATCCCGGTAAGCTTTCAACCTCTCGTACAAACTGGATTTTTTAAGTTCAGCCGGATTTAAACCAATAATCTTACCGTCTTGTATCTCCGCAATAACTTCACCATTCAGCTTTAAACTTGTTTGAGACAGCACAAGTTTAATACTGTCTTTATAGTCCATTTTTGCGGTTGATTCCGGCAGGCTTATGTCTTTATCCAGCTGAAATGTTTCAGGGTTGTCGGAGAAAGAAAAAAGCAAAAATATCAGTATGATTGTAAACATATCCATCATTGCCGTAATATGCAGCCTGGGAGCTACAAACTGCCTGTTTCTTCTTCCGATGCTTCCTAAGGCCATTGTTTACCTCCTATCCGACCTTACCTGATAAGACCACGTTAGGAAACAGTGGAGTATCGCCTCTGCCTGAATACCTGGCCATATCCATTGCCTCAATGATAGTCTCGTAAACAACACTGCCATCCGGAATAATAATGATCGTATCACTGGACGGGTAAATTTCTTTTATTTTTTGCAGGTATGCAGCCATTTGGGCAAGCGGGTATTCATCTTTATTAACTTTACCTATCTTGGCCTCCAGTTTGCTTAAGTCTTCATACTCGAGGTAATCCGAAATCGCAGATATATCAAAACCTTCCCGGCCAATTTGTACAATAACAGTTACCTTTATATCCTTGGGAGCCTTCTCGGCAGAAGACCCGGCAGAAGTATTTTCAGCCTGCACCGGAACCGACGTATTTATGGCCTTCATTTGGAAAAAGCTGGCGGACATAAGCAGAAACGGGATAAGCACCAAAAACATATTCATTATGGGAACCATATCTACATCAACATCGTCCGAAGCTTTCAACCTGCGTCGTCCTATTCTTGACATTGCAATTCCCTTTCTTTTCTTAAAGAAGACAGGACATTCAGTAAGCTAAGTGCTTTTTCTTCGAATTTTTCTATCCAGTAGTCACCCCTGTTGTTCAGTATGTAATATCCAACAAGACACGGAATAGCAACAATAAGGCCAAAAGCCGTGGTAAACATTGCCACTGATATACCGCTGGCCAATATTTCCTGTTTCATTGCAGCATTAGCGTTGCTGACACCCTGAAATGCAGTGATCAAACCAACAATAGTACCGAGCAGCCCAAGCAGGGTCGAAATATTGGCAAACATCGTCAGGTAATTAATCCTCGCCTTTACTAATGGAATCTCCCTTAGTATGTTCTCCTCCATGGCTAGTTCGATCTCTTTATCCCTTTTGCCTGACTTCAACAAACCGGCTTTCAAAATTCTGCCTAGAGGATGTTTTTCAATCTTAGCGCACTCCTCCAAGGCATCTCGATAATTAGATTTTTCGAGTGACGACAAAATTCTTTGAAAAGCCTGGTCTGTGTTTAAATTAAGGCGGAAAAACAGAAATACTCCCCTCTCCAAAAACAACGCCAGAGCAGCGATCGAAACTCCCAGGATGACATACATAAATATGCCACCATTTTGTAGAATCGAAAACATAAAACACCTCCTTATTTGGCAACAGTTTCCATATTCGTAATTAACAGAATATGTTATGTAATTTGATAGATCATGTCAATGCTGTTCATATAGCATACTCTATGCTATATCTGTTTTTCGCTTCCAGATTTCCGGGTTCAGCCCAATAAAAAACCGCCGGAAGTCTAAAACTAGCATTTCTGGCGGCTCGGCTGACATAGAAATGGAGAATCTAATACTCCAAAATCCTTAGTCCCGTTACTCTGCGCCCCATGGTTTCCCATGGTTTGCTCTGAGCAGAAGATAAACTGATGGTTTTGTCAAAAACAGTTTTACATTTTTGATAATTCCCTTGCCTCGTATTAACTATTATTTCTATCGGCAAAAAATGGAAAAACTTTAATGCACATTAGTCTTCTGAGGAATTACGATCGGTTTGATATACACTCTTTATGAAGTATAATGTGTATAAAAAGGAGGTAATCTATTATGGGACGAACAAATGTTGTATTAGATGACAAACTGGTAGACCGTTGTCAGAAGGTTACAGGAATAAAGACGAAAAGGGCGCTGATCGATCACGCTCTACACGAACTGTTACGACATTCACGACAAAAACAGATTCTTGAGCTTAAGGGCGCTGTATCGTGGGAAGGCGATCTCGACACCTGGCGCGCCAGACGAACCAAATGACACTGGTCGATACGACCGTATGGATCGACTTTTTTGCCGGACGTTCAACGCTGCAAACAGACGTGTTGGAAAAATATGTATCTGACCAAGACATTTGTATCTGTGGTGTAATACTGACAGAAGTTCTCCAAGGCATTCGTAGCGAAAAAGAATACAATACAACACAGAAATATTTTGATTTCCTCCTTTTTCTGCCAATGACACAGAGCACCTTTGTCAGAGCCGCAGAAATATATCGCTGCCTTCGTCAAAAAGGAATTACTGTCCGTAAGCCAATAGACTGCATGATTGCAGCCGTTGCAATCGAACACAAGGTCCCACTCCTTCACAGTGATAAAGACTTCAACCCCATAGAAGAACATTGCTGTCTAAAAACCATCCGAAAAATAAGAACTTGACATTGATTATCATTTTCAGTATATTGGTTCAATAAGGCGCTCGGAGGATGACCGCATGTCCCGGCATATGATGGAAATATTTCGAAGTCACCTTGTTGATCAGGGCCTTCGCCTGACCAGGCAGAGGGAATTGATAGCCAAAACGTTTTTTCGGCACAAAGGCCATATCAGCACCGAAGAGCTCCATCACCAGGCGCAAAAAATTGATGCTGGTATCGGTTATGCCACGGTTTACCGTACGATCAAACTGCTTTACGAAGCCGGTCTTGCCGCACAGAGAAGTTTCGGCGAGTGTTTTGCCCGTTATGAGCCGGCAACGGAAACCGGACACCACGATCACCTGATTTGTACTGGATGCGGTAAAATCGTTGAATTTGAAAACGATCGGATCGAATCACTCCAGCAGGCGGTTGCAGTTGAACATGAATTTCGGATAACAGATCACAAACTGGAGCTATACGGAACCTGCAAAGAGTGTCAGAGTTCTTCCAAGTGACAGCGCGTTTATAGTGAGTTGCTGCCGGATGGATTCGTAAGAAAGCGATAGGAGACTTGACAGATTAATTTTTAATGCACTATTATTGAAAATGATTATCAATTTCACGGCTTGTACATTCCGTTTTCTGAACCGTAAGTAGAAAAAACACCATTCATGAAGATATATCCATTCAAAAAAAGGGGAGGTGCAAATATGTCAGCGATGGTGATCAGCAGCGTTGAAGTTTTTAGTAAAATGTCGAAAAGACTTGAGGACATTGGAATATCGAACATTCATTTCTATAATTCAAAAAGCAATAAAGAGCTAAGTATACCTATGATCGCACTTATGCCGTTTATGGATTTTGTAATACTGGGCAAAGATGCTCATTGCTCATCCTCGTCTTACAGGCAAGTGATTTTGGAAGCACAGGCAAGAGATATACCGGTCATTACCCAAGAATGTATTGATGACCTCATGCCGACTTTTACAAGTAGCTCCTTGGATTAAAGCCTTTTTTTTATTGCTAATGATAATGACTTTCATGTTCATAACTTTTCTCAAAAGGCTCTGTCCTTAAAATCAATAAGAATTAAAGGAGGTTTTTGATGCTGGAATTAATGTTTTGAACTAATTTGAACTAATTGTGTCTTTTGCGTAAGTTTTAAATTAACAAAAAAATTAAAGGAGAAAAATGAGATGAAAAGAATTAAAATAGTTTTTACCTGTCTGCTGATCCTGGGATTTACTGTCCCGGCTTTTGCAGAAGCAGAAAATGTTGCAGATAAATTATCCGACATGGAGAAACAGATCACGAATATTACAGATGAACTGGTAGAACTGAAAATGAAACAATCAACAGAGGAAGAATCGAAAACCCATCTCCACGGCTATGGAGAGCTGCATTACACGGCTCCACAAAAGAAGGGTGAGGATAACGAGATCGACTTACACCGTATGGTAATCGGCATTACTCATAACTTTACCGACCGGATTATACTTGACGTAGAAGTAGACTTCGAACATGCAGCACAGGAAATGGACTTGGAATTTGCATACCTCGACTTCCTGATAAACGATGCCTTCAACCTGCGGGCCGGTGCGATGTTAATGCCGGTGGGATACTTGAATGAATACCATGAACCGCCGCTTTTCTATAGTGTAGAGCGTCCTTATGTTGAAAAGTATCTTATCCCAACAACCTGGAAAGAAGGAGGGCTTGGCGTATTTGGCGAACCGGCGCAAGGATTCCGCTACCGTGCTTACATAGTGGGCGGTTTGGATGCATCAAGGTTCAGGGGAAAAGACGGTATCCGCAAGGGAAGGCAGCAGATAAGCGAGGCCAAGGCCGATGATCTTGCCTTTGTTGGAAGATTAGAATATGTGGGTCTGCCCGGTCTTCAGCTTGGTACATCATTCTATCGTGGCGGGTCTGCCCAGGGGGACTCCAGCTTTGGAGACGCCACAGTAACAATGGCCGAGGCGGATGTCAGATACAGGCTCGGCAACCTGGAATTTACCGGATTATACACCCGCACCACAATCGACGATACGGATAAAATCTACGCCGAAACCAACGAGGTCGTAGGCAAAGAACAGGCCGGCTGGTACGTAGAATTTGCCTATCACGTTCCGTTTTTCCTTAAAAAATCGGAACATGAGGTTGTAGGTTTCGCCCGCTACGAAGAGATAGATACGCAAAAATCTCTTGCAGCAGGTCTTACCGGTAACCCAGCCTATGACAGAGATGTTAAAACCATTGGCCTGGCTTACTATCCAGTGCCGGATGTAGCCCTAAAGGCCAATCTTGATATTTGGAGTGACGGAACAGGAGATGACTGGAATGTCTTTAACCTTGGCGCAACTTATATGTTTTAAGACTGGTGGAGTTCTAAGCAGGATGACCGAGCGCAGGTTTACCCTGGTTTTGCTGGTTATTGTTGCAACTTTAGCAGTCTTCATGGCAGAAGGTGAGGCCAAGGTTTATTTAAATCACAAACAGGCTTTAAAAAGAGCCTTTCCTGAGGCCGGAACAGTCATCACAAAAGAGTATCTCAGGATAACACCAGATCTGGCCAAACGCATCCGGGAGAAGGGGGGAGTTAAAACAACCTCCTTCTCCTCAAAAACAATATATATTGGAAAAATCAAAAATAATATTGTGGGTTACGCCATAATAGATAACGTTAAGGGGAAATCCCGGCCGATCACCTACATGGTTGTGATAGAACCAGACGGCAAGATAAAACAGGTTGATGTTCTGGCCTACCGGGAGTCCCACGGCAGCGAAATCAGGTATCCGTCATTTCTGAAGCAGTTTATAGGCAAAAGGGTCTCGGACCGTATTCGGCACAGACGGGATATCAAAAACATCAGTGGTGCCACGCTATCGTGCAGGGCAATAACAGACGGTACAAGAACACTGTTGATTTTATGGGAAGAAATCTACGGGAGTAAAAAGAATATAGAAAATGAAAGCGATAAACGGTAACAAAGAGAGCAATCCTGCCATAAAAATTGCAACTGCATGCCTTCTGCTGTTTCTTCTTGCCGGGTGCCTGTTCTCCGTGGTCCATGGCATTATGAAGGTGGGATTTAACCCTAAAAACGTGACAGTCTACTACCTGGGCAACGAGATGGATAATCCACTTTCAGATGCGGATGATTCACTCACAGTTGAAGAAATAAGCTATCCAAGAGAACTGCCGGAACTAATAGAATCAACACATGTACATATGTTTATGGTACCTCTTATCTACTACCTGCTCTGTCATCTTTTCGCACAGACGGAAATTCAGACAAAATGGAAAATAACGGTTATAGCGCTGACCTTCGGCTGCATTCTGGTTTTCCTGGCATCTCCCTGGCTGATAAGGTATGTATCTTACAAGTTCGCGGTCCTGGTTCCTGCCACTGATCTTCTGTTTATTTTTTTAAGCGTAACCCTGGCAGGCCTGCCGCTTAAACAGATCCTGGCTTCGCGTCAATCCGGTTGAGCAACGGACTTTTTCAAACCTTATCCTTCAAGTGGACAGCCCTCACAATGGGCCTTCTTTCGGCAGAATTCTTTGCAGACACGTACAAAAAGGGCGTGATATTCGTTGTACATTTCTTCGTTAGCCTGAAGATTTCCATGAAATAATTCCTGAATTTCGTTATAGCCGGCTTTCTGATCTATTAAACCATGCCGCAGCAGAACCCGTTTTGTATATGCATCCACCACGAATACAGGTTTTTCCACAGCGTAAAGAATAATAGAGTCTGCTGTCTCAGGCCCTATGCCTTTTACCGAAAGAAGTTTTTTCCTAAGCCAAGCGGGGTCGTCTTTTTTCATCGCCGCAATTCCGCCGCGATAGTGCTTATATAAAAAATCTACGAAAATTTTAAGCCGCCCGGCTTTCTGCCTGAAGTAGCCCGAGGGGCGTATAAGCCCTGCAAGTTCTTCTTCAGGAATTTTGCGAATAGCCGCGGCAGAGAGGGCCCGGGCGCTTTTCAGATTATTGATGGCCCGTTCAACATTCTGCCAATTGGTGTTCTGGGTAAGTATTGCGCCAATGGCGACTTCAAAAGGCGTATTGCCCGGCCACCAGTGTTGAGGGCCAAAGCGCCTAAAAAGACGCTCGTATATAAGGATAAGTTTTTTCTTTGTATTGTTTGAATATAAGTTCTGCTTGTTTGTCACACTCAGGCAGTAGCAGGCGGAGTGAATATTCTGGAGCCAAGCTCGTTGTCCAGCATCAAAATGCCACGACCATCATCTCCAACCATTCTGACTTTTTTAAGAATAGCGCTTACAGAAGCTTCTTCTTCAACCTGTTCGCTGACAAACCATTGCAGAAATATATCGGTGGCATGGTCGCTCTCTTTGCGCACCTCAGTAAGAAGCTTGTTTACAGTTGAAGTGACGAAACGCTCGTGCTCCAATGTCAATTCAAATACCTGCTGTATAGAATCAAAATCCGTCTGAGGAGCTTTAATAGCGGTTGTCAAAGCATGTCCTCCTGCGCCATTGATATAATCAAAAGTCTTCATAGCATGAAAAAGTTCCTCCTGTGCCTGTACCCTGAACCAGGTTGCAAACCCGGCCAGTTCCTCTTTCGAAAACCAGGAAGACATTGATAGATAAAAATAAGCGGAATAAAACTCCAGGTTCATATGCTCATTAAGATTTTTGTTCAATTTTTTACTTAACATTTCAGTTTCTCCTCCTTAAACATCTAAAATTCAGGAAACATTTTTATTTCGATGGTGCTGCCGGGTTTAATCTCATAACGGGCCGTCAGGATACCGCCCTCAACATACGTCAGATCGTACGCCTTAAAGCCGCGCCTGACCAGACTCTGTGCATCAGCCGGACAGCCCTTTTCGCAGCCGGCGATCCCCTGGACCATCCTGGGAAGAAGTTCTTTAAGATGCAAACCTTCCATGGGAAAGCTTTTCCTGGATAAAAAAGCTTCGATCTTCTCGACAACGGCATCAACATCCATCCGAAAATGATCATCTACTTTTATAGGTAAGGATTCTCCGGCCACTACTACATCAATATCCATAAAACACAACCTCCAAGCAATGAAATTCTTATTGAAAAAACAGACTTAATAATAACAGGAAAGCCAATTACTTTAAAACTTCTTTTTTCGCCTTATGGCGCTCTGCTCGAGTCTTGAGCCACCCTAGAAAGCTCTGACGGTAAAGGTAAGACACCAGTGCCGCACATACTGCAAAAACAACCACCCCGCCAAGAAGCTTGTAGTCGCCACCTCTTGCCAGGCTTCCGCTTATCGAAAGCAGAACGGTACCAAACAACCTTCCTAAAGTGGAGATTGCCAAAAAAGCACCAAACGACATATGGCTTGTTCCAAGAATATAGCAGAAAAGATCCTTTGGAAAACCGGGGATCAAAAACAGAAAAAAGGAAATCCAGAGACCACGGTGTTCCATAAGAAAATCATATTTTTCAAGAGTTTTCTTACTTGCGATCTTCTCGAGCATCGGCCTGCCGAATACCCTGGAAAGCAAAAATGCTATTGCCGAACCTACAGTCAGGCCGATGGTTGAGTACAAAAAACCGGGCATACCTCCAAAAAGATAGCCGCCGACAAAGCCGGTCATCTCACCTGGAATAGGCGCCACCAGTATCTGAGCCACCTGGATTCCTATGAAAACCAGCACGGAAGCATGCCTGAACGACCTTACAAACTCAATTAACCGGTCTCTATCCAGAAACACCTGGTACATACCGGAGCTATAGAGAGCCAGAGCTGCCGCGGCCATTATCATTAAGAAAATGACAAACTTCAAAACAGCTCTGTTTTTACTGGTAGTCTTGACCTGTTCAGAGTTCAAGGTTGAAAATTGCCTGGCTATAGATTTTTAAGTAATTTTAATAGCTCAAAGCTTTGTATTTAGAGTTCCACGCGTCACAGATCAGCTTTTTAGGAATCAAGCTCTCTGTGAAATTTGAAAACATCCACATTTTCCAGACTTCGCAACTTATCTCCAATATGTTCGACCAACGCAGGCGACCTGTGTTGTCCACCAGTACATCCCAGGGCTATATTAAGAATACTCTTACCCTCTTTTAAATATTGCGGCACAATATAACGAAGCAGGCTTTCGAAGTGAACAAGAAACTCCGTGGTTTCATTTTTGGAAAAAATGAAATCAGATACCACCCGGTCAAGTCCACTAAAGGGTTTCAGCTCCGCTATGAAGTAAGGATTTGGCAGGAACCTGACATCCATTACAATATCCGCCTCAGAGGGCACACCGTATTTGAACCCAAATGAGATAAGGCTTATTCTAAGCCTGGTTTGATCAGAGTTTTCCGCATATCTCTTTAACATGTAATCACGTGTCTGGTGTGGTGAAAAATCGCTGGTATTTATCACGCAATCCGACTGCTTGGAAACAGACAGCATCGACTTTCTTTCTCTGACGATCGCGTCCCTTATTGAGCCTGTATCTCCAAGAAGCGGATGTGGGCGTCTTGACTCCTTAAAACGCAAAATAAGCGCATCCACATCCGCATCAAGAAAAAACACCTCCAGTTTAAAACCGGCCTGGCGAAGCCCCAGACAGACATCTTCGAAACTCTCCACACAGTTTTTTGTGCGTATATCCATACCAAAAGCGATGCGCGAAACACCATTATCGCTTAGAAACAACGCGACCCTATTCAATACATCAGCCGGCAGGTTATCTATGCAATAAAACCCCACATCTTCCAGTGTTCTGAGGGCAACACTCTTGCCTGCACCGGACATGCCGGTGATGATTGTAATATGCCTGTTTTTCAAACTCATGACGGGAAAATGTGTGAGGAGTAAAAAATGAATAGGGGAGCAGCAGCTCCCCTATTAAAAAAGACTAGCGATCGGGCTCTATCAGGCCTACGTTGCCGTCTTTCCGCTTGTATACAACGTTTATATCGTTATTTGCCGCATTAACAAAGGCAAAGAATTCGTTCTCCAGAAGATCCATCTGCATAGCAGCCTCCTCTGAAGTCATCGGCTTTGGATTAAACCGCTTGCTTTTAATAATAAGAGGGCCTGTTTGTTCCTCAGCCGGCAGATCCTCGGTATACTCCGCTCCGGCTTTTATACTCCTATCATCGCCTTTACGATGAGAATCCATTTTTTCCTTGTATTTTTTGACCCGGCGGCCCAATTTATCAAGCACCTCGTCTATCGAGGAATACATTTCTTCTGTAACACTCTCGGCCGGAATTACATGACCGTTAATTTTCAACAACGCTTCAACCTTATGCCTATACTTTTCCAGACTGAATATGAAGTTGGCTTCAGTAATATTAGCGTCAAACTTATCAAACTTCCTGATTTTATCTTCTGCGTACGTTCTTAGAGCATCAGTTACCTCAACATGCCTGCCGGTTACAATAACATTCATAGAGTTGTCCTCCTTTTCAGGTTAATTTAGTAGCGCTAAGGGGATGACCGGAGATTCCTGCGGTGATTCTGAGGCGGAATCCTGAGTTCATTCCTGTACTTGGCTACTGTTCTTCTTGCTATGGTTACACCTTTGGATTTCAACAGTTCAACTATCTTATTATCACTGTAGGGATTAGCGGTATCTTCTTCCGCGATGATTTTCCTAATAATCTCCTTTACAGAAGTGGAAGCCACGTTTGAATCTCCACGTGAGCTCTGAAGTGAGCTGGAGAAAAAATACCTGAACGATAAAAGACCGTCCGGAGTTTGAATGTACTTACTGGAAGTCACCCGGCTGATCGTGCTTTCGTGCATACCTAGACTCTGAGCTACTTCCTTAAGTGTAAGCGGACGCAGATGCGTAACTCCTTTTTCGAAATACTCCTTCTGAAACTCCAGTATGCTCTCCGTCACCCTGTAGATAGTTTTGTTACGCTGATCAAGACTTTTAAGCAGCCAGAGAGCCGAGCGCATTTTTTCCTCCAAGAAGGATTTCTCATCGCTTGTGAGCAGCTTCTTTTCGTTAAATATCTTTCGATAAAAATTACTCATTCTGAGCCGCGGCATACCTTCCTCGTTAAGCATAATACGGAATCCATCATCTTCTCTTATGAGGTACACGTCAGGCACAATATAAGTGGTTTCTGTGGAAACAAAATTACGTGCAGGCCGCGGCTCCAGTGATCCGACAACCTGCACAGCGGCAAGAACATCATCAAGGGGCGCCCCACATTTATCGGCAAGCTGCTGGTATTGACGCCGTTGAAGCTCACCCATACCCTCTCTTAATATAAGATCAAGCAATGTTCCTTCAAGTCCAAGCTCCCGGACCTGTATAAGTAGACATTCCTGCAGATCTCTGGCAGCGATTCCGGAAGGATCGAATTTCTGTACAATCTCCAAAGCCTGCTCCACCACAGGTCGATCAACCTCACAAAGCGATGCGATCTCTTCAATAGACGCTTGAAGATAGCCGTCATCGCTCAAATTACCGATGATGAATACGCATACATTTCTGAGACGCTCATCAATATCCATAAACCTAAGCTGCCAAAGCAGATGATCCACCAGGTCGTTACGTGAGCTTATAAACTGTTCAAATGCAGGTGTGTTGTCTATACCGGAGTTAAAATAGCCCAGATCACGGCCGTCTGAAGCACGGTCGCTGAAATAATCATCTGAAGTGTAGTTAAAAACCTGCTCAATATTGTCCTCTTTGAAAAGCGGCATCTCGGCATCGTCCGAGGTATCGGTTCGGGCCTCCTCGTTCTGTCTTTCCTCCGGAGTGGTAGCCTGCTCATCTATCGATTCTTCCAAAACAGGGTTCTCTACAAGTTCCTGGTTTAAAAGCTGGGATAACTCGAGTTGAGGCAGTTGTAGAAGCTTGATTGCCTGCTGCAGTTGAGGAGTAAGTATAAGCTTCTGAGCAAGCTTAAGTTGAAGGCTAAGTTCTAATGCCATACCTTAGCTCCTTGAAAGAGGCAAAGTACGAAGGTTTTTAGATTTCCGTCTCCTGCCCTTCGCTCTCGGCCCTTTGTCTTTTGCTTGCTATTCATGGCTTAAATACTGAAATCTTCTCCCAGATAGGTTTTTCTTACAGTCGGACATTCCACAAGCTCGCCGGGCGAGCCGGCTTTTAGTATTCTGCCGTCGCTCACAATATAAGCCTTATCGGTTATGGATAACGTATCCCTTACGTTATGGTCGGTTATCACTACGCCTAGTCCCTTCTGTTTAAGATATTCTATTACTTTTTTTAAGTCCAATATAGTAATCGGATCTATTCCTGCAAAAGGCTCATCAAGAAGAAGAAAACCAGGTTTTACGGCCAGGGCCCTGGCTATTTCCACTCTTCTGCGCTCTCCGCCTGAAAGATGAAAGCCCTTACTACCTGCGATATGAGCAAGGTTGAACTCTTCCAATATATCCATCGACCTTTTTATGCCTTCATTTTTATCAAAACCCATAATCTCCATCACAACCATTAGGTTTTCAATTACCGTAAGCTTGCGAAAGATTGACGGCTCCTGTGGAAGATAGCCTATCCCCATCCTGGCCCTTTTGTACATCGGCAGGTTTCCTATAGGAGTTCCATCCAACAATATATCGCCAGAGTCTGATTTTACCAGCCCGACGACCATGTAAAACGTGGTTGTTTTACCTGCTCCGTTTGGCCCCAGCAGGCCAACGACTTCGCCCGAAGCTACAGCCAGAGAAATGTCCTGGACAACAGCCTTGCCCTTGTAAGCCTTTTTTACATTTTCTACATTAAGTGCTCGCATAAAAACAATATATCATTTACCAAAGGCAACAACACGGGTAAGTTTTAGATCGAGGGCCATTAAAGCTTTTCCTGTTGCCTGACAACTATCACCTGTACCTTGTGACATGACATGTCCGACTCATTTACTATGCATATATACGCGGCTATCCTTAACAACAAGACGGTCTTTAGATGGGTAATAGAAAATTACCGAGCCGGTAACAAGGTTATCACCCTCAAGGATTCTGGGGTCTCCCCTGAAATCTATCTTTTCCTCATCTCCATAGTAGGTTGCCCTATCAGAGACTATAGCCCGCTTATTCTTAATCATCTTAACCCCGCCCTCGTAGTCTATACGGATAATCTGCCCGGTCTCCTCGCTGTAGAAAACTTCCATACGGTCAGCATAGACCGTAACTCCGTCCGACTTTGCCACCACATCACCAACAAACAGCGCTTTGTGGGACAAGTTGTCCGCATCCATGGTTTTAGCCGTTATAACAACAGGCTTTTTCGACTGGGTCTCAGATTCCTGTTGGCTTATCTCAGGCCTTTTATAATCATCAGCAGCAAATACCAACGGCAATGCCGGCGGAAAAAGCGGAAGACCGACAAAAATAAAAGCTGCAAGGCATAACCTAGTTAGAATTAAAAGTACAGGTAACCTCCGAGGTTCTTGCAATTTGCGTTTTAACATCAACATGCAGGCCAATACCTCTTAAATTAAAGGTTTTACCCTCCATCGATATAGGCTCAGCCGAGGTTATAAAACCGTCAGAATCGTTCCAGTCCGCCTTTTGCGTGGTTAAACTCCAGGATTTGCCCTTAATTGCAACATCACCCAGAAACTCCATGTTCCGCGTAGAAAAATCATAAAGCCCTTGTTTCGCACTTACAATAAGACCGGAAGGCTTATAAATATTCAGTCTCAGTGACTCAAGTTCAGCTGTTTTCATGTTCTTGCCCAGATCCGCCTGTTTTGCAAGTAGCTCCCACTTTGAACTATCGCCTTCTTTCTGAACAATCCGAAACAACTCAAGTAACGACCCAGACTTCAAAGGAGGACTGGAAACCGTTGCATCATGTCGGAGTCCAAACATGTACAAAAACAGAAAAGTTATTAATGCAAATATTATTCCAACCCTTAAAGTCATATTAGCAAATAAACAGCCTTATGTAAAGTTTGGTTTGGGCCGGCAGGGAGTGGAGCGCCTACACTTAAGTCCCTAATACATCACGCATCACACTTACAGGAGGCATCATGCCTGTCCAGAGTTCAAAAGCAAGAACTCCCTGCCAAAGCAACATGCCAAGGCCGTTTATGGTATTGCACCCTCTTTTTTCCGCAACGGCCATTAAACGTGTACGAGCCGGATTGTATATGAGATCGCAGACGAAAAGTTCACTTATAAGCAGGGACTCTTCTACAGGCATCGGGTCTTCGTCATGCAGACCAAGCGAAGTCGTATTAACAAGCATGTCATAGCCGGCTGTCGAACTAATGGACCCGGCTGCGCTAGCCGCTTTACGCACCGAGTTAATGTCACCTGCCAGTTGCCCTGCCCTTTCCACAGTACGATTTACTACCAAAATATCAGACACGCCTGCTGAAAGCAGGCTGAAACAGACCGCCCTGGCCGCGCCTCCGGCGCCAAGAACTATTACTTTTTTTTTACATACAGCCATGCCGGCCTCTTTCAGGGACATTACAAACCCTTTCCCATCGGTGTTATACCCTGTCAACACCCCGTCTTCATTTACCACGGTATTTACCGCGCCTATCCTGGCTGCCTCCTCATCCACACGATCCAGGTATCTGATAACAGCCTCTTTATGGGGAACTGTTACATTAACACCTCTTAAGCCTAAAGCCCGTACAGCTTCAACAGCCCCGCCCAACCGTTCCGGCAACACATGAAACGGCAGATAACACCAATCAAGGCCCAGCCAGTCAAAGGCAGCATTATGCATTGCAGGAGAAAATGTATGCTCAATCGGATGTCCAAAAATTCCGACCAGAAGTGTTTTACCTGTTATATTCATAGTTTTTCGAACGCCTTAATTCCCTCAAGAAGCCCTTCCGGCGTTGGTTCAATAACCAGAGCCGGAACATCTAACTTTTGTTCAATCTCCTGAATTGTCACATCATCAAGAAAGACACCGTCACCATCTCTTAGAACGACGGACGGAATAAGAAGTGCGTCACTCTTGTTCAGCAAGAGATATTTCGATGCCTGGGCAATTACGTCACTGCCGGTAATAAGACCGGTCACTGTTATATTATTGCCGAAAAAATCATTTTCTATCTCAAGTACTCGAAGCGCAAGCCGCTTGATATCTGCTTCAAGCTGCTTAGCAGCCTTATTAAGAAACGGAAAGAAAGACCTACCGGTAAAAGTCAACAGGTTCAAACTGCTACAAAGTTTCTTTGGCGGCTCAAGTGCATCAAACCGGTCGAGAAAATCGCGTACCATGCCCACCCCGTTTTCTATCTGTGGAAAATCGCCGTAGTCCCGGGCTTCGGGAATCGGCAAACTCGCCTTTAAGTAATATTCATCAGAAGGGTGGACAAAAGGATCATCAAAACGTTTTATAAATTTCTTTCTCAGCTTTTCAAGCTGTTTGATTGTCGTTACAGCCTGTTTCCGGTCCACCGGCCTCAGGTTGCTTCTGGCAAAGCGTGTAAGGCCAACTGGAACCACGGCAAGAGATTCTACACCCGGGTAAAGATCCGCCAGTGTGGTTACGGTCTTCTCCAGGTCTTTTCCATCATTTATACCCGGACATATAACAGCCTGAGTATGCATGCGGATACCGGCTTTGACCAACTTTTTCATATCAGACAGGATATCTAGTGTCTGGTCTTGTGGCAGACTTTCCCTGCCTAGAAGAACCCGGCGTTTTTCAGGGTCCACCGAATGTACAGAGATGTAAAGAGGACTCAAGCGCTGTTTGATAATCCTGGTCCGGTCAGCCTTTGTAAGGTTTGAAAACGTGATATAGTTGCCATACAGAAAGGAAAGCCTGTAATCTTCGTCTTTAACATAAAGTGTCCGCCTCATGCCTCTGGGCAACTGTGTTACAAAGCAGAATATGCATTTATTTCTGCATATTTTGGTCCTGGGCGGTTCCAGTTCCATACCTAAGTCCATGCCATAGCCAACCATCACCTTAAAGGTTTCTCCGGTTGAAACACGCTCGAACTCCAGCTCGACGTCATCTTCACCCATCTCAAACATGTAGTCGATCACATCCCTTACCGGGCTGTTGTTGGCTCTGACCAGGCGGTCTCCCACGCTTATACCCAACCGCTCGGCCGCAAACCCCTGTAGCAAACCTGAAACCGCAACTCCCTGTCCGCATCTTGTTTTCTGATTTTTTTTAGTTATCACCTGCCAACTTCAAGCCTTTCATTATGTATTGCACCCCGGATGCTGCTGTTGAAATTAGTACCAGAAGATAAAAAAACATAGGAGAACCTGCATCGCCCAAGTAGTTGACACGTATAAGAATATAGGCAAGCAGAGCGACTTGAAGCGCTATTGTAAGCTTGCCTGTTCGTGTAACCTGCACTACAAGCATACCCGTGCTTAGATATAATATGACCGTCCCGGTCATTACTATTATGTCACGGCTTAGCACTGTAATGGACAGCCATAAAGGAACCCAGCCAAGTATGGCAAATATAACGAATGATGACATCATAAGTAACTTATCCGCTATAGGATCAAGCACCTCACCAAACCTGGTCTTCTGGTTGCTCATACGTGCAACCACACCATCCAGTATGTCCGTCAACGAAGCCGCAATAAACAGCGCAAGAGCATACTGATTATACCTGTACAACAAAGCCGCAATGAAAAACGGAACCATAAGAATACGGGCAATGGTGAGAGTATTAGGCAGGTTCAGAACGTTTAAAGTCTTTTCAGGCATAACTGAAAAATAGCACAGCCGGCCTTTTCACCGCAATAAAAAGTCTTTTCAGAGAAATTTGTTGGTGTTTTCAAGCTTAAGAAAGACCGGTTTCCAGTCATTAGCATCAGTCCATGTGGTATATTTCTTATATGGGCAGTGCAAGCGATACATTAATTTTAAGGGTTAAAAATGGCAGGATTGAAGAGCTGGTGGACCAAGTCGCCACGGAAAAAACTTTCACTATTTACGTAAACGGCGAGGTTCTGGTATCACTGCTCTGCACACCTACGGAACTGGACTCTATGGCTGTTGGCTTTCTTCTTTCCGAGGGTCTATTAATGCCATATGACAGAAAATCGCTTATATCCGTGGATGTTGACGAGGATGCAGCCTCGGTCTCGGTTGTCATAGGCGGCCCAGCTCTAAAAAAGGAGCAACTATACCGAAGAAAAACAATTTCATCCGGTTGTGGACAGGGCGTAACTTTCACCAGCGTACAAGATTTAAGCAGCATACCTATGAACCGGACATCACTAAATATTTCGTCCGAGTTAGTCCGGAGGCTTCTGCATGAATTCAAAGATCTTTCCGATCTTTATGCCGCCACAGGCGGAGTTCATAGTGCAGCGCTCGCAGAAGACAGTCGTATAATAATGTTTTCCGAAGACCTAGGCCGTCACAATGCCGTTGATAAACTCATCGGCAAAGCATTTATTGCCGGCATACCCATGAACAACAAAATTCTTATATCAAGCGGCAGAGTTTCAGGAGAAATAATGACAAAGGTGATACGAAGCCGAATACCGGTGCTTATAAGCCGTGCCTCACCAACATGCATGTCGGTTTCATATGCCGAGGACCATGGTATTACACTAATAGGTTTCGCCCGCGGAAGCAGAATGAACATATACACCCATCCCTGGCGAATATTAAAAAAAGAGTTTAAAAAAGAATAAACTTGAATTGGCTTTATACTTTAACCTGCCTGATCAACCTGATTAATCTTGTCAGTCCGGTTAAAATAACAAAAAACAAAAAATAATGAACAATACCCTTGATATGCTGGGCCGCAGCTCGACTGTGTCCTTGTCGGAAGCACTGCGCCTGATGTTGCTGCACCTCCGACCGGCTGGTCGGGAGGAAAAGTTAGTCACTCTTGAGGAGGCGCTCGGACGCATCACCTCAAAGGATATTCTCTCACCGGAAGATCTTCCTGCGTATTCACGCTCAACAATGGACGGCTATGCCGTAAGAGCCCGGGATACATTTGGAGCATCAGAAAGCCTGCCTGCCTACCTGGAAATAACCGGTGAGGTACGAATGGGTGAACTTCCTGCTGATGGTCCGGCGCCAGGAACATGCTTTAAAATAGCGACAGGCGGCATAATACCGCCTGGCGCCGATGCAGTGGTAATGCTTGAGCATACTGTCTGTGTAGACGAACAGATGGTAGAAATCATACAGCCCGTAGCGCAAGGCGGCAATGTAATTATTGCCGGCGAAGATGTTGAAAAAGGCCAGGTTCTGATAGAAAAGGGACACAAGCTTCGTCCGCAGGACCTGGGTTTGCTGGCAGGTCTAGGCATTGTCCGCCTGTCCGTAGAAAAAAAAATACGGGTGGGTATTATTTCAACAGGAGATGAATTGGTCCCTTTCTCCGAAATCCCGCAGCCGGGCAAGATCCGGGATATAAACTCCGTAAACCTCTCAGCGCTCACCAGGCAAGCAGGTGCTCTGCCGACATATTACGGTATAGTGCCGGATGATGAATCCATGCTGTCAAAGGTTGCGCGGAAAGCGCTTGACGAAAACGATTTAATGCTCTTTTCCGGCAGCAGCTCCGTAGGAGCACATGACATTGGCGAAAGAGTAATCGATACACTGGGATCTCCAGGGGTTATTGTCCACGGTGTTTCGATAAAGCCCGGCAAGCCTGTGATTATCGCCGTAGCCAAAGGCAAACCTGTCTTTGGCCTTCCAGGGCATCCTGTTTCGGCATCGGTTGCGTTCGAGCTATTTGTCCTTCCAGCCCTGAAACATATAGCCGGAATTAAGGAACCAGGCTTTAGAGCCTGGCCTACGGTTCAGGCCAAAATCATGAGAAATGTAAACTCAGCGCCTGGACGAACGGATTTTGTCCGTGTAGAAATACGAACCTCATCTGATAAAAAAGAGGTAG
>Ga0256830_1000218_pt1 | contig 50075 bp, 45 predicted proteins | sample 128326metaG_FD_190537 | JGI IMG/M metagenome (GOLD analysis project Ga0256830, IMG submission 190537) | Hydrothermal vent microbial communities from Lau Basin, Pacific Ocean - 128-326 | ecosystem: Environmental > Aquatic > Marine > Hydrothermal vents | place: Pacific Ocean: Lau Basin | collected... | reverse complement strand
TGAAATACCTGTTCTTCGTTTGTCTTTGGCAACATCAAAGGATGAAAAAATTGCGGCAATAGTCAAAAATCTGACTGGTCGTGGTCAATCGCGTCCAAGAAAAGTAAAAACTCTCTCGAACACCATCAATTCTTTATTCACGGAAAATCTTTCAGAACAGCAGCTGGCCGCTTTGGTAAATGAGCTTGAACAAAAACAGTATATCAAGGTGAGGAATAGTAATGTCTCTTATCACTTACCGAACTAGGGTGCCTCTGAATAATTCCCTGGTGAGATGAGAGCAAGGTAAAAACAATCGAAAAAGCGGAGTTTATATGTAATAAATGAGCATTTTGAGAGTATTTTTAACGCCGCTAACGCTCGCTAGGGAATTATTCAGAGGTGCCCTAGCGTTAATATTGGCATAATCGGCTCTGGCTGGTGTTATCTTGTAAAATCACACTAACGAGGAACTTGAGGCGTTACCCGAAAGTTAATGTTTTCAGCTATCATCGCACAATTCCGGTCGCCCACGACGGGAAACTATTGCTTTTGCCTTGTTTCCACGGTTGAATGACGATTTCACAATAGTTATTGAGCGTTGCTTTGTTAAGCTACATAATGAAGCGTTTGCACAGTTTATAATAGTTAGAAAACCGCAATAAAATAGTCAAAGGAATACCCGCCCAGGATGAGTAACGATACCGACGTCAAGCAAGATAAAAAAGCCAAATATGACCGTATTCGCCCGGTAAAATGGGAAAACTACACACTGCATTTGCTGGATCAGCGAATCCTCCCGAAAGAATACAAGTTTATTAAATATCAGCGTTGTAAAGACGTTGCTGATGCCATTACCAATATGGTTGTCAGAGGTGCGCCTGCAATTGGTATAACTGCCGCTTATGCGATTGTTATTTCTGCCAAGAATCACTATATGATTCGTCCTTCCGACTGGAAAGAGGCTATTCAGGACGATTTGCGTTATCTCGCTGCATCACGACCAACAGCGGTTAACTTGTTTTGGGCGATTGATAAAATGAAAGCGATAATTGACAGTATTGAAGGTGATCCGGTATCGGTATTATTGGCCGCGGCCGATCAAATATTGGCAGATGATATCGCCGCTAACAAGGCTATGGGCGATTTTGGCGCTGATTTAATTGCTGAAAATGCGGGTATTCTCACCCATTGTAATGCGGGCGCATTGGCTACCGGTGGTTATGGTACTGCGCTGGGGGTGATAAGAAGTGCATTTATTCAAGGTAAGGTAGCGCAAGTTTATGCCGATGAGACTCGGCCGTGGATGCAAGGTGCCCGCTTAACCGCATGGGAATTGTTGCACGATGAAATTCCGGTGATATTGCAATCGGACAGCGTGGCCGCCCATTTGATGCAGCAAGGCAAAATTGACTGGGTAATCGTTGGTTCGGATCGTATTGCCGCAAATGGTGATGTTGCCAATAAAATTGGTACTTATGCTTTAGCCGTGTTGGCGAAATATCATAATGTGAAGTTCATGGTTGTCGCCCCAACATCGACGATTGATATGAGTATTGTGCGTGGCAGCGAGATTCCAATCGAACAGCGCCCGTCCTCAGAGGTCACCAGTGTAGCTGATTCACCCGTTGCGCCTAAGGGGGTGTCAGCGATAAATCCGGCTTTCGATGTGACTCCGGCGAGTCTGATTGATGCGATAGTGACTGAGAAAGGGGTGGTTCCTACCCCAACAAGCGAAAAAATCGCAGACTTGATGGCCAGTTAGTTTTCTGATGACGTAGATATTGTCTGTTTTATCTGTGTAAAGGCTGTCCTGAATACCTGCTGTTGTATTATTTTTAGGCATATCTTGGTTTTTTTTTGTAAAATCATTCCGACCTTGTTTCTTTCTCCAATCCTGACTCGATTTCTTTTTCGACTAGCTTAAAAAGCACGCGAATAGGTCAAAAAAATAGGGCAACTTCTTCGATTGTGATACAATCGGGCGTTCAGTCGCGTCTGTGTATTAGCTCCCAGTTTTATGGATGGTCGGCGTTATTTTGAGGGGTGTTTAACTTAACTTCGGGTCTTGTTTGCGGCACAAAGAGCAGGATTTGGTCGGTGATGCACAATAGTCTCAGTTTTTGGAATTACAGGAATTTATGGAAACAATCTCTAAAGAAAACCAGGCGATCAATATAGAAGATGAAATGAAGCAGTCCTACATGGAATATGCCATGTCTGTGATTGTGGGACGCGCCTTGCCGGATGTGCGCGATGGCTTAAAGCCGGTTCATCGTCGTGTGCTTTATGCGATGAATATACTCGGTAATGATTTCAACAAGCCCTACAAAAAATCGGCCCGCGTGGTTGGTGATGTTATTGGTAAATACCACCCACATGGTGATTCTGCCGTATATGACGCGCTGGTGCGAATGGCGCAGCCATTTTCCATGCGCTATATGCTTATTGATGGGCAAGGTAATTTTGGGTCGGTTGACGGTGATTCACCGGCGGCCATGCGTTACACCGAAGTCCGAATGGACAAGATTGCCCACGAGCTGCTGGCTGATCTTGATAAGGAAACTGTCGATTTTATTGCCAACTATGATGAATCTGAAACAGAGCCTTCGGTGCTACCTGCAAAAACCCCTAATTTGCTGGTAAATGGATCCTCCGGTATTGCTGTTGGCATTGCGACAAATATCCCGCCTCACAACATGACGGAAGTCGTCAGTGCTTGTTTGGCCATGATTGATAACCCCGATATTGAGATTGCTGAAATTATGCAGCATATCCCTGGGCCGGATTTTCCTACACAAGGGATTATTAACGGCGCTCGCGGCATTCACGAGGCTTATAAAACAGGTAAGGGCCGCATTTATGTACGCGCGCGAACCCACATAGAAGAAGACAAAAACGGCAAAGAAAAAATCGTCGTTACTGAATTACCTTATCAGGTTAATAAAGCACGATTGCTGGAAAAAATCGCCGAGCTGGTCAAAGAGAAAAAAATCGAAGGCATCACCGAATTACGTGATGAGTCCGATAAAGATGGCATGCGAATGGTCATTGAATTGCGTCGCGGGGAATCTACCGATGTGATGCTTAATAATTTGTACCAGCAGACACAAATGCAAAACGTGTTTGGTATTAATATGGTTGCCGTAGTAGATGGTCAGCCCAAGCTGCTGAATATCAAGCAGATTCTTGAGGCGTTTATTCGTCATCGTCGTGAAGTCGTTACCCGCCGTACTATTTTTGACTTACGCAAGGCCCGTGAGCGTGCACATTTGTTAGAAGGTTTAAGTGTTGCGCTAATTAATATTGACCCTGTAATCGCGACCATCAAGGCATCTCCAACGGCCGCAGAAGCAAAAATTGCCTTGCTAGCGCAAACCTGGGAGCCGGGTGTAGTGGTTGATATGTTGGCTGCTGCCGGTGCTGGTGCTTCCCGACCGGATGAATTGAGTGAACAATACGGTTTGGTGGACGGCGGTTATCGTATGTCGCCAGCTCAAGCTCAGGCAATTCTTGAAATGCGTTTAAACCGTTTAACCGGCCTGGAACAAGATAAAATCCATACCGAATTTAAAGAGCTTCTGGTTAAAATTGCCGATTTAATTGAAATTCTTACCGTGCCTGCGCGTTTGATGCAAGTGATTCGTGAGGAGTTGCAACTCATTAAAGAGCAATATGGCGATGCGCGTAAAACCGAAATTGTTCACACCCAGCAAGATTTGTGTATTGAAGACTTAATCACTGATGAAGCAATGGTCGTGACACTTTCACATGAAGGTTATGTGAAGTCTCAGCCATTAACCACCTATGATGCCCAGCGTCGCGGTGGGCGCGGTAAATCTTCTGGCAATATGAAAGACGAGGATTTTGTCGATAAATTATTTATTGCCAACGCGCATGACACGATGCTGTGTTTTTCCAGCAAGGGTAAATTGTATTGGTTAAAGGTTTACGAAATTCCACAATCCAGTCGAACGGCTCGGGGACGACCGATTATTAATTTGTTGCCTTTGGAAACTGATGAAAAAATCAATACGATTTTACCGATTCGCGAATATGAAGACGACAAATTCATTTTCATGGCAACCACTAACGGCACTGTTAAGAAAACACCGTTAACTGAATTTTCACGCCCCCGTGCCAACGGTAAAATCGCCATTGATTTGCGCGATGACAACGCCTTGGTCAGTGCCGATATTACAGATGGCCATAAGGATATTATTATCTTTTCAAGCGCGGGTAAGGCGGCTAGATTCAACGAGGAAACTGTTCGTTCCATGGGTAGAACGGCCGCTGGAGTGCGGGGAATCAAGCTCGGTGCTGGTGAAACAGTTATCGCCTTAATTGTCGCTGAAGATGATGGAATGGTGTTAACGGCAACCGAAAATGGTTTTGGTAAACGCACGATATTGTCTGAATATCCCACCAAGGGTCGTGGTGGGATGGGGGTAATTTCAATCCAAACCAGTGATCGAAACGGGGCCGTTGTCGGCGCTGTATTGGTGAAAGATGATGATGAAATGATGTTGATCAGTTCAAATGGTACTTTGGTCCGCACCCGAGTGAATGAAATTTCAGTTGTAGGCCGGAATACGCAAGGGGTTAAGTTGATTAACCTTGATGGCGGTGAAAAACTGGTGAGCATCGATCGAATTTGCGATCTACAATCACCGGATATTGTCGAAGCTGCCGAAGCGAATCAGAATAAGGCCGGTGATTCCGGCGAGTCACCAAGGTTAAATGACGGCGATGCTGTTGATGGCGATGATGATACTTCAAGTAATAGTGAAGAATAACGGAAAATATAAGGGATAAAAAATGTCACGCGTATTTAATTTTAGTGCTGGCCCGGCAATGGTGCCGGAGGCTGTCTTGAAACAGGCACAAGCAGAAATGCTAGATTGGCAAGGCAGTGGAATGTCTGTAATGGAAATGAGTCATCGCGGAAAGGCGTTTCTATCAATCGCGGCAAAAGCTGAGGCTGATTTGCGTGACATAATGTCCATTCCTGAAAATTACAAAGTGCTTTTTTTGCAAGGCGGTGCAAGTGCACAATTTGCGATGGTGCCAATGAATCTGTTAGGAGACAAGACGTCAGCAGATTACATTAATACCGGTGCATGGTCCAAAAAGGCCATCAGTGAAGCCAAGCGCTATTGTACAGTGAACATCGTTGCGGAAACCAAAGGTGATCGTGCGCCTAAAGCAAGTGAGCTAAGGTTTGATCCTGAAGCTGCTTATGTTCATTATACACCGAATGAAACCATCGGTGGTGTGGAGTTTGATTATATTCCGGATACTGGTGATGTTCCTTTGGTTGCAGATTTTTCTTCAAGTATTATTTCCCGTGAAATTGATGTATCTAAGTTCGGTATTATCTATGCCGGTTCGCAAAAAAATATTGGCCCGGCCGGTTTGGCTGTTGTTATCGTTCGTGATGATTTAATTGGTAAAGCCAAAGACACAGTGCCTGCAATGTTTAATTACAAAACCCATGCTGATGCTGACTCGATGTACAATACGCCACCCACATACACCTGGTATTTTGCTGGTCTGGTTTTTAACTGGATCAAACAAAACGGTGGCTTGCCCAAGATGGCGGAAGTGAACGCGCGTAAAGCGGCAAAACTCTACGCTGCGATTGATGGTTCCGAGTTCTACGCCAACCCTGTTGAGGTTTCATCACGTTCGCGCATGAATGTACCTTTTACATTGGCTAATGCCGAGCTTGACGCTGTTTTTCTTGCTGAAGCAAAAAAAGTCGGGCTTGTGACATTGAAAGGCCATCGTTCGGTTGGTGGAATGCGGGCCAGCATTTATAACGCCATGCCTGAAGCTGGGGTTGATGCACTGGTTGCTTTTATGGCTGAGTTTGAAAGAAAACATGCGAATTAAAGGTTGTTCCGGTCGATGCAGTATTTATTTCGGGCGGTGGCTACGGTGAAACCTGGGAAATAGGAATCATATTGAATGTATAAAGTTTTAACCTTGAATAATATATCTATTGCCGGTTTGGAAAAACTTCCAAGAGATCATTATGAAATTGCATCAGAAATTCAAAATCCAGATGCGATTTTACTGCGGTCTTACAAAATGCATGACATGATTATTCCTGATACGCTTTTGTGTATTGGTCGTGCTGGTGCCGGAGTAAATAATATTCCGGTTGATGAAATGAGTGACAAAGGTATTCCTGTTTTCAATGCGCCAGGTGCGAATGCGAACGCGGTAAAGGAGTTAGTGATTGCTGCAATGCTGCTGGGCGCGAGAAATATTTGTCAGGCTTGGGACTATACCCGACACCTGGAAGGTGACGATGTAGCATTAGGAAAGCGTGTAGAGCAAGGAAAAAAACAATACGGCGGTTTTGAATTGGTTGGCCGAACACTGGGTGTTGTTGGTTTGGGGGCTATTGGGCGTCAAGTTGCAAATGCGGCGACGGCATTGGGGATGAAAGTGGTTGGATTCGACCCTGGGATCACAGTTCAAGGTGCATGGGCGTTGTCAGCTGAAGTGGAGCAGGCAGCAAGTATTGATGATTTGGTAGCAAAGGTGGATTTTATTACCTTTCATGTACCATTAGTTTCGGCCACAAAAAACATGATTAATGCTGAAAGAATTGGCCGTATGAAAAAAACAGCAACGATTTTGAATTTTGCCCGAGGGGGGATTGTTGACGATGAAGCAGTTTGTCGCGCACTTAATAATGGTGAATTAAATGCTTATATCACCGATTTCCCCAACAATCTAACCAAGAACCACAGCAAGGTAATAACGTTGCCTCATCTAGGGGCGTCAACAGTTGAAGCTGAGGATAATTGTGCCATTATGGTTGCCGAACAAATTCGTGATTTTCTGGAAAATGGCAATGTGACAAATTCTGTTAATTTCCCCGATGTTAAAATGCCCCGTAACGGAGACAATGTAACAAGAATTTCAGTGACAAATAAAAATGTGCCTAATGTTGTTGGTCAAATTACCACAAAGTTGGCTAATGCGGCGTTAAACATAATTGATTTGTTAAATAAATCCCGAAGTGAATATGCTTACACGTTAATTGACGTGGAAGGTGATGTAAATGAAGCATTGATTGCAGATATACAGTCAATTGATGGAGTATTAAGGGTTCGTGCTTTATAACATGACTTCTCAAGAAGAACAATTAAGCATCGTAAGGAATAAGATAGATCAACTCGATGCTAAAATTCAGGATTTGATCTCCCAACGTGCGCAATGCGCAATGGAAGTTGCCCGAATTAAAATGCAATATCTGGAAAATGATGCAGAACAGCCGGTTTATTATCGACCGGAACGTGAGGCTCAAGTTCTGCGAAAAGTAAAAGACCGGAATCTGGCAGCGGGGGAAAAAGCTGTTTTATCTGATGATGAAATGGCGCGTTTGTTTCGTGAGATTATGTCAGCTTGTTTGGCTTTAGAGCATAGAATGACTGTCGCGTATTTAGGCCCGGAAGGCACCTATACCGAATCTGCTGCGCTTAAGCATTTTGGTGGATCGGTTAAGACAGTTTCTGTCTCAGGGATTGATGAAGTTTTTCGCGAAGTGGAATCCGGTGCTGTGAATTACGGCGTTGTGCCAGTAGAAAACTCTACCGAAGGCATGGTCAATCAAACTATGGACTTGTTTGTTAGTACTACAGCAAAAATTTGCGGTGAAGTTCATCTACCCATTCATCATAATTTACTTTCCTTTGCCGATGATTTGTCGAAAATCAATAAAATTTATTCTCACCAGCAGAGTTTGGCTCAATGCCGAGGCTGGTTGAGTGCAAATATGTTAGGGGTGGAATGTATTGCCAAGCCGAGTAATGCTGAAGCAGCGCGTTGTGCGCTGGAGGATGATAGAGCAGCAGCTATTGCCGGTATTACGGCTGCCGAGAAATATGGTTTGCCTGTGTTGGTGAAAAATATTGAAGATGAAACTCACAATACTACGCGTTTCCTGGTTTTGGGTTTGGAAAGTGCGCAGCAAAAAATTCACGCCAGCGGCAGAGATAAGACATCTTTGCTACTCTCGGTTAGAAACAGCCCAGGTGCCTTGTACAGCTTGCTGGCGCCATTTAGAAACCATAATGTCAGTATGACCCGGGTTGAGTCTCGTCCCTCACGGCTGGGTATGGGTGATTATGTTTTCTATATTGATATTGAAGGTCATATTGAAGACAAAAATGTCAGTGCAGCATTACATGAAGTCAAACATCAGGCATCCATGTTGAAAATACTTGGCTCCTATCCCAGAGCCGTTATCTGAAAATGTGAATAAATATAAGTGCAAGACTGGAAACGAGCGGTTGTATAAATGAATGAATAGAACAAACCAAAATTTACTGTCACTTGCTTGTGATGGCGTTCAAGGTTTAAAGCCTTACGAAGCAGGAAAACCAATAGAAGAGCTGGAACGTGAATACGGCATAAGTAATGTGGTAAAGCTTGCATCCAATGAAAATCCTTTGGGTACAAGCCAGAAAGTACGCGATGTCATTGCCCATGCTGTTTCAAATATTGCGCTGTATCCCGATGGAAATGCATTTTATTTAAAAGAGGCTATTGCCACCCATTTATCACAACCCACAGCGACTGCGGTACCCCATATAGCGGCTGACAATATTACGGTTGGCAATGGCTCAAATGATGTATTGGAAATTATTGCCCGCTGTTTTGCGAATCAAAATACCGAGGTAATATATTCGCAGCATGCTTTTGCGGTTTACCCGATCGTGACTCAGGCGGTGGGTGCCAGGCACGTGGTAACCCCCGCTAAAGACTGGGGGCACGACCTTGAGGCGATGGCAAATGCAATATCGGCCAAGACGCGTTTGATTTTTATAGCCAACCCGAATAACCCCACTGGCACGTGGTTAAACGCCGAGGCGCTTTATGCCTTTTTATCGAAGGTTCCTGAAAACGTTATTGTTGTGGTTGATGAAGCTTACCATGAATATCTGCACCAAAAAGCATATGCCTCAGCGATTAATTGGCTGGATGAATTTCCGAATTTGATTATTACCCGCACCTTTTCCAAGGCCTATGGTCTGGCAGGTTTGCGCATTGGTTACAGCGTGTCTCATCCGGCAGTCAGTGATATTTTGAATCGTGTGCGACAGCCGTTTAACGTAAACAGTGTCGCTCTGGTTGCGGCTCGGGCAGCCTTGTCTGATACTGAATTTTTAAATGCCAGTGTAAAATTAAATGATGCGGGAATGAAACAACTTACTGCCGCATTTAAGGAAATGTCGCTGGCGTATATTCCGTCGGTTGGTAATTTTGTTTGTGTTGCAGTTGGGGAAGATGGCGGATGTGTTTATGAAGCTTTGTTAAAGAAAGGGGTAATTGTTCGTCCCGTCACAGCTTATCAGATGCCAGGCTATATTCGGGTTTCGGTTGGCTCGGCGGATCAAAATGCGTTTTTTATTTCCGCATTGGCCGAGGTGTTGGCGCAAATGCGCCAAGGGGCACCGGGTCCATGACTGTACTGTTCCGTCGTGTTGCATTAATTGGTGTGGGGTTAATCGGTGGTTCTCTAGCCCGTGGCTTAAAAAAACAGGGCTTGTGTGCTTCAATTACAGGTTATGGTCGTAGCGAGAATGAATTAAAAAAAGCGGTTGAGCTTGGTGTTATTGATCAATTTGCCAGTTCTGTAAGGGATGCCGTGAAAAACGCTGATCTTGTGGTTGTTGCAGTGCCCATGAGTGCATTTGAGTCCGTTTTTTCAGACATGCAGGGAGTTGTTGCGGATGACACAATTATTACTGATGTGGGCAGTGCAAAAGAAAGTGTTATTGCTGCGGCAAAGTCGGTTTTTGGTGAGTTGCCAACTGGCTTGGTTCCGGGGCATCCCATTGCCGGCACAGAAAAAAGCGGCGTTGAGGCCTCGTTTGACAGTTTATTTGAAAACAGGCGCGTTATATTGACGCCAACGCAAGTTTCCTCTAAAAACGCGGTTGATCTTGTTGGGGATATGTGGCGTGCTGTTGGTGCAGAAGTGGTGTTGATGGCACCGGATCATCATGATCATGTCTTGGCGGCAACCAGTCATTTACCCCATGTACTGGCTTTTTCACTTGTTGAAACTTTGGGAGAAATGCACGAAAGCTCCGAGATATTTCGCTATGCGGCCGGTGGCTTTCGAGATTTTACCCGAATTGCTTCCAGTGACCCGACCATGTGGCGGGACATTTGTGTAAGTAACAAAGATGCCATATTAACGGTGTTAAAAAAATATGAACGACATTTGAAGGCGCTTGAGTTAGCGATTGAAGCACAAGATTCCGAGGCGATAAACCAAATATTTGTGCGTGCCAAAAAAGCCCGGGATGAAAATATAGTTGATTGATGTTGCTGCGTGTGTTTTATAAATATTAAACAGCCAAAATCGCAAAACAATGGGATGGGAAACTATCTTCTTCTAAGAAAATTAGGGCAAGTCAGTAAAATTTGTTAACAAGGCAATGATTTGGCTTTGGTTCAGTATTGGAGAGTAAAATGAAAACAGTAAGATGGGTATTGGGTAAGATAATTTTATTTGTGGAGCTCGTTACCATGCCGAAAGGGGTGCAAAGAGATGCTGCAACACAGCAAAAGCTGGACGAAGAAACCAGTCGTTACAGTATGTATCAATATGCGGCATGCCCTTTTTGCGTAAAGGTTCGACGTGCGATGAAAAAACAAAATATCAATGTAAAATTGATAAATGCCAAAGAGCCGCAGCACGGTGCTGATCTAGTAGCTTTGGGGGGCGAAATGAAAGTGCCTTGTTTGCGAATAAGCAATGAAAACGGGGAAGACACTTGGCTTTATGAGTCAAATGAAATTATTCGTTTTCTTAATCAGCGTGCAGCTGCAATAACGGAAGTTGCTGTTGTCGCTTAATTTCAAGGTTATATGAATGTCTGGTAACACAATAATGAATTATTTGATTCACACCAAAGAAAACACGGCCAATGCGCGTTTTCAAGGTGAAATCACAGTGCCTGGTGATAAATCAATTTCCCACAGAAGTATTATGTTTGGTTCACTCGCCAATGGTAAGACGGAAGTGGAGGGGTTTCTTGAAGGTGAAGATAGCCTGGCGACACTCAAGGCGTTCGTAAAAATGGGTGTTAATATCACAGGCCCGGAGAACGGTAAGCTGACAATTGAAGGTGTTGGAATGGAGGGCTTGGAAGCGCCTGATTCTCCTTTGGATTTAGGTAATTCCGGAACTTCAATGCGTTTAATGTCGGGTTTGCTAAGTGGTCAACGATTTAAAACCATATTGATTGGGGATACTTCGTTATCCGGGCGTCCCATGAAGCGTGTTACCAAGCCGCTTGCGCAAATGGGCGCAAATATTGATACTGATAATGGCACCGCTCCGTTAAAAATTATGGCGAATACAGGTCTGTCAGGTATTCGTTATGATATGCCGATTGCCAGTGCACAGGTTAAATCTTGTTTGTTGTTAGCGGGTATGTATGCGAGGGGAAAAACCTGTGTGACCGAACCCGGGATTACTCGTGACCATACTGAACGTATGTTAAACGCGTTTGGTTATCCACTGGAGATAAATGGAAATACGGTGTGTATCGAGGGTGGACATGAATTAATCGCTTGTCGAATTCAGATTCCAGCTGATATATCGTCTGCCGCTTTCTTTCTTGTTGGCGCGAGCATTACACCCGGTGCAAATTTGTTGGTGAAAAATGTTGGTATTAATCCTACGCGTACAGGCGTGATTGATATTCTTGAATTGATGGGAGCCGATCTCACATTGGAAAACAAACGGATGTTTGGTGGCGAGCCTGTTGCGGATATACGTGTTAAATACAGTCAATTAAATGGAATTGATATACCCGAAGCCTTGGTACCGTTAGCAATTGATGAATTCCCTGTGTTGTTTGTGGCTGCGGCTTGCGCTCAAGGGCAAACTGTCTTGACCGGGGCCGAAGAACTCAGGGTTAAAGAGTCGGATCGAATTCAGGCAATGGCTGATGGTCTGGTTGAGTTGGGGATTGATGCTCAACCGACCAGTGATGGAATTGTTATTCAAGGCGGAAAAATAAATGGTGGCAAAGTGAAGTCTTTTGATGATCATCGCATTGCAATGGCTTTTACCATTGCCGGTCTACGATCGAGCGGAGTGATAGAAATTGAAGATTGTGAAAATGTTGCGACTTCGTTTCCTGGTTTTGTTGACTTGGTTAATTCTGTTGGCTTAGTTGTTGAAACCTCAATTGTTGAGTGCCCATAAATATGAGCCAATCTGTGGATAAGGAATTACCGCCGGTTATCACAATAGACGGCCCGGGTGGCTCAGGAAAGGGAACGGTTGGTCAGCGCCTGGCCTGGAAATTCGGTTGGGAATTTCTTGATAGCGGTGCTTTATATCGGTTGGTCGGCCTTTGCGCCCTAAGGCGGAAGATTAAGCTGGACAATGTGGGGGAGATTGCCAATATTGCTCGTAACTTGCCAGCACAATTTGCAGTAAAGGAAGGTGAGAAAGGAACCGAAAGTATCATCTTACTTGATGATCAGGATGTTTCGGCTAAACTTCGAACTGAAGAATGCGCCAGCGCCGCATCTCAGGTTGCGCAATACGATAATGTAAGAGTGGCATTATTGGAGCGTCAACGGGCATTTCAGGTGGCGCCAGGCTTGATTGCAGATGGACGGGATATGGGGACAGTTGTTTTTCCCGACGCCCAGCTCAAAGTGTTTTTAACGGCAAGTGCGCAAATCCGCGCAGAAAGGCGTTTTAAACAGTTGAAAACGAAGGGTATGGGTGTTAGTCTTAGCGCGATTTTGGCTGATATACAGGCAAGAGATTATCGGGATACGCATAGAAGTGTCTCGCCATTGGTTCCAGCAGACGATTCAATCATTATCGACACAACATCAATGGGCGTAGATGATGTTGAGAAACAGGTGTTGAAATTGGCAATAGGTCGATTTCCACAACTTGATGCCTTGGCTTAATATATTGAAAATACGAGTTTTTATTAAGCTTTTTATGTGCAGGTTGATTGGCTTGTGTAAGGCCAACAACAATTAGCTTAAGCGATTTATAAACAGCTAAGCAGATTTGTCGGCTGGGGTTTTATTAACGTAGGTTGTATTTTGTTCTTTTCTAATTAGCAAAGAGATTAATGGGTATAACTGAATAAACAAGTAAATGTAGGTTGGTTTTTCATGGGTGAAAGTTTCGCAGAATTGTTTGAACAGAGTCTGTCGCAAGATAGTTTGCAGCCTGGTTCCATTGTAACAGGTGAAGTAATTGATATCGACAACGGCTATGTCACAGTTAATGCAGGTTTAAAGTCGGAAGGTATTATTCCGATCGAGCAGTTTTTTGATGAAAAAGGCGAGCTGGAAGTAAAAATTGGCGATGAAGTCTTTGTTGCGCTCGATACAGTAGAAGATGGCTATGGCGAAACACGTTTGTCTCGTGAAAAAGCGAAACGCGCACAGTCCTGGCTGGATCTTGAAAAAGCCCATGAGGACAAGGCAACGATTACCGGTGTTATCACCGATAAAGTTAAAGGCGGCTTTACTGTAGAAATTAATGAAGTTCGTGCATTCTTGCCAGGTTCTTTGGTTGACCTGCGCCCTGTTCGTGATACAACTCATCTAGAAGGTCGTGAGTTAGAGTTTAAAGTTATCAAGATTGATCGTCGTCGTAATAACGTTGTTGTATCGCGTCGTGCAGTTGTGGAACTTGACAACAATGTTGAACGCGAATCATTACTTGCAAATCTCGAAGAAGGTCAAAGTGTTAAAGGTATCGTTAAAAATCTGACGGATTACGGTGCCTTTGTTGATCTTGGTGGTGTTGATGGCTTGCTGCATATTACCGATATGGCTTGGAAGCGTGTTAAGCACCCAAGTGAAATCGTTAACGTTGGTGATGAAATCGACGTTAAGGTATTGAAATTTGACAAAGAACGCAATCGCGTATCCCTCGGACTCAAGCAGCTTGGCGAAGACCCGTGGATTGATATCGCGCGCCGTTATCCGGTTGGTACGCGCCTGTTTGGTAAAGTGACCAATATTGCGGATTATGGTTGTTTTGTGGAAATCGAAGAAGGTGTCGAAGGTCTTGTTCATGTTTCCGAAATGGATTGGACGAATAAAAATATTCACCCAAGCAAGGTGGTTCAGCTAGGTGATGAAGTTGAGGTAGTTGTCCTTGATATTGATGGCGAGCGTCGTCGTATTTCCCTGGGTATTAAGCAGTGTCAAGCTAACCCATGGGAAGAGTTTGCCGCCAATCATAATAAAGGCGATAAAATCTCTGGTAAGATCAAGTCAATTACTGATTTTGGTATTTTTATCGGCCTTGATGGTGGTATCGATGGTCTGGTTCACTTGTCTGATATTTCGTGGAATGAGGAAAGTGATGACTCAATTCGTAACTTCAAAAAAGGTGACGAAGTCGAAACTACTATTCTTGTTATTGATCCCGAAAGAGAGCGTATCTCCTTGGGTATCAAACAGTTGGAAAAAGACCCTTTTGCCAATTTTCTTGCCGAAAACCCTAAAGGCAGCATAGTTAAAGGCGTAATTTCGGCAGTTGAAGCCAAAAATGCGACGGTTGATCTTGGTGATGGTATTGAAGGCACGATTCGGGCCTCGGAAATTTCGCGCGATCGTGTTGAAGATGCAAGAAACAGCCTGAGCGTTGGCCAGGAAGTCGAAGCCAAATTTGTTGGTGTGGATCGCAAAAATAGAACCTTGTCTTTATCTATCAAGGGTAAAGACTCAGATGAAGAAGCCAATACTGTTAGTGACTACTCACGCGGAGCATCAGGCCCTGCGGCAACAACACTTGGAGATTTACTGAAAGAGCAGTTGGATAGCAAGAATTCATAGGGCTTTCACGGCGGTAAATTTGCGACTGTTTCCTTAGACAGTAATGCGCGCACCCGAATAAAACTTGTGTTTGTTCGGGTGCGCGTATATATTGATAACTAACCATTTGATTTAGATGAATCTTTTTTGATTCCTACGGTGATTACTGGCATATCTATTGATAGTAAATAGACATTATGATGTATTTTTCTGTTTTTTTTACGATAGTTAAGCGGTAACTGCTTTGTATTGTTATCAATTAATGACTATGAATGGTGAGTGATCTATGGGGGCGGTAAGTGTGCAAGAAAAGACCATGACAAAATCCGAGCTAATGGAATTGTTGGCTCAAAAACAGACGCAGCTGGCCTATAAAGATATTGAACTGGCTGTTAAGACGATGATCGAGCAGATGACTCAAGCACTGTCAACCGGGAATCGCATAGAGATACGCGGCTTTGGTAGTTTTTCTCTTCATTTTAGGCCGCCACGTATGGGGCGGAACCCCAAAACGGGTGATCCAGTACCACTGAGTGGTAAGCATGTGCCTCATTTTAAACCTGGCAAAGAGTTGCGTGAGCGGGTTAACGCGGCGATGCAGCGAGAGTTATCTTAGATTGATTGTTTCAGCAAACAGTTATTGCAGGGCGTTTTGCGTCTTGTCGCGGGCTGTTTGTGCTTGAGCAATAAACAGCCGATGTCTTTGCCTTAGTTCTTTTCTCTATTATTTTGTTGGTATCTTCCTGTTAATGTAGTAAATTAGCCGGAAGATAAAATGTTCTGGCGGCTTTATCGTGGTGAGTTTGGTGGTTATCTAACCAGTAGAATGAAACCTGTAAGCCTGATTGGAGCACGCAAGCCAATATACAGATGAATTTGCTCGTGTTGAGCGCAATTTGCTGCAAGAAAAATGAAAGATAAGAAAGATTATTTGGGAGGACATGTATGTCTCGTATTTTAGGTTATTTGTTTTTGCTTACCGTGTTAATTTTGACATTAACATTCACAACAATTAACGTCCATGAGGTTCAATTGAACTATTATGTGGGTTCTCAGCAAGTGCCGCTGGCGCTTATTTTGGGCGCAACATTAATTATTGGAATGCTACTTGGTGCGTTAGTGATGATGCAGCCGGTGATGCGCTTAAAACTTAAATCATCTAAACTGCGTCGTACAATTCGTTCTAACGAAAAAGAAATTTCAATTCTGCGTACTTTGCCTTTAAAAAATTCTTAACTTGCAAGGTGCTTCATGCTTTAGTGAAAATGCAAGCTAAGTACGTTTAGTTATTGTGTTTTTATCTATGGAGTAGAGTTAAGTTATATGGACGCGTTGTTTTGGCTTTTGCTACCGGTTGCTGCAATCTCTGGTTGGATCGCAGCAACCCGGCATTTCAAGTCCTTAGGTAACAGTAAGTTACCAGGGGGCTATGCGGTATCTTCTCCTACAGACGCGACTCATAGCAAGGGCAGAAGTAATTTTATTGATACACAACCCGATAAGGCGGTTGATATTGTCATCGATAATGTGGAAGTAAATTCAGATACCGTTGAAGTGCATCTGGCTTTGGGGAATCTGTATCGCCGTTCCGGTGAAGTCAATCGAGCAATCCGTTTTCATCAAAACCTTTCCGAAAAACACTCCTTGTCGCATTCTGAGCGAGGCAGTATTTTATTTGAGCTGGGTCGGGATTATCTGTCTGCGGGTTTGCTTGATCGGGCAGAGCGAATTTTCAAAGATTTACTTTCGACTGAAGGCTTTAAAGTTAAATCCAGCAAAGCCTTGGTTGAAGTGTACCAGCAGGAAAAAGACTGGGACGAAGCGTTAGAATACGCTGAAATGTATGAGCAGCTGTCAAAACAGTCCCAGAAAAACCGGATTGCACATTATTATTGTGAGAAGGCAGAAAAACTTGCCGCAGACTGTGAAGGTGGTTGTGATGCCAGGTGTGAGGAAATTCGTTTGCTTTTACGCCGTGCTTTGAAAAAAGACCGATCTTGTGTCAGAGCCAATATTTTATTGGGTGATATGAGTCTGCGAAGTTTTGAGTATGGTGCTGCGCTAAAATACTATATGTCTGCTGTTGAGCAAGATAGTGCTTTCTTGTCGGTGGTGTTTGAGAATTTGATACGCTGTATGCAGATCGTGGAAAATAGTGAAAAATCGGCTTCCCTGTCCCTGGAGTTGCCATCGGGAGAGCGCATAAAGGGGAGTGAGTTTTCTGTGTTTGTTCAGCCAGAGCCAGGTTTAAAACACGTACAGGCAATGAAGTACATTGAGCGGCAATTGGATAAGGCGCCTACACTATCGTTGCTGGGTAAATACCTGTTGCTTTCGCTTGAAGACCCTGAGTTGCTTGATCGAAAGGCTGCGAGCCATTTGAAAGATGCATTGCATAAAATTAGTCAATCCAATGCTTCCTATAAGTGTGTGTCATGCGGTTTAGGGGTACACGCTTTGCACTGGCAGTGTCCGAGTTGTTTGAACTGGAGTACTATCAAGCCCTTGTAATTATTGCTCGTGGTTTTATCGCGACAGTATTTAAGCTGCTTTGAGCATTAAATGACAGCGCGACGCTGATATTGTTCTTCCCTTTATTTTGTGAGTCTTATTCCTTAGCTAACATGTCTAAAAAAAACACACGAGAGCCGTATGACCCCAAAGTCATTGTGGCGTTGGATTTTGATGATTTGGATTCAGTCAAGCATCTTGTTAGACGTTTAACACCTTCACTTTGCCGTTTAAAAATAGGCAAAGAATTGTTTACAAGTTATGGTCCGCAGGTCGTGGAATTTGTACAAAATAAAGGTTTTGATGTTTTTCTGGACTTGAAATTTCATGATATTCCGGCAACTACAGCGAAAGCCTGTAAGGCCGCTTCAAACTTGGGCGTCTGGATGGTAAATGTGCATGCGTTAGGTGGTCGGGCGATGTTAGAGGCCGCACGTACCGCGGTTGATGGTGTAACTTCAAATACCAAACTGATAGCGGTGACCGTGTTGACCAGCCATAATCAGGCTGAAATTCAGGAAACTGGATTAGTAAATAGCATTGACGACCAGGTTAATTTGCTGGCAAAGCTGGCCTTTGATGCCGGCCTGGACGGCGTAGTTTGTTCAGCAAAAGAAACAAAAAACCTTAGGGCGAACTTTGGTAATGACTTTCTGTTAGTGACGCCGGGGATTCGTCCGCTTGGTGCAGCCCTAAATGATCAAAAACGTGCGGTAACACCAATTGAGGCACTGAACAGTGGATCTAGCTATCTTGTCATTGGACGACCTATTACACGGGCTCAAGATCCGGTTGAGATTTTAATGCAGATTAACGCTTCATTGGGGTGATGATATTTGAGTGGTTTTTTTGATTTGAGATTAATTTTACGATAAGAAAAAATACTTATAGTTGAGTCTCCGGTTATTTGTTATGAACAATAAAAACAAAACGCGAGGGACTTATGACAAAGGTTATATTTTTCGCCATCTGTATGGCATTTGTTTCCAGTGCGGCGATTGCAACGCCAGTAAACATTAATACTGCCGGTGCAGATCAAATTGCAAAAGCGCTTAAAGGTGTTGGGCCTGGAAAAGCAGCGGCTATTGTTGCTTTTCGTGCCGAAAACGGGCCTTTTCTTTCATTAAAAGACTTGGCTAACGTCAAAGGCATCGGCAAAAAGACGCTAGAGAAGAACAAAGACGATATAATTATAGTTTTAGACGATTAAGGCGTTAATATCTGCTTGTTTTTGTGTAGGTATTTATATATAAAAGGCACTCTTTGGTGCCTTTTATATGTGAAGCAACCTTATGCAACGATTTGCTCTTAATTTTTTCAGCCCCCCCGTTTTTTTGTCTTGTTTTTTGTTTTTCTCCTCTTTTCCTGTTTTTTCCTCTGAAACCAAATTGCCACAAATATCCGGGCTTTATCAGTTTTCTCTTGAGAATATAGCTTTATCTGATTCAGAAAGGCTTGGTTTGCTGGGTACAAACTATTTGCTAGAAAAAAACAACGGGTATGTTGGTCTTGGCGTATATGGTGCAGTAACCGGCGATCGTGGTGGTTTCTTCACTGGAGGCTTGCATATTGGTAAGTCATTTCCGTTGTTTAGTGGATATTTTCTTGATGGAAACGCCTTTGTTGGCGGCGGCGGCGGTGGGGCTGCGCCACAAGGGGGAGGGCTCATGTTAAGGGCGGCCTTGGGTGCTGCGCGTCAACTCGGTGCCCATCGGCTCTTTCTTGGTATGAGCCGGGTGTCTTTTCCCAATGGAAACATTAATAGTAATCAGGTTTCGTTCGCCTATGATTATCGGTTTCAATCATTGCATTTCTCCGGTTGGGATTTTGAACAGAGCAAAATAACCTGGAATAAGATATTCGCGAGTCAGCGCGTGTACCCGCAGCAAGTTTCCATGCAGGTTATGAATTATTACCCGGGCGGTTCGGTAAAAGGCCGGGATTTGCGTTTGCATCAGCCTGTATTGGGTGTGCTTGGGATTCGGGTGTCTCAAAAAATGGCTAAGCGGCTTTGGGGGGAATTCGAAACTGCGGGTGCCATGCGTGGAGGAATAGATGGTTTTGCGCAAGTGCTCGGGGGAGTTTCGGTTAAGCAAAGTTTGAATCCTATCTTGAAATTGTCCGGTGGTTGGTTACTGGGCGCAGCAGGTGGTGGCAATGTTGATACGGGTGGTGGTGTGATAACGCGAGTTTATGCCGGAGTGGAAATTGCGTTTCATCAGCGATGGAGTACATATCTTCAATTGGGCTATCTCACTGCATTGGATGGCGCATTTGCAGCTAATACAGCGAATATTAATTTGGTTTACCGTTTCGAAAATATTGCTTTTGATCGCAAAGAACTTGTTTTAACCGATAACAAAAAACTCAAATGGCGAAAACTCCGGATTAGACCGGGTGTTCAGCGTTATACCGGCTATGCGGGAAATGCCAGAAAATATCAGGGGCAGGAAAACCTGGATGTTGACTTGGTTAATTTGAAGCTTGATGCATTTATTGGCTCTGGTGTTTTTTTTACCGGCCAGGCATTGGGTGCATTCGATGGTAAAGCGGGTGGTTATGCTGTTGGTTTCTTGGGGCCGGGTTTTCAGTTCTCCCGTTATGTCGGTGCAGAATTGTTGGTAGGTGTTGCCGGTGGTGGCGGTTTGGCTGTGGGTAACGGTAAAATTGTTCAGCCCATGATCAATTTTGAGATACCCCATAACAGGAAATGGTCATCTGAAATTTCAACGGGATATATAAAAGCCGTTGACGGAGATTTGTCGGCGTTTGTGTTAAATCTTGGACTGGTCTATCGATTTGCCCAACCTTATTATTAGACGTTGGTTATTGCTATCAGGTACAAAAAACATGTTTGGTGGTACAATGCCTACTGATTTGGTGTTAGCCCTGCGGGCTTATGTGAGTGAAATGTTGGGGGTTTTGTGAAGGTTTTTGGTCTGTTGGATTATTTTAATACGCGTATTGCTGTTGGAAAAACATTTGTAACAATCCTGTTGACGGTGTTATTTGTCTCAGGCGTGTTGGCAGCGCCTTCATTCAATCAGCTTGATGTATTAAACAAGTTGTCACCTTCGCAGCAACAAAGGGTAATGGGGCTGCTTGCGGGTGGTGGCGGTGCAGCTTCGCTTTTATCGGGAATGGCTGGAAGAAACACAAGCAGTCGGCAAGATATAATAAAGCAGCAGATAAAAGAAAAAGGGACTGCGTCTGATGAAGTAATTGATCCCGCCGCTTTGCCGTCAATTGAGAATACCTTAAAACCGGGCGACAGCTTGATTGTCTATTTTAATGCGCGGCTCGACGAGAATAAAAAACCGCTCGATATTGTGCCCGAATATTTCCCCGATAATTCTCAACAACTTTATGTGCTTGACAAGTCAGGGGAAATAGAAATCCCCGGACTTGGCAAATTTGCTTTGGCAGGTTTGACAGAAGAGCAGGCGGCAGCCCGTATCAACTTAAACAGCTTGCTATCAGCTTATGAAATTAAAGTGCTTTTTTTGCCCGTTGTTCGTTTTGGGCCGTCCGAACTAAAATCGTTTGGTTATGACTTGTTTGTAAAAAATGAAAACCAAATGTTGCCAGACGTTTCCATGCCTGTACCCGAGAATTATTTGGTAGGCCCAGGTGATAAAATTAATATCCAGTTAATTGGTAAAGAAAATCAGGAATATATTTTAGAGGTTTCCCGCGACAGCACTTTGTCCTTGCCACGAATTGGTGTTATCCCCGTTAGTGGCTTGACATTTGATGAACTCAAGTCGAATTTGCAAAGACGTATAAAACGTCAGTATATCGGTGTTGATGCTTTTATCACATTGGGGGAATTACGCAGTATTCAGGTTTTTGTTCTGGGCGAGGTAAATAGGCCAGGCTCGTACTCGGTTGATGGTTTGTCAACCATGACCAACGCCTTGTTAAATGGTGAGGGTGTTACCGAAATTGGTTCTCTTCGAAATATTACTTTAAAGCGGGCAGGCAAGCGGATCGCGACGCTGGATTTATATGATCTTTTATTAAATGGTGATACTAGTGGTGATGTGCGCTTGCGTCCCGGTGATGTTGTTCATGTACCGGCGATTAAAAAGTCGGTTGCCATTAGTGGTGAAGTCAGACGACCTGCAATATATGAATTAAAAAATGAAAAAACACTGAAAGATGTAATTAAACTGGCCGGTGGCTTATTACCGAGCGCGTTAAAAAACCACATTAAGATTGAGCGGATTATTGATGGCGAAAAAGCATTGATTGATGTTGATTACGATGACAAATCGTCACGCAATACGGTGATTAAGTCGGGTGATATTTTATTGGTTGATTCCATACTTGAACGTAAGGAAAATGCTGTACGATTGTCCGGGGATGTTGTTAAGCCGGGTGTTTTTCAGTGGCGTAGGAATTTAACTTTAGTCGATATTATTCCGAACATGCGTGCATTAAAATCCACTGCGGACACAGAATACGTTCTGATAAAAAGATACTTGCCCCCAGAATACGAGCTATCCATTATTACCAGCAGTTTACGCAAGGCATTTAAAGAACCCCTTGGGCATTCAAATATTAATTTATTGCCTCGAGATGAAGTGATTGTGTTGCCCCTTGGGGACAAGCGTGTGCTTGAAATAAACCCGATCATCGCGCAATTGGCTGTGCAGTCGCGTGCCAACGAACCGACACAGGTCGTGCGTATCACCGGCCAGGTGAGAGGAGAGGGAACTTATCCCCTCGTCGCAGCGATGCGCATTTCTGATTTGGTATTAGCGGGTGGTCGACTGCTGGAATCGGCTTTTACTCAAGAAGCCGAGTTAACACGTTTTGAAACCAAGGCGGGCAAGCCAAGAAAAATGTCACACATCACCATTCACCTAGCTGATGCACTGGCAGGGGATCAGGAAGCCAATATAAAACTCAAACCATATGATTTGTTGCATATAAAGGAAATACCTTTATGGGAAGAAGCAGATCAGGTGGAGCTTGTTGGTGAAGTCCAGTTCCCGGGTAAATACACGATCCAACGTGGCGAATCTTTGTATAATTTGTTAAGTCGAGCGGGTGGACTCACGCAATATGCTTATCCCCAGGGTGCCGTATTTACACGTGAGGATTTACGGGCCCGGGAACAAAAACGTTTGGAAGAAATGGCCGCAAACCTGGAATCTGAACTTGCTGCAATCAGCCTGGAACGAAGCGGCGATCCCTCCCAGATTCAAGGCGTGGGCGTGGCAAATCAACTGTTGACCAAACTGCGCAGTACCAATGCCGCTGGCCGATTGGTAATTGATTTGGAAAAAATTGCTGCCGGTGATGACGAAAACCACGTGATTATCTTGCGTGGTGGTGACAAGTTATATGTTCCGTCCAAAATGCAGGAAGTTAGTGTCATCGGGCAGGTGTTTCATCCGACTTCTCATTTGTATCAATCCACATTACGAGCCCAGGATTACGTGCGTTTTAGTGGTGGAATGACAAAAAAGGCAGATGGCGGCAGCACGTATATTGTGCGCGCCAACGGTTCTGTTCAACCGGCAAAGCCGAATTTTTTTGGTAAATCACCGCGAATTTTTCCGGGTGACACTGTTGTTGTGCCTTTGGATGCAGAGCGAATTAGCAATCTCAAGCTTTGGACCAGTGTATCACAAATTCTTTATCAGTTAGGTTTGACGGCAGCGGCCTGGAATACAATTGTTAAATAAGGAATCTGACAAAATGAGTGCGAATTTATCCTCTAATGTGTCTGATAACACAGGTCGTGCTCAGGCGCCTGGTAACCGTATTCCGCCGGTAGAGAATATCCCGCCGGTGCAAAATGCACCCCCCGTCTATTATATGCCACCGCCAGCACCGCCGGAGGAAGATGAAATAAATTTACTGGATTACTGGCGCACCTTGATGCGTTTTAAATGGTTGATCGTATCATTAACGTTTTTATCGGGTGTTATTGCTGTTGTTGCTGCCTTGAGCATGACTGAAATTTATCGGGCCGAAGCCTTGCTCGCACCAGCGGGTGAAGACCAAAATGCGGCCTCTGCTTTGTCGGGGCAGTTTGGTGGTTTGGCAGCATTGGCCGGAATAAATCTTGGCAGTGGCGGCGGAGAGGTGGAGCAGGCTGTTGCAACCCTGGAGTCGCGGGCATTTACCAATGATTTTATCAAGCAAGAAAAACTCATGCCGATTTTATTTGAGGATCTGTGGGATCCTGTTGGTAAACAATGGCTGGTTGAAGACCAGAAGGCGTTGCCAACTTATTGGGATGCGTACAAGGTTTTTAACGAGGATATTCGATTTATTAGCGATGATAAGAAAACCGGCATGTACACACTCGCCATTGAATTGCCGTATCCCGAGCTCGCAGCTGACTTGGTAAACAAATTGGTCACTAAAATAAATGCACATCAAAAACAGGCGGCAATTATTGAGGCGAAAAAGAGCATTGCCTATTTGGAATCACAGTTGTTGGAGACCAGTGTGGTGGAAATGCAGCAGGCAATTTATCGACTGATCGAAGCGCAAACTAAAAATATCATGCTTGCCAGTGTTCGCGATGAATATGTGTTTAAAGTGATTGACCCAGCAGTGGTGCCGGAAGAAAAAATCAAACCCAAACGCAGCTTAATTGCAATATTGGGTGTAATAGTTGGTTTTATGTTGAGCATTTTTCTGGCATTTTTTATCTCTTTTATTCAAAATCAAAAGGCGCAAACGCCTGCTGATTCGGCTAATCACTCGGACGGAGCATAAATACACATGAATACGTTATACCCGGTCATTTTGTGCGGCGGTTCCGGCACCCGGTTGTGGCCATTGTCACGTGAACAATATCCCAAGCAGCTTCTTTCATTGGTTGACGATGACACTTTGCTCCAGTCCACCGTTAAACGACTGCAAGGGCTTGATGAGGTACTGACGGATGTTCAAGTTGGGGAGCCGGTTATTGTAACCAATGAATCACATCGATTTCTTGTTGCTGAGCAATTGCGTAAAATTGGTGTCAAGCACGGGGGCATTATATTGGAACCTTGTGCGAAAAACACAGCACCCGCTTTAAGTCTTGCGGCGTTACACATACGTGCGAAACAAGAAAATGCCTTGATGTTGGTTATGCCAGCTGATCACGTCATTTCAAATACCGATGCCTTTAAAGCCGCAGTTAACGCAGGCATTGCGGCTGCCAAGGATGGTGGGCTTGTCACGTTTGGTATTGTTCCGAGCCGTGCTGAAACCGGTTTTGGTTATATTAAAAAAGCCTCAGACGCGAGCACCTTGGTGCAAATCGAGGCGTTTGTTGAAAAACCGGATGCTCAAACGGCGCAAACCTATGTTAACAGTGGCGACTATGTGTGGAACAGTGGTATGTTTCTGTTTTCAGCTGATACCTGGTTAGCTGCGGTGAAAAAATTTAAACCGGATATCAGTTCTGCGGTTGATCTTGCGTATGCAGCCAAGCAGCAGGACATGGACTTTATTCGTATTGATGAGAATCTCTTTAAAAACATCCCCAGTGACTCTATTGATTACGCTGTGATGGAACACGTTACCGCGTCTGCTGTCAGTGGTTTTAGCGGTTATGTTGTTTCGCTGGATGCCGGTTGGTCTGATGTGGGTTCATGGGACAGTTTGTGGGATATTTCCGAGAAAAATGCCCAAGGCAATGTGATTAAGGGTGATGTTTTTCTTGAAGATACCTGTGACTCGATGGTTATCGCCGATAATCGTCTGGTCTCGGTAATTGGCTTGTCGGATATTGTTGTTGTGGAGACCGCTGATGCGATAATGATAGCGGAAAAAAATGCCTCTCAATCGGTTAAAAAAATTGTCAAACAGTTGGCCGATAAACAACGTGGTGAGATTGTTTCGCATTGTAAAGTCATGCGTCCGTGGGGAAATTACGAAAGTATCGATCATGGCGAGCGTTTTCAGGTTAAACGGATAGTGGTAAATCCAGGTGCTCGATTATCATTGCAAATGCATCATCATCGCGCGGAACATTGGATTGTGGTGACAGGTACGGCAAAGGTTACACGGGGTGACGATGTTTCCTTGCTGTCGGAAAATGAGTCGACTTATATCCCTTTGGGGGTAAAGCATCGACTTGAAAACCCCGGTTCGATTCCTTTGGAAATAATCGAAGTTCAGTCGGGCAGTTATTTAGGGGAAGACGATATAGTACGTTATCAGGATGAGTACGGACGGGATAATCAGTATTAGGCGAATACAACGCCGGGGGGAATCCCCATCTATGATAATTATCTGATATGCAGTAAAATACCCGGTGCTTTTAACAAGGCACTTCTTTATCATGTTAATCCGGATGTTTATATTGTTTGGCAATAATCTTGGTTAATATTGTAAAGAAGTGCCTTTTTCATTATAAAACAAATGGTTATATTCCTGGCTTTGGGTGATGCAAGAGTTTCTTAGCGTTGCTGCCGAAACCGGAAAGTTCATGAAAAAACAAGCGATAAATTGAAGTGACCAAAACAGAAAATATACGAAATTTCTCCATTATTGCCCACATTGACCATGGTAAATCAACTCTGGCGGATCGCCTGATTGAAATCTGTGGTGCCTTAACTGCGCGCGAAATGGATGCACAAGTTCTTGATTCCATGGATATTGAACGTGAGCGAGGCATTACCATCAAGGCGCAAAGCGTGACACTGTACTTTAAATCAAAAAAAGACGGTGAAACCTACCAACTTAACTTTATTGATACCCCCGGTCACGTTGATTTCTCTTATGAAGTGTCCCGCTCGCTTGCTGCTTGCGAAGGTGCATTGCTGGTTGTCGATGCTTCTCAAGGTGTTGAAGCACAAAGTGTTGCAAATTGTTATACCGCTATCGAGCAAGGTCTCGAGGTGATGCCGGTATTAAACAAAATTGATTTACCTGCGGCGGATCCGGCTCGTGTTAAACACGAAATTGAAGAGATTATTGGCATTGAAGCACAGGATGCTGTGGAAATTAGCGCAAAAACCGGCGTTGGCATAGATGACCTGCTTGAAAAACTGGTTGAATTAATTCCGGCACCAAAAGGTGATCCTGATGCACCGCTCCAAGCCTTAATTATCGATTCCTGGTTCGATAACTATCTGGGGGTTGTTTCCCTTGTTCGTGTCGTACAAGGGACTTTTGTTGCAAAAAGGAAAATGCGAGTAATGTCTACGGGGCAGTCTCATCTTGTCGAATCGGTGGGCGTATTCAATCCGAAACGATCTGTCCAGCCACAATTGAATGTGGGTGAAGTGGGGTTTGTCATAGCCGGTATAAAGGATGTTGATGGTGCGCCAGTGGGTGATACCTTAACTTATGATGACAAACCTTCCGAGGACATTTTACCCGGTTTTAAACCTGTTCAACCTCAGGTTTTTGCAGGCTTGTTTCCGGTCAGTGGTGAAGACTTTGAGAACCTGCGTGATGCCTTGGCCAAGTTACGCTTAAATGATGCTGCATTGTTTTATGAGCCGGAAAACTCCTCTGCTTTGGGGCTGGGCTTCCGTGTTGGTTTTCTTGGCACTTTGCATATGGAAATTATTCAAGAGCGTTTGGAACGGGAATATGGTTTATCGCTGGTAACGACGGCACCTACGGTGATTTATGAAGTGATGGACAAAAAGGGACAGATTTTTAAGATTGACAACCCTTCTGAGTTACCCGAGCCGAATAAAATTGAAGAAACCCGTGAACCAATTATCATAGCCAATATCTTATTGCCCAAGGAATACGTGGGTAATGTCATCAATTTGTGTATTGAAAAACGGGGCGTTCAGAAAAAACTCGAATATCTCGGTAATCAGGTTCAAATGACTTATGAATTGCCCATGAGTGAAGTAGTGCTGGATTTTTTCGACCGTTTAAAATCCGTTAGTCGGGGCTACGCATCACTTGATTATCAGTTTGATCGATTTCAACCAGCGGATGTTGTGAAACTGGACATTCTCATAAATGGTGACAAGGTTGACGCCTTATCCGTTATTGTGCATAAAGATCAGGCGGTATATCGGGGGCGTATTTTGGTGGAAAAAATGCAGGAAATTATTCCCCGCCAAATGTTCGATGTCGCTATTCAGGCAGCATTGGGGTCGCAAATTGTTTCCCGTTCAACAGTCAAGGCCTTGCGTAAAAATGTCACCGCAAAATGTTACGGCGGGGATCTTTCTCGCAAACGCAAATTGCTTGAAAAACAAAAGGCCGGAAAAAAACGCATGAAGCAGGTCGGAAATGTTGAAATTCCACAAGAAGCATTTTTGGCTGTTTTACAGGTAGAAAAAAAATAAACGTCAATATTAACAAAGCAAGGTTTCAATAAACATGAATTTGGATTTTCCTACCATTATGGTAATTGCCACATTGGTTACCGGCCTCATCTGGTTATTAGATGAAAAACTGTGGCGACCAAAACGTATCGAAAAAATGGAAGCGCTAAAACTTTCCTATGCCGGTGCTGATAAAGAAGAAGTGATTAGCAAAACCGAGAAAGAACCGGTTATTGTGGAATATGCAAAGTCATTTTTCCCAGTGATACTGGTGGTTTTGATTCTGCGCTCGTTTTTATTCGAGCCCTTCCGTATTCCATCAGGATCGATGATACCAACGTTGAAAGTGGGTGATTTTATTTTGGTAAACAAGTTCAATTACGGCATTCGTTTACCCGTCATCGATACAAAAATACTGGATATTGGTGAGCCGTCGCGTGGCGATGTTGTTGTGTTTCGCTTTCCAAGAGAGCCGAGTGTTGATTACATCAAACGAGTGGTTGGTTTGCCTGGTGACCGAATTGCTTATCGGGAAAAAGCGCTATATGTCAATGGCAAGCGAATACCTCGCAAGCTTATCGGGCCTTATACGCAAACCAAAGACGGTATGCCAATACCGGGCGCCAGTCAGTATTCGGAGCAGTTAAGTGAGAGTGTTACCCATGATGTTTTAATTGACGGTACCCGTCCTGCCTATAACGGTGAATGGATAGTACCAGAAGGGCATTATTTTGTGATGGGTGATAATCGCGATAACAGCAATGACAGTCGATTTTGGGGAACGGTTCCTGAGGAAAATCTGGTTGGACAGGCTTTTATGATCTGGATGAACTGGAATTATGATGATGGTGGTGTAGAGTGGGATAGAATAGGTTCAACCATTAAATAATATTTCACAAATACGTGAGTTAAGGGTATGAAGCAAGATTCTAGAATGCATCAAAAAGGGTTTGGTCTTATTGGCTTTTTTGTCAGGTTTTTTTTGTTTGCATTTTTGTCTGTTACCGTCATTGCCTTGTTTCCTCCGTATTTGGAAAATTTTAGCGTTCGTTCTTGTCTTTCTTCTTTGGCCGAGGATCGTGAAATATTAGTCAAGAATGAAGCGAGTATCAAATTGGCATTGCTAAAAAAGCTCGCAATGTCTAATGTAAAACATATTTCCATGAATGATATTGTGATTGAAAAAGCCCAAGGCAGTATAAAAATAAACGTTGCTTATGTTGTTCAAACAAAATTCATAAAAAATGTTGACTTCTTGGTCCATTTTGATGAAGTAAAAGAGGTTAGTCTTTGAGTTCTGTATCAAAAAAAATCCCTTTTCAAAAACACTTACCAGTCAAATTATGTCGCAAACTGGCGTATACGTTTAATAATCCGGAGCATTTGTATTTAGCGCTCACTCATCGCAGTGCCAGTGGCTCTCATAACGAACGTAGCGAGTTTTTGGGTGACAGTGTTTTGAATTTTGTGGTGGCCCATGCCTTGTATGACGCCTACCCGAAGGCAACCGAAGGGGAGTTGAGTCGATACCGAGCTACGTTGGTAAAAAAAGAAGCTTTGGCTGAAATTGCGCGTGAACTGGAATTGGGTGATTTTATTCGCCTGGGCTCAGGGGAGCTGAAAAGTGGCGGCTATCGTCGGGATTCTATCCTTGCTGATACGGTGGAGGCAATTATTGCTTCTGTCTTGCTTGACGGCGGTTTTGATGCAGCGAAAGCACTCATATTACGCTTGTATAAAACCAAAATAGCGACAGTTACTCAGCTTAGTAAGAAAGATGCTAAAAGTTGTTTGCAAGAGTTATTGCAATCACGCAAGTTAAAATTGCCGGTTTATTCCGTGGTTTCGGTTGAAGGTGATGCTCATGATCAATATTTCGAGGTCTTATGCGAAATTCCGGCGTTTAATTTGAAAATACGTGGTTCGGGTAAGAGTCGGCGGGGTGCAGAGCAATTGGCAGCGGAAAAAGCAATGCACGAGATTCAGAACAGGTTAAAAAAATGAAAAGTGGTTACGTCTCAATTGTGGGTCGGCCAAATGTGGGCAAATCCACATTACTGAACCGGATCTTAAGGCAAAAGATCAGTATTACATCCCGTAAGCCGCAAACCACACGGCACAATATTATTGGCATTCACACCAAAGCAAACGTGCAAATGATTTTTGTTGATACACCGGGCATGCATTTGAATAATGTTGGTGCCATGAATCAGTATTTAAATCGTTCGGCAAACCAAACCTTGCACGATGTTGATTTGATTTTGTTTCTTGTTGATAACATCAAATGGACGGACGAAGATGAGGCGGTGCTCGGTAAGTTGGCAGGGGCAAAAATTCCGGTTGTGTTAGTGGTGAATAAATCCGACCGTATCACGGATAAACCCCGTTTGTTTGATCATATGCACAAATTATCGGAAAAAATGGAATTTGCTGAAATTATTCCGATTTCAGCAAAAAACGGCAAGCATGTTGACAAGTTGGAAGAGATAGTCGAATCCTTTATGCCTGAGGGCGAGTTTATCTACCCGGAAGATCAAGTCACTGATCGTAGCGTACGTTTTTTAGCATCTGAAATGATTCGTGAAAAGCTAATGCGTTCTTTAGGACAGGAGCTTCCTTATTCATTAACCGTGGAAATTGAAAAATTTTCAGAAGAGGGGGGAGTGATTGATATTGCCGCCGTTATTTGGGTGGAGCGCAAAGGCCAAAAAGCCATTATTATTGGCAGTAATGGTCAACACCTCAAAAATATCGGCAAACAAGCCCGTATTGATATGGAAAAAATGCTGGATCAAAAAGTTTTTTTGCAGCTTTGGGTTAAAGTCAAGGAAGGTTGGTCGGATGATCTTCGAGCATTACGCAGTTTGGGTTATGGCGATTAGCGCCGATAAATTTTGACATTGCCTGGCGGATCAGGGTCGATATGTTAATTTCTGAAACAGAGCGAGTCCAGTTACATGCGGCGTTTGTTTTGCACTACCGTCCCTATCGTGACAGCAGCTTGTTATTGGATGTGCTTACCGAACATCATGGACGAATATCACTGATTGCCAAAGGTGCAAAGCAGGAAAAATCAAAGTTTCGTGGTTGTACGCAGCCGTTTCAGCGATTGTCATTATCTTGGGTTCGTAAATTACAGTTGGCTACCTTGGTCGATGCAGAAGTTGTGGGTAAACCGTTATTATTCGTCGGTGAGGAAATGTATGCGGCACTGTATCTCAATGAGTTGCTAAGCCGGGTTTTAATTCATGACGAGCCGGTAAATGATATTTTTCATGCTTATGCTGATGCCCTGAAACAACTGAACCAAGTTGGCATTAGTGCAGCATTGCGGGCTTTTGAATTCAGCTTGCTGCAATCACTTGGGTTTGAAATTCAACTCGATCATGATGCAGCCCATGCGCCGATATCAGCGGATTTGCATTATAAATACATACCTGAACACGGCTTTGTTGTCTCAAGGGAAAAAAATGTTTATCTTTTTAATGGCCGGCATATTATCGGTTTTCGTGATAAGCATTTTTCAGATCCTAATGTATTAAAAGTCGCACAGCGTTTAATGCGTGTTGGTTTGCATAAACTTATCGGTGACAAGCCGTTAAAGAGCCGTGAATTATTTCGTGCTTACCGCCAAATGCGCGTTTGATGTTGTTTGAAGTGCTGACACCGACAAGCTGATATCAATGTCGAACAAAATCAATTAGTATGATGCGAGCGGAAAACAACAGCGATGTTCAAGCGAATCTTATGCCTTGCCCCCATGATGGATTACACCGATAGACATGATCGCTATTTACTGCGATTAATTTCCAAAAAAATGTGGTTGTTTACTGAAATGATCACGACCAACACCCTGTTAAATGCAAACAATCCCGCGCGTTTTCTGCGTCATCATGAATCTGAACAGCCAGTGGCTATTCAACTGGGGGGGGCTGTTCCATCGGACTTGGCAATTTGTGCCAAAATAGCCGAGCAGGCCGGGTATAACGAGGTGAATCTAAACGTGGGTTGTCCCAGTGACCGGGTTAAGTCCGGGCGTTTCGGTGCCAGCTTGATGGCTGAGCCGGTGTTGGTTGCCCAGTGTATTTCGTCCATGCAAGCCGGTATTGCCATTCCTGTCACGGTAAAATGCCGTATCGGTATTGATGATTTAGATCAGTACGCAGATCTGGCTCATTTTATTCGTATTGTTGCTGAAGCCGGATGCCGCATATTTTATGTGCATGCACGCAAAGCCTGGTTGCAAGGTCTCAGTCCCAAGCAGAACCGGGAGATACCTCCATTAAAATACGATACGGTTTATCGATTAAAACAGGACTTTCCACAACTGGAAATTATTATTAACGGTGGTATAAAAAATTTATCTGAATCAAAACAGCATTTGCAGCATGTTGATGGTTGCATGATTGGCCGGGAGGCTTACGCTAACCCGTACATGCTTGCTGAGGTAGACCGAAATTTATATCAGCAGCAAACCGATATGCCAACACGGCAGCAAATACTCGCGCACTATGTGGACTATATTGATAACGAAATGCTTGACGGAACCCCCTTAAGCTTGATGAGTCGACATGTCTTGGGACTGTTTCAGGGGGTTCCCGGGGCCAAGGCCTGGCGACGCTATATCAGTGAAAATGCACATAAACCGGAAAGCAATGCGCAACTGCTTTTGGAGGCCAGCAAATTTATCGACGAGAACGGGGTATCGTTTTAATAGAGATGGACTCAGTTTGGGCCGACTGACCGCCTTGTCGGAAACGATAAAGTATCTGCGTGGGCGATCGATAAACAAGGTATAGCTCCGCTAAGCGCGAGTATTAGTTGATATACGTGATTGGAGAGGAATATGCCAGTTAAGGCAATTGATGTGGCAACGCAAATCAAGGATCTTGCGTCGCTTCCTGAAGCGTGCATACAAATCAATGCGCTTGCCGATAATCCGGCAAGTACGACGCATGATATCAAGGAAGTGATTGAAACCGATGTTGCTCTGAGCGCAAGAATACTGAAGGTCGCCAATAGCCCTTTTTATAATTATGGGCGAAGGGTTGAGGATTTAAACCGGGCGATCATGCTTATTGGCACAGAAGGTCTCAGGGATATTGTTTGGGCAACAAGCTCAATTAGCAGTTTTGCCAAGCTCTCTAACCGGTTTGTGGATATGAACATGTTTTGGCGGCACAGCTTGTATGTGGCAACGGCGGCCAGGATACTGGCACAAAAATGCCATGTAATAAACAAAGACCGGCTATTCCTTTGCGGGTTATTGCACGATGTTGGGCAACTTGCACTGTATCAGATTATGCCTGAAGCAATGGAGCAGGTTTTTGTCCGGGCGGAAAAAAATGATGTGCCGTTGTTTGTCGCGGAAAAATATGTATTGGGATTTACCCATGCCACTGTCAGCTACGCCTTGTTAAGAATGTGGTGTTTGCCCGTGAGTATTTGTCAATCAGTGGCTTACCACCATCAGCCCGGAAAATGCGACGATTTCCGTCTGGATGCCTCTATTATTCATATTGCCAATGCAGTGGCCAATCGGGCAGGGCACACTGGCCATAATCTTGAATACAATAATCAGATAGACCCAAATGCCTGGAAAGTGACGGGGTTATCAGAAAAAATAATCGATTCCATGATACAAATTGCCGATGAACAGTTTAGAGATGCGTTGGCATTGTATTTTTCGCCGGTAGACGGCCAGGTTGCCTGATAGCGCACGATTTCATGGATTATTTAGACTGCAATCACAGGATTTTACGAAAATTTGTTATATTTTTGATGAAAAGGCGTATTATTGTGAAAAAGATGCCTAAAAACCAAAAAAATCACATGAAAAAATCGCGCACTGGACGTTATAAATCTACAGTGGCGCAGTGTGATATTTTTTTACATCATCACAGATGGATAAGTAACGATTATTCTTAGGTTTTTTGGACTATCATAGAGTTATAAATTCTGAGGATACTTTCTAAAAGTAATAGGACGCATTGTGGACAGACGCACACTATTAAAAGGAATGATATTAGGTTCTGCTGTTGTCGGCGCAGCTTCGCCAACGATTACGCTGGCAGCAAATGGTAAATCCAAAGATCATACCGAAGAAGTCAGAGACTATCTAAGTAAAATCAAGAACTATAATGCCCATTTTGCCGATGATATCGTCCTCACCGGGCGGCGTTACAGGCTTCTGGTTTCTTCTGTCAAGCGCCTGAAACGCTTGCAGCGAACGGTGGGACATGCCAATTTCGCCCTGTTGAGTTTTGACGAAGGTTTGAAATTTGCCCGCAATTATTCCCGGGTTGGTCGATTTAGCAAGGCTGAAATTGATTTTCTTGAGGAAATATTTTATACCGATGCCAATGATTACGGCTTTTTCGGTGAAAAAGTCACCACTAATATTACCGATGGTATATCTCGCCGAGATACGATTAAAGTCCCCTATACCGGCAATTACTTGTTTCGTGGCGATTCTTTGCGTTTGTATCAGAAAATTCGCCGGGATGTCGGCAAAACCATTGTATTGACTTCCGGTGTGCGCGGTGTAGTTAAACAGATGTACCTGTTTCTGGCAAAGGCAGTGCGTTCTGACGGTAATTTATCAATGGCTTCTCGTTCGCTTGCACCTCCCGGGCATTCCTTCCATGGCGGCGGTGATTTTGATGTGGGCAAGGTTGGTTACGGTTACCGTAATTTCCGCATAGACTTTGCTGAAACGGATGAATTTAAGCGACTTGAGGACTTGGGGTATATTCGCATTCGTTATCACGAAAAAAACCCGTTTGGTGTCAGATTTGAGCCCTGGCATATCAAGGTCACCTGATCCGATGTTAAAAACTTGCCCGGATGAAATGATTTCACGGTCCGCGTTAACCTTATTCCTTTTTGCCGGAGATAAGAAAACGTTCTGCTTGTGCTGATCTTTCCGGGTTGGCGTAAAAAACCAGCACATCCCCCGCCTCGATCACTGAATCTGCTGCCGGCTTCTGATAACAAACCGCATTATGACGCAAGGCGGTAACTACCACATCAATCTTGTCTAATTGCAGCATTTCCAGTTGTTTGCCAATACAATAAGCATCATCGGGAACGGTAAAACTGTGCAGGCCTCGCCTGCTTGTATCTGGGTCGTTCATATCCATCGCGGACTGCCCGTGAAAGAACTCGTGTAACAACTGATAGCGAGATTCGCGGATATCCTTGACCACATTTGCGACTTGTTGTGCCGGGATTTCCAGCAACATGAGCAGATGAGATGCCAGTGTTAAACTCGCTTCGAGTGTTTCTGGCACTACCTCAGTAGCCCCAATGTTTTGAAGTTCTGTTAAATGCGCATCATCTCGTGTTCTGACCAAAATGGGAATATCCGGTCGCATCATCTTTGTGTGCTGGATAATGACTGTTGCCGCGTTAAAATCATCATAACTGATGACGACAACCCGTGCTTTTGCCAGGTTGGCGGCTTTAAGAATGGCACTGTGGGTTGAGTCGCCATAAAACACGTGCTCTCCGGCATCATGGGCTTCTTTTACGGTAACCGGATCCAGGTCAATTGCCACATAGTTGAGGTTTTCCTGCTTAAGCAAACGCGCAATATTTTGCCCTATGCGACCATAGCCGCAAATAATCACGTGATCATTAATGTGTGTTGTTTCGCTCTGAATGGTTTGAATGCTCTCGGTGCGTGATCGCATATAGGACCCGGCAAACCATTTCTTGGCAAAATACCCGTTATTTTTAATGATAAAGGGACTGATCACCATGCTTAGTATCACTGAAGCGAGGATAATTTGGGATATTTGTTCCTCGAGAATACCGTTGGCAAGCGCAATTGCCAGCAATGCGAAGCCGAATTCACCTCCTTGCGCCAAGGATAAAGCGGTACGGGATGCCACGCCTTTTTCTATCCCGGCGAAGTGTCCTATCAGTAAAATTACGGCAACCTTCAGTGTAATAATACCAGCCACAGTTAGCAGTACCCAAGGCAAAAGTGCTATCAACGAACTGAGATTAAGTAACATGCCAATGGTGATAAAAAACAAGCCAAGCAACACATCGCGAAACGGGCGAATGTCCACTTCCACCTGATGTCGAAATTCTGTTTCGGCGAGCATCATTCCCGCAATAAACGCACCGAGCGCCAGTGATAAACCGGCAAGGTCTGTTATCCATGCAGCGGCGACAGAAAATAATAAAATCGTCAGTGTAAATAACTCGGATGATCGCAATCGGGCAATTTGCTGGAACATGGGGCGTAACAACCAGCGACCAAGAGCAAGCATGATACCAATGATCAGTATTCCTTTGATGACGGCAAAGGTAAGCTCCATTAACAAGTCGTTGCTGGTATTGGCATTAAGCGCCGGGATAATAATTAAAAACGGGATAACTGCCAGGTCTTGAAATATTAAAATGGCGATGGAGAGGCGCCCGTGTCGCGAGTGAATTTCCATCTGTTCATTGAGTTGCTTAATGACAATGGCGGTTGATGAAAGCGCAATAACCCCGCCGATAATAAATGCCGCAGAAAGAGACTCGCCGATGGCAATAAAAATAATGAGCACTAACAGGGTTGTTAGCCCAACTTGGGTGGCGCCAATACCAAATACGTCTTTGCGCATGGTCAGTAATTGAGGAAAAGAGAACTCAAGTCCAACGGTAAACATCAAAAAAACCACACCAAATTCCGCAAGAAAACGCGTATTCTCTGTATCGGATACCCATCCCCAATTATGTGGTCCGACTAAAATCCCGACCAGCAAATAGGCGAGGATAGGCGGCAGTTGAAAACGACGAAACAAAGCGACAGCGATGACCGAGATCGACAGCAAGATAACGATTTCAAGTAGAACGGAATGGTGCATACAGACGTTAGAGCCCTATTGTTTAGATGCTATAATAGCAGACATGCCAGATAATCCAGTGACAAAAAGTAAAAACACGTCGTTTAAGCAATTAGCTTATCAATGTTTGCTGGCAAAATCACCCGAAGAAAAAGTTTATCTGACAAAAGCGCTTAGGCGAGATTGGCTTGATGGTGAGCTTGAAATCGATCATCGTTTGCCTGTTACCGATGATTGTGTCGCCGGCTGGCCAGACAAGCCGGCGTTAGTTGCGTTTCACCGACTGCCTAAACGATCCGCAGGAAGTGCGAAAGGGCATGCCTCGATGATGCATGCTTTTGCACATATCGAGTTCAACGCAATCAATATTGCCTGGGATGCTGTTTATCGATTTAGCGATATGCCCGATCAGTTTTATGATGACTGGTCGCGTATTGCAGATGAAGAGGCATATCATTTTACCTTGATTCGCGATTATTTAATCACGCTTGGTTATGAATACGGCAGCTTTGATGCACACGGCGGTTTATGGGAAATGGTAACGCAAACACGTCACGATGTCTTAGTGCGTATGGCACTGGTTCCGCGGGTGCTTGAAGCCCGAGGGCTGGATGTAACACCCGACATTATAAACAAGTTCAAGCATCACGGGCACCATCGGGCCGCTGATATATTGGCAATAATACTTCGGGATGAAATCGGTCATGTTGAGGTAGGCAGTCGTTGGTTTCGCTACCTGTGTGATCAACGGGGCATAAACGCACATGATACGTTTGTGCATTTGATTGAACAATATGCGCTGGATAAGATCAGATTACCTTTTAATGACCTAGCCCGGATGAAAGCGGGCTTTAGTGAACAAGAAATGGAATACCTGACACAATGTACAAACAAAAAATCGTAAAAACTGCTGTTATCGCCATATTGAGCATGAGCTTATTGGCTTGTGCAACTGTGAGTAAAAAATCGGAAAAATCAGTCGATAAACTGGAATTTGCCGGAGATATACTCACATTTTCCGAGACAATTGATGGCCATGAAAGCACTGTACGCATGATAATTACCAAAGCTTATTTGCGCATGGATGACGGGCCGGAAGCCGAAGATTATTTGTTGTTCGATCGTAGAAAAAAAACAATTTACAATATTGTTGCCGATGAAAAAAGCATTATGGAAATAGCGGTTGAAGCGAGTAACATAGTGCCACCATACCCGATTTCCTGGCGCACAGAATCCCAAAGTAGTAATGCGTTGATGCGTACCGACAATGAGCGCGCGGCGAAAGCCACATATTATTTGCTAAGTCTAAATCAGCAAGCGTGTTACCACGTTGTTGCAATAGATCAAGGTATGGAGGAGGCTTTGGCCGCCATTCGCGAATACCGACAAGTCCTTGCCAATCAGTTAAAGTCCAGATACATACGGCAAGCGGGGCAGGAATGCTACGAAGCGGTCAACATATTTACGCCATTAAATCACTTACAACAAGGCTTTCCAATTCGTGAGTGGAGTACATACGGGTATCAGCGATTTTTAGTAAACTATCGTCAGAAAATTATTTTTCCCAAGCGATTATTTGCATTGCCTGACGGTTATGCCCACGTAAAAATTTAGGGGGCTCCCAGGTTATCCTGCTATTCAAGTAAACCAGGGGTTTCCCTGGCTTTGGGTGTTTTTTTACCATCGTCGAGTAAGGCCCTGATTTTTTTTAACAGCTCCTGGCTGTTATAGGGCTTATAAATAAGATCCTGATATAAACCTTCGTCAATCATATTTTCGTGACGGTTATCGCTAAAGCCACTTACAAGTTGTATTTTAGTTTCAGGGTAATTTGTTTGAACAAATGCGGCCAGTTGATACCCGTCCATCTCAGGCATGACAATATCCGACAATAGTAAATCGACTTTTTCTTTTTTAAGCAGGTCAATGGCTTGTGCTGCTGTGTTGGCACTGAGTACTCTATAGCCTTTTTGCCGCACTATTTCACTGGACATGTCTAATAATGCCAGTTCATCATCGACAACCAGAATTGTTTCGTCCCCTCTCAATGTCTTAGCGGCTATGTCATTATTGGCATTTTCAGCGGCCATATTTTTTTGATGACGGGGAAAATAAAAAACAAAGCTCGTGCCTTTGTCTATCTCGGAGTAGACTTTTATTGCGCCACCACTACGCTCGACAAAGCCATAAACCTGGCTTAAGCCCAATCCGGTTCCTTTTTCGCCTTTGGTGGTGTAAAAAGGCTCAAAAATCCGTTGCTTGCTTGTGTCGTCCATGCCACAGCCAGTGTCGGTAACACACACTTGCACATAGTCCCCTTTGTTTAGTTGCAATACGTGCGCATCCAGTGTGTTTAAGGTCTGGTTAAGTGTGCGAATACTGAGTTGGCCAACACCATCGATGGCATGCATGGCATTAATCGTCATATTGAGTAAGGCATCTTCCAGGTCGTTACTGTCTATCCAGATATCCCAAAGGTTGTCATCAAGTTCCAGCGTGAAGGTGATACGGGCAGTCAGGGTTTTTTCCAGGACTTGTTTCATTTCAAGGATGAGATGGTTGATGTTGACACTGCTTGCCTCGGTGATGTTTTTTCGGGATATATCCAGCAATTTTTTTGTCAGTTTAGCGCCGCGCTGACTGGCATGCAGGATTTCATGGGCATAGCCTGAGAGTTTGGGTTGATCCTTCAAGGCAAGTTCAAGCATCTCGGCATAACCGATAATGATATTGAGCATATTGTTATAATCATGGGCAATGCCGCCACTGAGTTTGCCAAGGGCATCCATCTTTTGGGAGCGGTTGAGTATTTCGGTGGCTTGTTTTTCCAGCTTGATACGTTCTTCAACTTTTAACTTCAGCAGATTACGTTCGATTTCCAGCGAACGGTTGGATTTTTCGAGTTCGCGACTTTTTTCTTCTATGATCTGCTTTTGTTTTTCTGCTTCTTGAGTACGCTCCTGTAATGTGGAGGAAAGTCTGGCAAGTTCTTTCCTGCTAGCATTCATGTCCGAAATTGTTTCAACCAGCAGGTTTGATTTTACGTGGGATAAGTAAGCAAGGCAGCGCATACGCAATGTTTTTTCGATCAGGTTTTTGTTAATGTCCTGTACGTCATGAACATGTTTTGAGCCAATTTCGACAATGTTTTCCGTCATTGGGGTAGCCCGTTTTCAAACAAGTCAATACCACAAGGCAGTTCTTTTAGATGCGCAATGGCTTTGTGAATATCTGTGCCTTCGAGAATGGAACCATGCTGCGGCAAGATACGATCCAGATCCATTTTTTCAAAACGTTCCATACAATTTCTGAGAATCTGGTTGCTGGGTACATATTTTTGGTGGAATGGTTCCATGGGGGTGAGAAAATCCCCTTCAGCGAACAGTGACCAGTCTTGAGAGATAGCAGCAAAAATATCACTGGTAAACAGGCTTCGGGTTTTTACATCATAGGTGGCAATGGCACCTGGTGAGTGCAGGTAAGGGGTAAATAAAAACTCCAGGCGACGGCCACTTTTTAGCGTCAATGAGTAGTCATTTTTATCAACAGTGTAAAAATCAGAACGCAGACCCAAATGGCGTATCAGTCGTTCACAATTGCTGTGCGCGACGATTTTCAGGTCATTTCTGTTAATAACATCTTCGACGACGGCGAGATTTCCACACACATCCGGGTCTTGATGTTGAGCGATAACATAGCTGATATCTTCCGGGTTAACCAGCTCCATGACTTTACGCATGACAATGGGAAAGTGGGGGATGGAGCCAGGGTCGATTAAGACAATATCTTCTTCATCGATGATCAGGTACGGGTTGCAGTGTAAATGTGCTTTTTCGTCATAAAAGCCCACCCAATAAATTTCACGGGTTGCTGCAACGGGACTGTTGTAGTCAATTTTCATTCGCCATTTACCCTCCATTTTTAATGGAATAAAACCTTACATTATTGCATGGGTATGTCAAATAAAATTGCTTAAAGGTTCATTTAAAAAGCAGGGCTAGTCGACTGCAGGTGTTAGTTTGTTGAGCAAACATTCGGTCGGCATAAGCATGGGTCTTGACGGTAAAACTGAACAAGCTGTGTGTGAACGTCCGGGCAATATTGCTGTAACAGTTTAGGTGCTGTAAAGAAATATTCACTGACGACGGCAAAAAATTCTGCCGGTGCTGTTGCGGCATAGGGGTTAATTGCTGCTCGGTGGTGATGTGAAATCTGGTTACGCAGTTTCTCGTATGCTTCGGATAATGCATTTGTCCATTTATGCGGTGTCATCTGAGGATGTAACGGAGGCATACCATTCGCGCGACCGTTAAGCATATCAATTTTATGTGCGAACTCATGTATTATGACATTGCGCCCTTGGTGAAGCATCTCCAAATCGGCTTCAACATCCTCCCAGGAAAGAATCACAGGTCCTCGTAACCAGGATTCGCCGCTGAGGTTGAGTGTATCGTTTGATGACAAACCATTTTCGTCGATATTTTCGTGCGTTACCTGAAATGCTGCCGGGTAAATAATTACTTCAATCCATCCACGATAATAATCCAGGCCCAGTTTTAACACGGGAAGACAAGCCTGGGTTGCAACGAGAATCGCTATCTCGTCTGTTACTGTAACACCTTGAACGCCAGTCATGGTTTTTTTGTGTAGAAACAGGCTGGACAAAATGCGTAATTGTGCTTTTTCACGTGAATTTAAGTGGTTGAGTAGAGGCAGTTTCTCGGTAGTTTGTCGCCATAACGGATATGCTATCCGGTGTTTTTTTAGTGTGTAGTGAACATGGTTTCGTTTTAGGCGCTGAAAAATATTCATGGCTAGATTTTGCGCAACAATTTTAGATGAGTTCAATATATTCAATGAGTAACTGCAACGTGCGGGTACCCCTGAATTCATTGACATCCAGCTTATATGCGGCCTTGATTGAGGAGCCAACTTGCAAAGGCGATACGTTGTCTTTCGTCTCAATGCAGTTAAATGCAATTGCCTCGATTTGGCGGGTCGATTTTTCAGGTTGTAGCTGAAGTTTTAAATGTTTTTCACCAACTATCCGTTGTTGTGTGACAGTGAAGTTACCATCAAAAACCGGCTCAGGGAAAGCTTGTCCCCAAGGTTCAGCGTTTTTTACAAGCTCGGCAGTGGCGAGTGTGAATTCACTTTCTGCCAGTTCTCCATCGCTTAGGACAATTTGCTGAAGATATTCCGGTTTTATCTGGTTTGTTACTTCGCTGTTAAAATATTGCTTAAAACGGGAAAACGCATTTTCCGGCAGTGACAAACCAGCGGCCATGGCGTGACCGCCAAATTTTGAGATGAGGCCGGGATTATTGGTGGCGATACTGTCCAAAACATCACGTATGTGAATACCGGGAATTGAGCGGGCAGACCCTTTTATGTCGCCATTGTCTCCTCTGGCGAAGATGATAACCGGACGGTGCAGTTTATCTTTGATGCGTGAAGCCAGTATCCCGATGACGCCCTGGTGCCAGTTTTTATCGTAGAGGCATACCCCCATGGGTAATTGGCTTTTTTTTAAATTAACATTAGCCAGGTTTTGTATTGCATCTTCTCGCATTTGCGACTCAATTTCTTTGCGTTCACGATTGAGGTTATCCAACTGCAAGGCAAGTGTGCGGGCTTCTTGAATATTATCAGACAGTAAACAATTAATACCGATCGCCATGTCCTCCAGGCGGCCAGCCGCGTTTAAACGCGGCCCTAAAGCAAAACCGAAATCGGCAGCGACCAATGTATTTTCGTTGCGGCCGGAAACTTCGATCAAGGCTTTTATTCCGGGGCAGGCTTTACCAGCACGTACACGTTTTAGTCCCTGGTTTACCAGGATACGGTTATTTAAATCCAGTGGTACAACATCGGCAACGGTACCGAGCGCAATAATATCGAGGACGCTTCCAAGGTTGGGTTGAGGAATGTTTTGTGCCACAAACCAGTTTTCTTCACGCAGTTTGTTGCGCAAGGCCAGCATGACATAAAAAATCACTCCGACACCGGCGAGGTTTTTGCTCGGGAAGCTGTCGCCAGGTTGATTCGGGTTTACGATGGCGTGGGCATCAGGTAGCGTGTTGCCGGCGAGATGGTGGTCTGTCACAAGTACTTCTATGTGTTGATCTCGGGCTGTAGCTACGCCGTCTATGCTGGAAATGCCATTGTCAACTGTGATGATCAAATTAGGTGAGTATTGTGTTTTTGCCGCCATCACGATTTCCGGGGTTAATCCGTATCCGTATTTGAATCGATCAGGTACCAGGAAGCCAAGGTTTTTTGCGCCCAACATTTGTAAACACTTGACAGCTACGGTTGTACTGGTTGCACCGTCTGCATCGAAATCTCCTATGATAATAATCTGTGATTGGCGTGATAAATGTTTGAAAAGCAGCTCGGTTGCGCCATTTATTCCCTTCAGTGAATGGTAAGGTAGGAGGCTTTTCAGGGATTTTTCAACGTCGGCATAATTAAAAATATTGCGGTGTTGGTATATTTTCTTTAACACCGGGGGCATTGCCTCGGGAAAGTAACAAGTATTGTTAGTTGAGTTAATTTCTCTGCGTTTGATTTTTTTCTCGGGTGCAATAATTGTCACAGTGCTATCTCTTGATCAAATAACGGGATTTTCGCCTCGCTAGTATGTCATCATGGTAAAATTTTGTATCTTGCTAATATTAAGGTTTTTTTCTTGGTGGTTTGTTGCCGCCTTGTTTATTCCCCTTGGTTCTTCTGCGTGGTGATACGGGCTTGCCCGATTTTTTGGGTCGGGTGTTATTGGCGTTATTATCTGTGTCAACGGGTTTGTGGTTTTTTTTGTAGACACAAATCTCAAGCTTTTGTCCTCCGACACGGGTTTTCTTTAAATCATTTAGAACCGAAGGTGGAATTTCATCGGGTAAGTCGATTGTACTAAAGTTTTCAAAAATATTGATGTCACCGATATAACAACTATCAAGATCACCTTCATTGGCAATTGCACCAACAAGATTTCCCGGTTTGATCTTGTGATTGTGGCCTACGTTGACGCGAAAGCGTTTCATGGGAATGCCAGGAAATTCGCGCAACGGCGTTGCCTGTTCTTGCAGGTCATTAATATCGCGCTTGCTTTTTCGTTGTTTGCCGCTGTTGATAAACTTTGCGTCACTTTGTCGGCCCCGATCATTATCTTCACGTGCTCTTGGGGGTTTCATAGGACGTTCGGTCAACAGCAAAGGCTCGTCGCCTTGCACTAAATGCGCGAGTGCAGCGGCAATCTCGAGGGGCTCTACGGTTTGTTCTTGCATCACTTCGGTCATCAGTTGGTAGAAAAATTCCAAGCCGTCGGCTGATAAGGCGTCAACCACTTTTTGCTTGAACTTTTCTACCCGGATTTTATTAATGTCTGAGGCGGAAGGTAGCTTTAATGGCTCAATTTTTTGTTTTGTTGCGCGTTCGATGGCAGCGAGTAAACGTTGTTCACGTGGGGCAATAAACAAAATTGCATCACCTTTCCGACCGGCTCGTCCCGTTCGACCAATACGATGCACGTAGGATTCGGTGTCGTAAGGAATATCGTAGTTAATAACGTGGCTAATCCGCTCAACATCAAGTCCCCGGGCGACGACATCAGTGGCAATCAATACATCAAGTTTGCCTTTGCGTAATCGATCAACAATTTTTTCCCGGTTGGCTTGTGCTATGTCACCATTTAGGGCTTCACAGGCATGGCCCCGGGCGCAAAGCCGTTCGGCCAAGTCAGTGGTTGCGGTTTTCGTTCGTACAAAGATTATCATGGCGTCAAAGGTCTCCATTTCCATGATACGGGTCAAGGCATCCAGTTTGTGTATGCCGCTGACTTTCCAAAAACGTTGGCGGATGTTTTTCGAGGTTGAGGTTTTTGATTGTATTTTGATAAGTTCGGGATCAGTCAAATATGTTTGAGCCACCTTTTTAATTACCGCCGGCATAGTCGCTGAGAATAGGGCAATTTGGCGCGTTTTGGGTGTATGGCTCAAAATCCATTCTACGTCATCAATAAAACCCATGCGTAGCATTTCATCGGCTTCGTCAAGCACGAGTGTTTTTAAGCCTTCCAGCTTCAAGGTGCCTTTTTCAATGTGATCCATTACACGTCCAGGGGTGCCGACAATAACGTGAGCACCATGTCTTAATTGACGTAATTGATTACCATAGGCCTGACCGCCATAAATAGGCAAGACGTGGAATTTTTTCAAATGTCTGGCGTAGGTTTGAAATGCTTCAGCAACTTGGATTGCCAGCTCTCGCGTGGGTGCCAACACCAGCACCTGTGGGTCTTTTTGTTTTAAATCTATTCGGGATAATAGAGGCAATGCAAAGGCAGCGGTTTTACCTGTGCCGGTTTGTGCCTGGCCAAGTAAGTCTTTGCCTTCTATAAGGTGAGGAATACATTCGGCTTGAATGGGAGAAGGTGCTTCGTATCCGGCGTCTTTAACCGATTTAAGGACAGCAGCAGAGAGGTTCAGTGATTCAAAATTTTCAGTCATAGGCGAAATTTTTCTTAATGTTGTACAGAGTAGTGTATATGAAATTTTGTGTAATTCATTATTTGGAAGTGATCAAAACTTACGTGTATATATACAGTGGAAGCAGCGATTATACGCAGATTCTGCTTTTCTATCTAATAAATCCGTATTTCTTTGATTGTTTTGTAAAAAAAATCGATAAATCAGTAGATTGCAAAATACCCGTTAAATTTAAGTTTTATCCGAAGTTGCCGATTCTAACAGGGATTGGGAAAACACATTGAGGATAGAGTGGCGATGAATGCTGTGGCAAAAGAGCAGGTGAGTATCGAGGGTATATTAAGGGGTATTGTGATTCCTTCACCCCCGCAGGTTATTGCTGATTTACAAATGGAAATGGCATTGCCAGATGCTGATTTGACTGTGATGGCTGATTTGATTGCAAAAGATGCAGGTCTGGCCGGTGCCATAATCAAAACCGTTAACTCTCCTGTGTATGCAGGCAATAGGGAAATCACCTCGATTGCCCAGGGGGTAATGGTATTAGGTATCAAGACGATAGTGGATATTGTGAATACCTTTTGTCTTCGAAACGCTTCGGCCAGCCGGGATTCGATGAGCGACAATATTTATCAGACCCTGACCCGTTTCTGGGACTCGGCAGCAGATGTGGCACATGTATGTGATATGGTAGGCCGTGCTGCGGGGATGTCACCATCAGATAATACGTACTTGTTAGGGCTTTTTCATAATGTGGGAATCGCGCTGATGATTGCAAAGTATGATAATTATCTGGATGTCATAATGGAATCTTATTCGCAACAGGACTTACGCATAGTGGATGTTGAAAATGCAGCGTTCGCTACCAACCATGCCGTGATAAGTTATTACACCGCAAAATCCTGGAAGGTTGATCCGCGTGTTGCCAGAGTGATATCAATACATCATAACCATGATATTTTTTCTACCGCTGATGTGAAAGATACAATGGAAAATCGTTTGTTAGCCGTGCTAAAAATTGCAGAGCATGTGGTTGGATTGCACCGAGTATTGGCTAATCAGGCTGAAGATCACGAGTGGGAAAAAATAGGTGATCAAGTGTTGTTGTTGCTTGGTTTAACACAGTATGAGTTGGAGGATATCAGCTCACAGGCTGCCGAGTTGGGGTATGGCCAGCAGTTGTATTTCAGTTAAATTACAATTCAATCAAAAACGATAGCTGTATCGCATGCCGATAGAGCTCGTGATGGACTGGCTTTCATTTTCTCTGACTTCGAGAGTCTCCACGTTATTCCTGATTATGCGCGAATTGCTTTTGCCAAATTGCCAATAATTAATCTGCACATAGAGTTCACCAGTCTGCTTGCGGTTAAAGCGATGTGCGTAGACGGCATTGGCACTGCCACCAAATTTGCTCTTGGGCTTTAATAATGGTTTACCCATGTTGGATGCACTAAGATCCAGTAGCATCTTATTAAATAAATTTCGTGACACCGCAAAATCAAAATAAGCCATATTGTATCTGCTATGGTAGGCTTTTAATTGAATACCAGCTTCCCCCCGCCACCACTGATATCTTCTGGCATTGTCCCGTTGCACGTCACGTTGCCAATCATTAAACGAGAGTTTGCTATAAAAATGGTAAAACTGTCTTGGTCTGTTAAAGTCCAGGCGATATGAAATGCGAGCCAGCTTTTCAGCGGTTTGTGAGGTGGAGATGTTGTTGGATTCAATTTTTTTGAATCCGATATTTCCGCTATATGCGTCAAATGAAAACCGGCTTATAAGGTATTTTGAGGAGCGGAAAACGGCAATTTGTGCGCCGGGTAGCCAGCCACTTTCTGTATTGGTTGTATATCCGTTTGCGTCGTAATTTTCATGTTTTAAATATGTGGCATTTGCAGATGCTGAAACCCAGGTTTTAGTTGCGGATTGGGCCGGGTTAGGAATACTAAGACACACGGCCAAAGCAAAAATGCAGGCAAGACAAGATTGCGTGGAAATTGACATATTAAAGGGGATACAACGTGGTTATTGTTATTGATGAAGATTGTATCAGTTGCCTGTAAATTTCGGCAACCTGTTTTTTCTTGTGCAAGCAACATATTTTCGCTCAAATTAGCTGCTCTAGCGATAAATTTGTCAATATGTCACGGTTTTATTCCATCGATTTAATAATGAACAGAAAAGCCGACATATGGTCCCGTAATATCAAGTCCTGTTTTGATTAATTCCCGATACCCCAGCCGCAGTGAATACATGTCTTTTGTGAAAATGGCGACGTACTCTTTATCCAGAATGGGCGCGTTTTGAAAAAAATGCGCACTCATTTTCCATTCGAAACCAAGATGTTTATACGGTTGAAAATAAACGGGAAAGGTCATTGATAAATTAGTCTGACGTTTGTTGCCAATCAATTGTGCAAAACCAATACCCAGATTTGCCCCGAAATGATTGCCAAACGACATACGATACAAGGCGTGAAGTTGATTTAGCCTCAGTTGATCATTGTTGGTTTTTTCTGTCATACCCGTTGTTCTTGCCTGAAAACCATAAAACCCGTTACCGGCTTCGAAGCGAAAATCCGATGATTGAATGGCGGCATTGGCTTGTTGAAAATGATAGTCGAGTCGATATTGCGGGATGAGTGGCTCGCCTGTGGTACGCTTGTTTAATCCTGCTGTTGCCGGTGAATCTGCTACTCGCTCAGCAGATGTTGAACCGCCATAGACCGCGGTGTAAAAGATGGCTCTTAATATCAGCTCAAACACAAATTCGGCAAAGCCGGAATCGTGGTCATCATCGTGGTCTTCTGATGATGTATTTGTTGTGTTGTTTGCTGAAGATTCCTGTTTGCTTTGCGCAGATTCAAAATTGTCCAGTGCGCCTGCATTTGCTGAAAACGAAAAATGCAGCAGGAGGATAGTGAGTAATAATTGTTTGATAATATTCAACGTATTTCCTTCTTGTCGAGGCTTTTCCATAAAAGACTATTTTCGTAATTGTGGTGAGATTAGTCAATGGGGGGTTTATGCGTGATTTGGAGTGTGAATGGTATATAATATAATCACTGAAATGAGAAAGAACAGGAAAACAGATTGAACAACAACGATGTATTGCGCCGTATCAGATACACTTTTGATTTAGATGATTCTACAATGATTAAAGTGTTCGCACTTGCCGATCTTACTGTTACACGAGAGCAAATCAGCAATTGGCTAAAAAAAGAAGATGACGCCTCCTTTCAGCGTTGCAAAGATGTTGAATTAGCGACTTTTTTAAACGGTTTTATTAATTACCGGCGAGGTAAAAAAGAAGGTGAACAAGCTGTACCGGAAAAAAGGCTTACCAATAATATTATGTTTAGAAAGCTTAAAATTGCGCTGGATTTAAAAGCAGAAGATATTCTCGATATTATGGATGTCGCTGATTTACGGGTAAGCAAGCATGAGCTAAGTGCATTTTTTCGCAAACCCGGTCATAAGCATTACCGTGAGTGCAAAGATCAAATATTTCGCAATTTTTTAACAGGTGTTCAGAAAACTTATCGTAACAACTAGCAGGCGCATGGACAGAGGCATGGACAGAGGTATGCAATAATGAAAAACACGATTAGTCCTCAAGTTCTCTCTGTTATTAATACTTACCCGGAGTCGATGCGTAAAAAGTTATTATTTTTACGCCAGCTTGTTTTTGAAGTTGCCTGTGATGTTGTCGACAATAAGGTTGAGGAAACCCTAAAGTGGGGGGAACCAGCCTATGTGTGCAAAACAGGCAGCACGATTAGAATAGATCGGCTTAAGTCCAACACGGATCAGTACGCGATTTATTTTCATTGCAAAACGACGCTAATAGACACCTTTAAGGAATTGTACGGCGATAAATTTACCTTTATTGCTAATCGAGCGATCGTATTTACGCTTGCAGATACAGTTCCGGTTGATGAATTAAAGCATTGTATTTCACTTTCCTTCACTTATCATAAAATTAAACATCTACCTTTGCTGGGTGCATGAATGCAAAATACCATTATTATCGGTAATGCCGGCTCAGGAAAATCATCATTGGCTAAAGCACTTGCCAGCCAATATGCTTCGGCCTCCCTGGATCTTGATACACTAGCCTGGAGCAACGAAAAACCGCCAACTCGAAAGTTATTGAGCGACAGTGTGCTTGAAATAAACGCCTTTCTGGAAAAAAATAAAAACTGGGTGGTCGAAGGTTGCTACGCTGATCTAATCGCTGCTTTCATCGTAAAAGCCGATAGGTTGATATTTTTAAATCCGGGTATAGAAACCTGTGTGGACAACTGCCAGAAACGCCCGTGGGAACCCCATAAATACAGCTCAATGCAAGCACAAAATAAAAATTTAGCCATGCTTTTGGAATGGGTACGAAGTTATCCGACGCGTGATGATGAGATGTCATTGTCTGCCCATCGAAAATTGTATGATGAGTTTAATGGCGATAAATATGAGTATAAGCAAAATATATCCTTGCTGGAACTAGGGCACCTCTGAATGAAATACATTTCACTCTTACGTGGTATTAACGTCGGCGGCCAAAAAAAGATTAAAATGCTTGATTTGAAATCCTTATACGACGACCTGGGTTTTACTCATGTGCTCACTTACATTCAAAGTGGTAATGTTATTTTTGAGAGCAAGGATAAACGCGCAGAAAGTATTAAGAAAACCATCGAAGCCGAAATTGAAAAGCGATTTACATTTTCTGTGCCCGTGGAGATCAAGACCGCAGCACAATGGAATAAGGTGCTACATCAATTTCCATTTACGGATGTAGATCAGCAAGAAAATGGCACAAAACTGCTGGTAACCTTTTTGTCAGATAAGCTTTCAAAACAGGCCATAGAAAATTTAACGCAATATGTCATTGCGCCGGAACGCTTAGCAATAAACGATAATATTTTGTATTTGTATTGCCCCAATGGTTATGGAAAAACAAAGCTCTCAAATACCTTCATCGAGAAAAAACTGGGAGTGTCTGCCACTACGCGCAACTGGAAAACAGTCCTGAAATTGGGCGAGATGTCCACGCTAAATTAATTCCTCCCATGCGATAGTTTTCTCTATAAGTTTCCGCGTAAAATAGTCTGAATTCATGCTATTATTGCCTGCAAATTCACTGCTAATTGA